>JAEHJW020005687.1_pt1 | contig 22914 bp, 30 predicted proteins | sample 9271431 | NCBI WGS metagenome assembly JAEHJW02 | reverse complement strand
ATAAAGTAATAATTGAGGACCGAAGCTCTGGCTCAAACCTAGCTAACGTCCTGCCGAACGTAGGAGTGCCCATTGAGCGAGTAAAGGCCACGGTATCCAAACGAGCCAGAGCAATCCAAGCCATCGGTGGAAATGTCGCTTCCACTCAAGGCTGGTTCCAAATGGGGCGTGTAAACATTCTGGCCAACCAACCTTGGACAAACGCGCTCGCAGAAGAACTCCTATCCTTTGACGGGACCGGCGTCTCGGACCAAGTAGATGCTCTTGTCCATTTAGTAAACTATGCCATCAGTATAACCAACCGTGGCGAAGCGCCTCTAGTCAAAGAACCCGAAACCAAAGTAGAGCCAATGTCACCCATCACAAACTTTCTCCCAACTCCCGAAAACATCAGTAAGGCAGAGTATATAAGAAACACCTTTGGAAGTGCTAGAGTCTGTGGAACATGCGCAAACTTTTCTGACAATCACTGCTCTCTAAGAAAGATTGCTTGCCATATGTTCTACTCTTGCGCTGATTATTCTGGAGTGGAGGTCTATTAATTGAGGGAATTAGCAAATAAATTCTACAATGACTTAGCAAATGATAGTAATCCCTTATTCAAGACCCAGAAAGCATCTTTTCTGAACTTTGCTGCATATGCGTTAGATGACACTTCTATATATCCTTATTGGATTGCTTTAGAAGAAAAGGATATGTTTGATTTCTTGGATCATATACCATCAGCAGAGGGACGGCACAAAATAATAGAATCTATACTGCCATACAAATCTAAATTTTGGAAATATCTTCAGAACAATATTATATTAAAGTATAGAACTAATTCAGAAATCAAGATTTATCCAGATTTTATAAGTTTTATTATATACTCTTTTGTTATAAAGAGTAAATTTTATTCAGACACTAGTATGGAATTGCTAAAATGTCAAGAGTCAATAGAGTATTTCGGACATTTGTTTGGGAAATTAAATAGTCTGGAGAACTACAATACAAAACTATGTTTGAAATTGTATAATAATAGGTTGTCATTTACTGACTTAAATAAGGCTGAAATTAAAATCCAAAGATATCTCGTTGATTTGTTAGGACAAGTTAATAACTCAGTTTAATTTCCTTATTACCCGACTCCCCGAACAACACTTGCCTTTATGTCCGAAAAATGATACATTTTTCCGACATGACCATCTCCTTCATTGACCCCGAAACTTCCGGCCTTCCCTCTCTTGAGGCTTTTGGCATGCATCACCCGGAGCGGGCCATAACAATAGATAGTTATGTAGCATCACTAGATCAACTTCTCTCAGACGAAGAAATCATCAAGTCCCGTATTAGCCTCATCAAAAAGAACAAAATGGGACCAATGAATCTCTCTCAGAGCTTCCTTGACCATCCCCCGAACATCTTTAACTACGCTAATATCTCAGTAGTCCCTGAGAAATCTCTTTCCGAGATCATGCCCAAGCCCGGCTTGCCCTTTGAGACCATTGAGCGTTGGGCACAGGTCAATTTAGCCCCCATCATTCTAATCAACACCCGAGTAGATGATGTTCTAAGATATGCACAGTATAGCGACCAATCCTGGAAGCCTGGGTGGCGTATAGTTATGGAAAACGAAGCCCTGGCCCCAAGCGACCAAGAAAAAGAGGAAATCGAGCTTGCCAAGCGTTTCATTCACCACTCAAATATCTACACAACAAATGGTGACTCGATCACCATGTATGAAAAGAACTTACTCTATTTCCCTGAGTTTTTGGCAAGAATTACCCGCGACAGTCTAACCTATGATGGCATTTCAATCTGGACCCAGAGGAATGAGAATAACATGATTGAGGCTTATGCCCCATTCCCAACTAGCATGATTAGGTTAGTCAGAGATGGAGTATTTGAGGGCGAGCAGGATGTAGTAGCGGTTGCCTGCAATCCTACAGGCGAGGTAGTCAACACCTTCAAGCGCAATCAATTCATTTGGTATGTTAGAAACCCCCAAAACTCCCCCAATGCCTTCAACTATGGCATGTCCGAGATCGAATATGGCTCACGTCTAATTGACTCATTTCAGCAAGCCTTCCAGCTAAATGCCTCTACCTTTACCTCTAATGCCACGCCATATGGCATGCTAGTGCTCAAGGGCTTGGTCGGCGCTAACCGAAACCTAACAGACATTCTAGCCCGTGAGTGGATGAACGCCAAGCGCGGCCTAAGCAAGGGCTGGGCTCTACCCCTAGTTAGCCTACCCAAGGAAGCTGAAATCGAAGTCCTAGACATGAGTGGTATCAAGGGATCAGAGGCCCGCTATCAGGACCACATGAATATGTCCTTCTCTCTGTTTTGCGCGCTCTATCGTATGCCGGCCTCTCGCTTTGGATTTAGGGCGAGCGGCAATGGCCCCACTCCAAAGACCCTAGACCCCAAGGAGGACTCTCTAGACACTGAGGACACGGGCCGCATTGTTCTTCTAGGCCATCTTCAAACTTTAATAGACAAATACATTATTAAAGCGAACTGGCCTAACCTTAAATTCCAGTTCTGCGGAATATCCCCAAAGGAAGATGCACGCGAGTTCCAGACCCGTGAAAATGCCAAAACTTGGGGTGAGCGCCGGAAATCTGTTGACATGCCCCCCATTGCCAGCCTAGAAATGTCAGAGGAGCTAAGACCTCTCGCCGAGATCTTAGACCTCATGCCCGTTGATCCTGGCCTAACCGGAGCATTCCAATCCCTAGCCTCAATTTATCTAGGGGGTAAGATAAATGCCCAGAAAGACAATGCGACATTCCATGCCCCAAGAGACCCCGTAGAAGCTCTTGAGCATGGAGCCCCGCCGGAAATCAGACGAACAGAAAATTAACTCTAACAGTCAATTACTGGATAGCAGAATGATTTTTACAAGAGAGATTTTAGAGGATTATTATAAATCCTTGATAAAATCTAGACTGGATTTGCCTGATACTGTTGTTGCATTATTTTCTGTTGCTCAGAAAAATCCAGACATGTATCCTTACTGGATGCATGTTGAAAGATATAGCGAGTGTTTCTATGATTTTTGGCTTTTTATGAATTTCTGCTACAGAGACAACAAGAATGTCTTTTATGGTTTAGTAGAGAATTTAGAGCCTTTCTCCAATGGACTATGGAATGAATTTGTAAATGAAGAAACGATAGAAAATCTTTTAGCGTTTCATCACACTGATTTCGCAAGTTTTTTGTCAGTTTTGTGGTGGTTTTTTGAAGATAAGAGGGGTAAAGATATATTTTTTGATTGCCAAAAATCCAAAGATTTTATGAATTTGCTTCTGCTCAAATATAATAAATACATTAAAAGTGAGAAGATTCGCCTTTACCTAAGAGATAGAGATAGCAAGATTTTTGTTTTTCCCATTAAGAATGTTGGACATTACAATGAATTATGCATAAAAGAAATTTCAGAGATTATCAAAATTTATATATAGTATATCTTAATTTAGATTTTCTATTGACACATCCCAGCAGTCTTTGGTATTCTGTATAATTCTAAAATGGAGAACCAACATGCTTCGTTCAAAAAACTGCTATATCTTTGATATAGATGGAACTCTTGCAGACTGCACTCATCGCCTGCACTATGTCACAGGCAAGAAGCGAGATTATGAGGGATTTTACAGCGAACTATCCAAAGACGCCCCAATCAAGGCCACTATTGACTTGACCCATACCCTCTCCTCCCCAGAAACAGACATCCTAATCGTATCTGGCAGGCCATCTAATTATTTGGACGGGACAATAAAATGGTTAGATATGAACGGAGTTCGATACAACAAAACATTTTTTAGACAGGCAGGTGATTTTCGGCCAGATCACATTGTTAAAAAAGAAATTCTTGACCAAATCCTCAAAGATGGCTATAATGTGCTGGCAGTTTTTGATGATCGCCCATCTGTAGTCGCTATGTGGCGAGAGAACGGCCTAACATGTTTTCAGAATGAATGGCATGGAGACAAGATAATGCCCGATCACCAGACAACTCTTGCGATCATGGTTGGCCCCACCTGTGCCGGCAAATCAACATACATCAAAAACAACCATAAATTTAATAACTTTGTGGTTGTGTCCTCTGATGATCTACGAATGAAAATGTGTGGGAATTTTCAAGACCAAACCAAAAATGACGAGGTTTTTAAACTTGCCCATAAACTGATTAAGCTTTATTTGGGAAGCGGGATCGATGTTGTTTTCGATGCCACAAACATCAGGAATAAAGACCGTCTTGCTGTCGTCAATTGCGCGCCTTCAACCACTCGGATTGAGTATCACGTTATTAACAGGACAATGGAAGAGAAATATCGCGATGGTGGCTGGCGAAACGCCTTGGGTTTTGACCTTATTGCCAAACATGAGCAAACATTTAGAAGCAATCTTAAAGACATTCTCTCTGGAGACTTTTTGGGATACATAAAAGTCTATACATTTGGAGCAATCTAATGTCGGTTCACGTCTCAAGGGCAATTCCGAATCTAAAACAAAAGCTAGACGAGGAATTTGAAAATGGGAATGTTATCAAATCTCAGAAAGATGATTTAATCCTTTATTGTTACAGCAAGAAGTGTTCTTTTGACAGGAATTGGAATGATGTAACAATTTCTGCCCGAGGAATTATTCTAACTCATGACGGTGAGATTGTGGCGACTCCATTTCCTAAGTTTTTCAATTGGGGCGAAAGAGATCAGACTTGGCCTGCTGAGTCATTCCATGTCTATGAGAAGTTGGATGGCTCTCTTATTATTGCCTTCTGGCACAATGGAGAATGGCATACTGCGACCAAGGGCTCCTTTCATTCTGAGCAAGCGCAATGGGCTAGGCAAAAGCTAAAGTGTATTGAAAAGCACCTAATTCCTGGCATAACCTACTTGTTTGAGGCAATCTATAAAGAAAACAGAATTGTAATTAATTACGATTTTGAGGATTTAGTTCTGCTAGGAGCCTATGAATCCAGCGGCCTGGAAATCCCCTTCCTAGAATTATCTTGGTTTTATGAGAAATTAGGCTTCCGGTGCGCCAAGATAGTAAAGGTTTCCTCTTTCAATGAGTTGATGGATCGTGCCAAAACCCTCTCTGTGAACGAAGAGGGTTGGGTTATCCGGTTCAAATCTGGCTTACGGTTGAAGGTCAAAGGAGAGGAGTATAAAAGAGTCCATAATCTTGTCTCTAATCTAACCCCCCTTTCTGTTTGGGAGATTCTTAAGAATGGTGGAGATATTAACCAAATTAGACAGGATCTTCCAGAAGAATTTATCGACGATTTTGACACAATGGTTAATCTCTTTAGAAAGAAAGTTGAGGATCTAAGGATTGAGCTATACAAGCAGCAAGAGCTATCAAAACATCTAACAGATAAAGAAATTGGGCTTTCTAGCGAAGATTTCGGGTTAATAGGGAAGAAGGGTATTTTCCTTCTCAGAAAGGGGAAAGAGAGTTCCTTGGACAATCTTCTCTGGGGCCAAATTCGCCCGGCTGCCAACAAAATGGATCCTTAAATGCCGATAAATTTCAAATCTCTTTTTTCCAAGTGTGAGAAGCGTGCCGTCTCGCATCGGCCAGTGAATTTCTCAGAGTCTCTTCTCCGCTTTGCAGCATATGCTGAGGGCAATAATTTGCTTTTCCCATATTGGAAAAACTTTAACGAGATAAAAAAATTTGATTTTATTGAAGACTGCTTTATGAACGCCAGTAAAGTTAATGAACGGAATTATATAATAGAGCGCAGAATTAAACTGTGGTCATACTTAATAGATAATACAAATTTTTCTTGCATAAGCTACGACAGAGAAGTTCTGCAATTTTACGTGCCAGTATTCGTTGTCTATTTAATTGGCATGTTAGGAGGCGTTAAATTAAGACGGCCAAATATCCCATGGGGATATGAGGAGTTTCTTTTGGAAATTTCTAAATGCGAATCTGCTAAAGAATACTTTAGCTTGCTTTGTCAAAAGCTTGAAAGGCTATGCTGTATTTGTGATGAAATTCTTTTAAGGGAGCTTGACGTGGGGATTAATAAGCAAAATTTGCCAATAATAGAAAAATCTATCTTACAAAGAATTGATTCCCTTATAAGAGAGTCCAGTGTCAAACCATGAATCTTAAATCCCTTTTTGCCGAAGCAGAGGCTTGTTGCCTGTATAGCAAAGAAGTAACCTTCAGCGATTCATTTTTGTCTTTTGCATCTTATGTTGAGCAGGATAAGAGCATTTATCCATATTGGTCAGTTCAAAGTGAACAAGAAAAGTTTCTTTTTATTGACACGTGCTGTAGGTATGAAGGAGATGACAACATTAAAGATTACATTATAAATCACAAAACAGAGTTTTGGCGGTATTTAGAACAAAATACGGAATTTTCATGCTTGGAGTCTGAATTGAGCACTCTTTTTTATATTCCAGAATTCAGTATTCATTCAATTCTGATTCTGTCGGATAGAATAATAGTTCCCCGAAATTATTCGGCAATTGAATTAATTCTTGCTCTTGCAAAATGTGAATCTGCTAAAATTTATTTCTCTCGTGTTTTTAGTAAGCTAATGACGCTCACAGGTGGGCGTGGATGGCTCGATTTACCATCATTTTGCGCTAGAATTGAGGGGGATACTCTTTACCCCATGCATCTATCTATAATAGCCAAGATAGACGAACTGATTGGTGCCCCGCCAAGCCCATGAACTTAAAATTACTCTTTTCTAAAGCGCAAAGTCGATATGTATTGAAAAACCAAGTTGCTTTCGCGGAGTCATTTTTGCGATTTGCGTCATACGCTGAGAAGGATGAATTAATTTATCCGTATTGGAGGGTCTTTGACGAGGCTGGCAAATTCTTCTTCATTGAAGAGTGCTTTTTACCCTCTTTCGCCGTAAAGCCCCGTCCTTTAGGGCGGGGATATAAGGCGTGGCGGCGCGAAGCGCCGCTCTCTTGCGGAGTTAGACGAGAGCGTGCTATATCTAAGACATGCTCAACACCACCCGGATTCGTCTCTATCCGACTGACCAGCAGGCTCAAGCCTTGGCTGTTCAGTTCGGGTGCGCGCGTTGGGTCTGGAACAACGCTCTTGCTGCTTCTGGCGATCTGTATCGCACGACCGGCAAAGGGCTGAACTATCAGGCGATGTGTATTCGCCTGCCAAAACTGAAGCAGGAGTTCGAGTGGCTTGGTGATGCTGATTCCCAAGTCTTGCAGCAATCGCTTCAGAACCTTGCGCGAGCATACGAGAACTTCTTCGCCAAGCGCAGCAAGTATCCCCGGTTCAAGTCCAAGCACGGGCGCCAGTCGATCCAGTATCCGCAGCGCGTGAAGATCGACGGCTCGCGCATCTACCTGCCAAAAGTCGGCTGGGTGAAATGCGTCGTCCACCGAGACATCATTGGCAAGATAAAGACCGTCACGGTGAGCCGGAACGCCTGCGGTCAATACCATGCCGCGATCCTCACTGATGCCGGCGAGGCCCTGCCGACTGTATCGACCGAAGGCAAGGCGATCGGCCTCGATGTCGGTCTGACGCATCTGGTTGTCACCAGCGACGGCTTGAAGTTCGACAATCCCCGCCACCTGAAGAAGGCGGAAAAAAACCTGAAACGGAAACAACGCAAGCTGTCGCGCAAGAAGAAAGGATCGAACAGCTGGAACAAGGCCCGGCGACTGGTGGCCCGCGCGCATGAACGTGTGGCGTGCGCCAGACGGGACAACCTTCACAAACTCAGTCGGCGCATCGTTGACGAAAACCAAGTCATCGCCGTCGAAGACCTGCATGTGAAAGGGATCATGGCGAACCACAGCCTTGCGAAAGCTACGGCTGACGCGGGATGGGGCATGCTCACGGGCTTCCTCGAATACAAGGCGGCCCGCGCTGGCAAGGCGTTCGTCAGGTGCGACCGCTGGTATCCGAGTTCCAAAGCGTGCTCCGCATGTGGTTCGATTTGCGACAAGATGCCGCTCGATGTCCGTGCGTGGACGTGTGCCCACTGCGGTGCGCACCACGACCGAGACCACAACGCGGCTGTCAACATCCGCGACGAAGGGTTGCGGATATTGGCGGGTGGAATGCCCGCTGCTGCTGGTGGAGGCGATAGAAGACCAAGCACGAGGCGAAATCCTCGCGCAAGGCAGTCGCCAGCGAAGCCAGAAGCCCCTGCCTTCAGGCAGGGGTAGTTCACCATCTCTAAGAAAATCAATCATGAAAGGGTTGGACAAACTTATTGCTAGCTAGGCCGCTTCCTTTTATTGACAGGGGTCATAATAATTGTTAGTATAGTCTTATGGACCCGCATCTAGTTGGGGTAGTGATTCCGCTGCCAAGACTATCAAGGAAATTTGGTGTATAGGAGAACATATGAAATCGATTCTTGACGAACTGAAAGCCAGCTTTGCGAACACAAGGCAGGACATCTTGTCTTTGCAAGAATATGTAGATGGCTTGGAATCTACGCCTGAGTTTCATGCAACCATTGCTGAGCGGTTGCTAAAGGCCATTGGCGAGCCCCGGATATTTGATACGTCTAAGGACGAGAGGATGGGGCGGATCTTCCTCAATAAGACGATCAAGGTCTATGATTCGTTTAAGGACTTCTATGGTATCGAGGATGTTATTGAGCGGATTGTGAACTTCCTAACATATGCTAGTCAGGGCCTTGAGGAGAGAAAGCAGATTCTTTATCTGCTTGGTCCGGTTGGCGGCGGCAAATCCTCTCTAGCTGAATATATTAAGATTTTGGCGGAGAAGGAGCCAATCTATGTTTTGGCGACTGACAAGGAAATCTCGCCAATCTTTGAATCCCCCCTCGGGCTTTTCTATTCCCCTGAATACAGGGATCGCTTGCCAATTCCCTCACGGAAAGTGCCATCATTCTGCTCTCCATGGGCCGCAAAACGCCTTCATGAATTTGGCGGTGACATTAACAAGTTCAAGGTCATTAAGCTCTACCCTTCTCGCCTATCCCAAATCTGTGTTGCCAAGACGGAGCCTGGGGACGAAAATAACCAAGATATCTCCTCCTTGGTAGGCAAGATCGATGTGAGAAAGCTAGAACGATTCCCCCAGCATGATGTGGATGCCTATGGCTTCTCCGGCGCCCTAAACCGAACAACTCAGGGTGTCATGGAGTTTGTGGAGATGTTCAAGGCACCAATCAAAATGCTTCACCCCCTGCTCACAGCTACCCAGGAGGGTAATTATGTGGGGACTGAGAATATCGGGGCAATTCCATTCCAAGGGCTAATCCTTAGCCACTCAAACATTGCCGAGTTCTCACTTTTTAGAAATAACAAGAATAATGAGGCATTTCTTGATCGTATGTGTGTGATTAAGGTGCCCTATTGCCTGCGGGCAACTGAGGAGGAAAAGATTTATGAGAAGCTAATCAAGAACAGTGATCTTCGGAATGCGACGTGTGCTCCTAAGACCCTTAGGATGCTTGCTGAGTTTGCGGTCCTAAGTCGGCTTGCGCCACCAGATGGGCAATCCTCGGTCTACTCCAAGATGGAGGTTTATGACGGAAAATCCATTAAGGACATTGATCTGAAAGCCAAATCCATTCTTGAGTATAAGGAGAGCGCGCCCCAAGATGAGGGAATGGATGGGGTATCTACTAGGTTTGCCTTTAAGATCCTGTCTGATACGTTCAATTTTGATCCGAAGGAAATTGCTGCTGATCCAGTTCACCTTATGACTGTGGTGGAGAACCACATTGAGCGGAGTGATTTGCCAGAATCTAGGCGGAAGGAATTGACTGTTCTTCTGAAAGACCAACTTGGACATAAATATGCCGAGTTTATTGGGCATGAGATTCAGCGGGCATATCTTGAGTCTTATAAAGATTATGGGCAGAATATCTTTGATAAGTATGTCGATTATGCGGACGCTTGGATTGAGGATCAGGATTATAAAGACCCCGATACTGGTCAGCTTGTCAATAGGGCGGCTCTCGATGCCGAGCTAAGCAAGATTGAGAAGATCGCCGAGATTGGCAATCCAAAGGACTTCAGAAATGAGGTAGTTAAGTTTGTTCTGAGATATCGGTCAGCCAATAAGGGCAAGAATCCAAGCTGGGATTCCTATAAGAAGATGGCGGATGTCATTGAGAAAAGAATGTTCTCTAGTATCCAAGATCTTCTTCCGGTTATTAGCTTTGGGACCAAGAAGGACTCTCAGACCGAGAGTAAGCATGTGGAGTTTGTAAAGAGAATGGTTGCGCGGGGATATACGGAGAATCAGGTAAGGCGGCTCATTGATTGGTATAGCCGGGTTACATTCGCGGCCTAAAGAATGTCCTTAATTATCGACAAGCGGCTTAATGGGCGTGATAAGAATCTTGGGAATAGGCAGCGCCTGCTTAGGAAGCTATCTGAGAAAATCAAGGGGAAATTTAAGAAAAAGGAGATAGGAGAAAACATAGATAATAATGTTTCCACAGACTCTTTAGATGAAAATCCCATTTATGCCGATTACAAATCTCTAGATAGTATCCATATCAATAATGATAGATTTGAGAGCGGAGATAGGATTCCCGTCTCCGGTGGAGACGGTGAGTCTAAAGGGCCTTCTCTTGGGGAAGGCGATATTCTGCTTTCTACACAAGAATATTTGAATATAGTGCTTGATAATTTTAGGCTGCCTAGGATTGAGCCGAGCGGTGGGCCTGAGAGTAAAGTCCGGTATAGGAATGGCGGAATAACTACGAGCGGGCCAATGTCTAGGCTTCACTTAATTAGAACTATGCAGGCAAGTTTGGGTAGGCGGCTTGCTTTAGGGAGGCCAATGCTTGAAGACCCTGATACGGAGGAAAATGAACGGAAAAGGCAGGCCATTCCCTTCCTAGATGATATTGATTTGCGATTTAGAAGCAGAATCAAGTATTTTGAGCCATCCTATAGTGCGGTCATGTTTTGCCTTATGGATGTTTCTGGGTCAATGGATGAGGCTAAGGTTTCCACATCGAAATACTTTTTCTGGATTCTTTGGTATATGCTAAAGCAGAAATACAATAAGGTGTCCTTGGTATTTATTCGGCATACTGATAGAGCGGAGGTTGTAACCCAGGAACAATTCTTTGGGGAGAATAAGAATGGTGGGACGGCGGCATCATCAGCCCTCGCGGAAGCTCTTAAAGTTTATAAAAGCGGGGACTACTCTGGGTCAAATATCTATATAGCGGAGACTAGTGATGGCGAAAATTACGGAGCGGATAATGATTTGTATTTGAAGTATTTGTCTGAGATTCTGCAATTTACTCGGTTTTTTGCCTATCTGCAAATCAATAGTTTTAGTTTTAGTTCGATTGGGGCTGGCGATACAATGTATGATTTTCTGAAAGACTATGAGACTGAGAATTTTGCAGCGTATGAGATTGAACCGGAGATGGGGAAGGTTTTGGACGCAATCACTCACTTCTTTGGGGGCTCATGAAAAAAATTTCCGGCAATCAGGATTGGAATTTTGATCTGCTTAAGGATGTCCTTAAGATTGTAGAGGACATTGCGGCTGAGATCGGTCTGGATATTTATCCTAATGTGCTAGAGGTCGTAACAGCAGAGCAAATGCTCGATGCTTACTGCTCGATTGGTCTCCCAATTATTTATAATCACTGGTCCTTTGGCAAGAGGTTTGAGCAAGAATACAAGCAATATAAGGCAACAGGGGCGCTCGCTTATGAGCTTGTTATTAATTCAAATCCTTGCATTTCTTATCTTATGGAAAACAATTCTGCAATTATGCAGACTATGGTTATTGCTCATGCTTGTGTAGGCCACAATTTCTTTTTTAAGAATAATGCTTCTTTTTTAGAATGGACTAAGGCAGATTATATATTGGAGTATATGCACTTTGCTAGGAATTATATCAAGAAGTGTGAAGACAGGTATGGAAGTAAGGTTGAGGATTTCCTGGATGTTCTGCATGTGCTAAAACCATTTGCCGTCGATAAATATCCAAGGGTTGTGAAGGGTAAGACTGAGAAACCAGTTATGCCTCACTATCCTTTGTTCCTGCCTGAGCGTGAAAAGGCAGTTGTCAAGTCTGAAGAGTGGATGGAGGAGGAGAACCTATTTTATTTCATTCGGAAGCACTCTGTTGTTCTTGAGGATTGGCAAAAGGAGATTATGAGGATATTGGGAGTTATTGAGCAGTATTTTTATCCTCAAGTCCAGACCAAGATTATGAATGAGGGGTGCGCGACTACGGTTCATTATGAGTTTATGAATATAATGTATGACCGTGGATATATAGATGAGGGAGGTATGTTCGAGTTCATTGAGCATCACTCCTCTGTGGTTGCCAATCCACCGCTTTATGTCAGAGCTAATTTTAACCCCTACACCCTGGGCTTTAATGTATGCCAAGACATTAAAGCCCAGGGTGGGTGGGAAGCTCTGAAGTTTGCCTGGATGAATTTTAGGGACGATAGTTTTTTGCAACAGTATTTGAGTGAGAGAGTTGTTAGGGATATGAAAATGATGTCTGTTTATATGGATGAGAGTTTGCCGTATTATGAGGTCAGGGAGACGGCAAAGGACTTTGACGAGATTAGGGTGGGGCTGGCTAAGATGGTTGGCCTCCCACATTATCCAGAGTTGGATATTAAAGATTTCTCGAATAGGAATAGGCGGATGGTTGTTGAGGTAAAGAACGTAAATTCTGTTGACAAGAAGAGGATACTGGACTACACTAGAGACCTAACTGGTTTTATAGTGGAGGAGGCTAAGTCATGAGTAAGATCCCCGTGGTTGTCTCGCCTGCCTTGACCGGCATTGAGGGCGTAAAGGTTGAGGAGGGCGGAGGGTTCGCGATGGACGATGTAAAATTCATTAAAAAGAATAGGTCAGTCCATGTTTCTGAGGATGACGATGGCATTATTACATGGATGTTTTTGGAGGACGGTAATTTTGTCGATGGGGGCGCCTTTGATTATGACAATGATTGCCTTTCTAAGATTTTCCAAGGCGATGCAGTAAAGTTTCTATCATAAATGGTAAAAGTCGAAATAAGAGCTTGTCATCATATTGTTGCGTCAATATTGATGTTTGTTGATGGAATTTCATTTGAGTATGGCGCATCTCCGCGTGAGTTAAGTGTAATCAAGAATAAAAGAGCTATTAATATTGTTGAGAAGGGGGATGGTAAAATTTTTTGGATAGCTTCAGATGGCGAAAGTTTTGTTGACAATGGGGAATTTGACGGGAATATTCTGTCAGAATCGCAAAGCTTTGTAGATTATGTAAAAACATTTTTAATGTCATAGTTTGGCATTGAGAATTCAGAAGAACCCTTCATGGACCTTCAATCTTTTTTCTCAAAGACGGCATCTAGCAAAGGGGGATCATCAATTAATTTCTCAGATTCTTTTCTGAGGTTTGCCTCTTTTGCGGAAAACGATGATAGCATTTATCCATATTGGAGAGTATTCAGAGAAGAAGATAAATTTATGTTTGTTGATAAAATATTGATTAATACAGAGAATTTAAATTCTTCATATCGTGTAAGTGAGTTTGGCGAGTCACTTTGGCGGGATATGATTGATTATGTTATTGACAGAAGGAGATTTTTTTGGATGTATATGCTGGAAAATTCTGAGCTTTCTGAAGCAGCCGGAACATCTGGGGATGACTTTTATTGGATTTTGAAGGATTACAAGGACCACTATATGCCAAATTTTACAATTCGATCCATAGCCCTATTCGCAGAGCTTCAATTAAGCTATGAGCCTTATTGTAGAGACAGCGATGGGTTTATTTTGAACGTTTCTCGGTGTAAGCATGCTAAAAATTATTTTGAATTTATTTTTAATAAGCTAAAATTTCAGACTTGCAATTCTTATAGCTTGTCTGTCGATGGTATACTGGGTATAATTAACCCACATCGGTTGGATTATATAAAACAATCTATTCTAAATAAGATAGATGAGTTAACTGCTACATGACACATTACTATTTCAGTTATGAGAAGTCCGATGATGTGCTGTGGGCATTCTCTGACTCAGAGATCAAAGGAAAATTTCATAAATACGCAAATAATGACGATATTTGGGTTAGAGACGATCGAGGGGCAATTACTTGTATGTCAGTCCTGAGATGGACAGAGCATATGAAGTATGAAAAGGATGTGTTCTTGGCATTAATTGCGGCATGCCTTGATTGTAATGTTGGATATCTTATTGATGGGCTTAAATTCAAGAGGTTGATTCCAGAATGAAGGCAGTATCAAAATATAGGTCGTATGCGGTCATGGCCCAGAGAAATAGCGGGGCGGGCGGTTTTGACTATTTTCCTACGCCGCCCTGGGCAACTAGGGCGCTAATGGAACATGTGATCTTAAAAAGAAATAATATTGAGGGCATGACTTGCTTTGAACCGGCATGTGGCGGAGGCCATATGGCAGTTGTTTTGAGGGAGTATTTTAAGTCTGTTGATGCTGCGGATATTCAAGATCATGGATTTGGAGAGGTTAAGGATTACTTGGCTTCCGTTCCTGAAAAGCCATATGATTGGATCATAACTAATCCTCCATTTAATAGGGCGGGCGAGTTCGTTATTATGGCATTGCGGCAGGCGCGGCATGGCGTTGCTATATTGGCAAGGACTGTTTTCCTGGAGAGTGTTGGGAGATATAATGGAATTTTTAAGGATAATCCGCCAACTGTTTTCGCGCAATTTGTCGAGAGAGTTCCAATGGTCAAGGGGCGGCTATCCAAGTCAGCAAGCACAGCGACAGGATATGGTTGGTTTATTTGGGAGAAAGATATCGCTGTGCCTACAATGCTGACATGGATACCACCGTGCAGAAAGAAATTAGAGAGGGATAGTGATTATTATTAGTTTGTCCCTTGACATTTCGCAAGTCTTTTGCTAAATATGGAGCATGTTCAACCTTCAAGGAGATAAAAACATGGGTACAGGAACTTTTACTAGCGTGTTCGCCCTTCCTGAGTTTGCCTCGCATTTCGATGATCCGCATCTGGTGAGGGAGAAGGATAGGGTTTTGCTGTTCTATGCGGGCCTTGATCCGGCAAGCATTGAGGTTACTTGCGAAGGTAATCTTGTACGGGTTAAGGCAAAAACACACCAAAAGTTTGGTGGTGGGGACTTCGAGACATCCTTTTATGCAAGGGATATACCAGTCTCCGTGGAATATGATATGGGTGTCATAGTGTTGAGATTTGAGAATAAATCTCACACTGTCCTGAAGATCACTGGTAAGTAACTATCTCCCCCGCCGACATGGCGGGGGAGAGGGTAATAGTTAGAAATGGTACCAAGCGCACTATATGTTGTAGTTTGCAGGTTAATATTAGGTGTAGCTTTACTAGTTAAGCGGTCTTATGTAGCAAACGCCACCACGTTTCCGGTCATCCATGCCTCACACCGAGCTATAATGAGGCATGGATAATGAACACGTAATATCTGGCCTAATCCGCAAGCATGCCGAGATCGAGGGCGAGATCATGGCCCTCAACAAGAAACTCCGCTCCCTATCTGAGCAGAAGGCTGCCATAGCCTTATCCCTCAAGACTTTTGATCCAAATTATAAGCACAGGCTTTTGCCGCCAATTCGGCCCAAGAGCAAATCTCGGATATTCCCTCATGGCACCTTTGCCAGAGGGATTTTAGAGGTCATGCGGGATGACTCATGCCCTTTGACGGTCCGCGAGATCACAAATCAGTTACTCGCAAAATATGGCATTGAGTTATCCGACACGGCGGACGTTAATTTCGTCTTAGAGAAGGTCCGCAAAGACCTCCATAGAAGGAAGAGCAGGTTGTTTGCTAGTGAGAGTGATGGAAAAACAACAGTTTGGTTTATGTTAAAATAACATATAATAAATTTATAAACTTCGCAACAACCCACAAGAAGAGAGGAAACAATGTACTCAAACAATAATGTAGCTTTTGGATTTATTGTATTTGTTATAGGTTTTGTATTGTATTTTTTACCATCATTTTTTGCACTTAAGAGGAAATGCCGAAGCCGTGGAGCTATTGTTTTTATAAATTTAATTTTAGGATGGACATTAATTGGATGGCTTGCAGCCTTTATTTGGGCGAATGTATCTCCGAGAGAAATTGAAAATTTTTCTCCTAGATCAATTGGCAAATCAACCTAAATGAATATTATATAAGGTCAAATGATATGGTTTAATGGTGATTTTAATGATAAGTTTTGCGCATTCTTTTTCCTTATGATTTTCAAGCAACCCATCTGTTTCTGCATTGAGCGATGTAATCAATCTATCATCTTCCATAAGCCAAAAATTGGATTTCATTTTCTTCTGGATTAGGGTATCGGGCAGCCCCTATCGGCAGTCAAGCTTACGGCTAAAAGCGTGCATGATAAGGCTTGCAAAGCATCGGCGTTTGTGCTAATATTGTAGGTAATTCGAGGAGATTCTTCTCCGCAGAAGGGTAGATCGTGCTACGCGATCGCCGGGGGCTATAGGCCCCCGTTTTTTTGCCTACGGAAGCCATTTGGTTCCCCACCCATCAATCACACAAGTTTTTGGATCACGAACGTAACGCCTCGTTGTCAGCACGTCGGCAATCTTTGAGCCAAAGTCCGGCGGATATATTCTGTGCCTTTCTTAAAAATTAGCTCGTAGGACGCCTTGAGTTTTTTATCAGATTTTTTGCATCTTGGTTCTATGACTACCAACCCTTTCGCTTTCCACCGGCGGCAGTACAAAACAAAACGCTCAACGAGGCAGCGCAAACAGTAATGGTATGGATCATAATGAAATAAAGTATATTTATCTAAATATTTTTTCTTATCTATTTGAACTGTAATTACTAAATATGGCGCTGTTTTAATAGCATCAATCAGCGCATTGTCAAAATTAGACGCTATATTCGGATCGCGCAGAGCAATGAATATACCTTCTCGGCGCACAATTTCCCGACGATGAAGAATGATTGGCGTTGATACGTAACACGATGGAATGCAACTCTTTACCGCGTTTAATTTTTGTGTTATAGTTGTTTCGTGGCAGCCGTGGGTTGTAATGATGCCGGAAAGCGAGAGATATCGTACATTTGGGTCGGTGGCCGATCCGTTGAGATCGGAGTTCCCCACCTCATCTACAAACAGTCGGAGGTCCGTTATGTCCAAGAGTCGTAAGTTCTCCATATTGCGCGGGCCAGAACAAAATGAGCGACTACAACACGATAAATTCGAGGAAATGGCAAGAGATTTTGGTTTATACGAAGATAAATCAATGATCAAGGAGCTATCACAACACGATAAATTCATAGCAATGGTAAGAGATCTTGGTGGGGACGAAGATGAGACCACGCTCAAGAAAATGTTGGCGATGATCACGAAACAGAAATCGAAGAAGCAGGCCACGTAAAAACGTGGCAAATAAGGTGAATTAGATGTGTGCTCTAATTCTAACCTGCGTGTTTGTAAAACGCATAATCCTCAAATAATATTAAAATTATGCAGAGACGAATGTCAATATTGAGTCGCATAGGACTCCATGGTGCGAAGTATATTATGTGTCAGCAAAAAGCCAAGCACAAATCCGTGATTAGATTTGGTGGAGTTTGCTACATAAGACCGTAGTTATGAGCGTTTTGCTTATAATTGGGGGGGGGATTTGCGCTTATTGCTCACATCTTTGGATTTGCTTTGGGGAATATAGGGGCGGCGGTTACTGGTATGGGCGTTGGAGTTCTTGTTGGATATGGGGCGTTCACATGCCTTGATCTCGATTGATCGAGTGTCTTTTACAAGAACCCGCTTGAATTAAGATGGGCAAAGTTTCATTTTTACTGCGCGATGCGTGAGAGGGTTAGCCGTATCCCAACCATAACCTGCGTTATCACCGCATCCCCTATGGTATACCCTCTTATCATAACGTGCATTATCTTATCCAAGCTTACCATCCGAGGCCCAGGCGCCGGCGCCTTGCTTACCATTCCGCAATAAATTCGCCGGCGCAATAATATCTCATAGCCAATTATCAATAATTCCAAAAGCGAAATTATCTTGCATCTAGGATAGTTAATAGTTAGCAACTAGGAACGACTCCGAGTTCGTAATAATTTTGATATCGGCATTATTACGGCATAGGATTGCAGATTCGCAATTATTTCTATGATGGAATAATTAACATTTGCCAACTAGCAACAATTTCTGGCTTGGAATAATGTCGGATTAGGTATAATTGATTATTGGTAACTAGCAACAATTCCGCTCTAGGATTACGGTTTAGTAATTATACTGCGTTTGAAATGTTTAGAGTCTTAGGGATATTTTGCTGATGGAATTATTGCTTTATTGTAATTGATAACTGTTGGCAACTAGCAATGATTTCGCGCGTGGGATAATGTCTAGTGCAGAATTAATAGGGCAAAAAGAAGGCCGGCTCTGAGGCCGGCCTTGATAGGCTAGATGCCGATTGCTTTACGCTTCTCTAAGCACCTTGGCCGCATGCTCAGCGGTCACGCGCCGGCCCTTGACGAAAGCGCCATAGCGCAAGCCGCAGCCTTCTATGCTCTTGGCAAAAGCCTTTGCATCCGCACGCTTCCGAAAGCATGGATCCGCAGCAAGCGGAGATCCCTTGTTTCCCTGATATCGTATTTCGTAGATCATGACTTGATTTGCGTCTGGCATTTTCACTCTCCCTTGCTGGTTAAGTGGCGCTGAGGCCAGCCTTGATAGGCTATGCGCCGATTGCATTGTTACAATGCGCGCACTGGAGAGGTTCATCTCCTTCGCTTGTAGACCCCGCTCCTATCACGCGCCATCCATCATTAATCTTGTTTCTGATTGAGTAAATTATTTGCCGGGCTTCCTCGCGCGCGCATGGTTGGCAAATCGCGGCCCCATCATCACAAATAAAAAACAATTCATATCCACCGTCAAGGATTTTTCCCAGCCTTACAGTCTGCGTGAATTGTTTACTGGTTTTTATTACACGATTAAATCTGACATAATCTTTTCGATAAGAGCCGCCCTTTGTTAAAAGAGATCCATCGTGCATCACCATTGAAGAATCTTGCATTTTACGCTCCCTTGCAAAACGTATAGTCTGCCGCGCGGCAGACAAACCCGATGAACTGGGCAATATATTCATCTCCCATATCAAGCGGCCATCCATATTTGCCAATAATGGCGCGCGCATTATCTGCATCTTCATTAGAGAGGCCGCTAAAGTCGGCATTAATCAATGCCGGCCCCAAATAGGCTGGCAAAGTTATTTTAAAAGTTCCCATTTCTTACTCTCCGTTTTCAACCCGCCAGTCTGGCGGGAAGGAGATCATCGACCAAGTCATCATGAAGACAGCGGGCATCGATATACCCATAAGAGATTCCGGTTTCATCATCGACATTTATCATTGTCTCTCTCCCTGAGATCAGTAAACAGGCACGCAAACGGTGGAATAAACGGAATCTATTTCGATTCCGCGATCTTCCCACCTTTTCAGATCCTCATTCCGACCCACATAAAGGGCCGCTCCTCTTGGATCTCCCTGGTGATAAAAAAAGAGATTAGGATATTTTTGCATTATGGATTCGGCCTTGATCAGGGCGGCGCGCTCCGTATCACGGGCGCGGCCTAACCGCTTTCCGCTATAAGCGGAATAATAGTATGGGGCTCCAGTAAACTCATCGCGCTGGATCTCGCCATTGCATTCTAGCTCAGCAAATCGAGAGAGACGACGGCTAGCACGGATGAGGCTTGCCGCATCATCAGGATCAATCCCCAGCCTGACAAGGCTACCAACAACATGGATATTGATTGGCTTTGACATTTTCAAGGCTCCTATTGCTAATGAAGTAATGCCCTATTTATGGCAGCCCCCGCCCGTAAAAGGCAAGTTAAAGTTTTGTAATGTTTGAGGGCTGCAGGAGATAGCGGGAAAGGGCGAATCATAACGAGCGTTATGATGAGGTGGGTTATTATAACCATACTTATGATAAGCCTATATACAATAACACGCCATATTATAATCAAAAGTAATTATATATATATTAAGTATAATTCAATAAATTTACAAATCCACAATCTCGGCGCGTGGATATAATAATTTAGATATCATTAGATATATGTATGTATACACATAAATTTGGCACGGCTGGCCGTTTCGGCGCTCCTAACCCGAAACACGGACACACTGACAATGTAGAGGGGATGGTCTATAACTAACCCGACCATTGCCGGCCTTGATCCATTGAGGGCTATTGTGCGAGACAGATTATTCTAAAGCATATAATACTACTAAGCTAGGGATAAGAGAAAGCCCCCCTCCCCCCCCCTCCCCCCCCCGGCCAATATGAGCTTATGCGTGCCAGCCAATCCGGCGAGCCATCTCAGCAAGCTGAGGATCAAAATACACTCCTCCGTATTTATACGGAGGATCCGATAAACCCTCATTAGTAATTAGCAGTAGAGCCGCAATATGCAGCGCAGTAAAAGAATCAGCCTCCCTCGCAACTAGTATTAGGGGGCCGTAACATCCTCCCCGTCAGTGCATTCCGCGATGAACCATGCCGCATAGTCCCGAACCAATTCATGTAACGGAATATCGCTATAGTCTTCAGACATGATAACCTCCTATATGCGAATGGCAGACACACGTGCCGCACGAGCATCCTTCGCCGCTTTTACCTCAGCAACAGCCGCCTCCATTCCCGGCAAACCATCAATGATTAGATCCCCATTGCGATCCGCCTCAGCCATCAGAGATTCTGGCGTGGCACCGTCAAGAGGAACAGCAGCAGGATGAGATGTGCCAATTAGCCATTCCGCCGCCTTCCACACAGGTTTTTCAGAGATAGGAATGCTCTCAAGCCGAATCCGTAGCTCATCATGAGCTTCCTGGGCATCCTCACTAAACGTCCCTTGATATCTCTGCCCATTCCACCTAGAATCATGACCAGCAATCACCCGGTCAATCAAAGCAGAAATCTCACCGCCCTCAGCAAGCTCGGCACGCAAATCATCAGCATTAGCCCTATGGGCAATGTCATACACTAGGTCCAAGTTGTAATGCTCCCGCACAGTGGTCCCATAATAAAATCCAACAGTAACAATTCCCCCCTCAACAATCCGCAAAACCATCTGCTCCTCAGGATTAGACAGATCAATTTGAAGCTGGCGGCCCTCAGGCAAAATGCTTGTATAGTCAGTCATCTGAACCTCCTATTCCGGCCCTATGCCGTTGAGTAAACATCCCACTAAGGCAGGGATATGTCAATCGACATGTTATCACAAATGCGTGATAAGTGGGTAATGGGGGTTGAGATTACCGGATTGTTTGGGATATTGCCTATAACACGAAAATGTGATGAGAGAGTTTCTGATTTTTTGTTGTAAAGGGGATGAGGATGGGTGTCACCATGCTCACAATCCCCCCCTTAATCCCCCACTCATAGCCTTTATTGTAACGAAATGTAACAGCAAGGTTTCAAATTATTGCTGAAAGAAAAATTTTCTCCATAAGATTAAACATTTTTAACAAAAAATCCTAATTTCCCCTCTTGCAATTTTCGTCCTATAGCCTATATTCCTTTTCGCGCTTGGTAAGTTTGCCCTTGCAGACTGTTTGAGACAGGTTTCTCAGCCGGGTGCCTTCCTCCGAGCCTCTAGGCAGAGGCTCGGAGGAATTGATTATACCCCCCCCGAGCCCATCATACCCTAGCTATTCTCGGCCAGCATCTCGCCGCCTCTGACAATATACACGCCCCCATTAACCTGTACCCTATAAGACTCAAACTCATCATCGCCGCTCCCCACCCGATAGAACTTAAGCCCTTTACACCCTTGCAACCCCATACCGGAAACCGACAAATGATCCGGTAATTCCCCTAGATCTTTACACCCGTTCATATCCAAGAATCCCGGAACATGAAGGATATTTGGCAGTTTTTTCAGCCGCCGACAATATGAGATATCCAAATTCCTACCTACAGACATATCCTCTGGAATTTCCTCAATATCAGTACCATACGCCGAGAAATCCCCTCCGACCTTAACTCCCCGCCCTATCTCTCTTAGGCCGGAATCTGATACGTCAACGCTGCCTCCCGCCATCACACCATCTGGAATAGTGTGGAAAGCCAGACAGCCGGACATCCTCAGATCTCCAAGCAAAACCGTCCCCGCCGGAATGCTCTTGAGATTTTCGCACCGATCCGCTTCAATTGTGCCCCGCACAAGCATATCCTCTGGAATTTCCGTCACCCACTCACACTCTGAGACCATAAGGGTTTCTTCAACTCGCAAATTCTTGGGGAAAGCCTTGACATTTGGGATCAAGTAAAAATTGATATACCCTACCCGCATATTGTCAGGAAGGTGCTTGAGTCTGTAGCACCCCCGAAAATCCACCTCATCCCCAACACGCATTCCATCTGGTAGATGGAAAAGATTTTCGCATCCCACTGCAATCAAAGATCCCGCAACAGACAAATGATCAAAGATCCCTACCAGCTTCTTACACCCCCGAATATCCAAATTTCCGCCAATCTCTGCCGATTCAATGATCCGCAGTTCCTCGCACTCCATCGCCGACATATCACCTGAGACCGAAACCTTGCCGATCTCGCGCAGCCTTTTACACCCATTAAGGTATAGATTGCCTAGCACTGTCAATCCATCAGGCACCCTCTCGATAAGAGAGCCCGACAAATTCAGATGCCCCCTTACAACCAAGCCCTGTGACCGCTCAAAGTCATCATGGCTCATCTCTTGTCCATTGATCTGCATGACACAACTCCCCTAAAGATTGGATTTCCCTATTGCCACAGAAACTATCGCCAGTCAAACCCCTAAAACCGTGTCGGCATTAGAAGCGACATGAAATTTTTGTCATCTTCATCATAGACAAAGGCCGGAGATCCGCGATCCAGAAAAACCATTTTCATACGCCTGCCAATATGGCTTGCGACATCCTCAATATACCG
>JAEHJW020002206.1_pt1 | contig 22928 bp, 28 predicted proteins | sample 9271431 | NCBI WGS metagenome assembly JAEHJW02 | reverse complement strand
GCTCGGCGAGCGCAGCGTCCTGCACGGCGATCGCCTTGGCGCTCGGAGCCGGTGCCCAGCCGCAGAGCTTGCAGGCGCTGCCGTCCTCGCTCACGAGCCAGGCGTGATGACACTCCGGGCACGTGCGCGGCTGCTCGACCGTCCGGGTCCGCGTGCGCTTCTCCGCCTCGCGGTTCACGTTGCGCGCATCGTCGAGGTTCCAACCGAAATCCGAGGTGGGCAACCCCAAGTTCTCGACAACGCGGCCGTGGTCTATCAGCACGAAGTGATCCTTGCCGGGCGCCGGGCGCATGCCGCGGCCCACCATCTGCAGGTACATCGGGAGGCTCCGAGTTGGCCGGGCGAGCACGATGCACTCCACAGCGGGAACGTCGACGCCATAAGCCATCAGGAAGCAATTCACGAGCACGCTCGTCTGCCCGCTCTCGAGGCGTGCGATTACCTCCTCGCGTGTCGCCTCGTCGTCCTGGTCGGTGAGAATCTCAGCGGCGATCCCGGCGCGGCCGAAACCCTCGACCAGCGATGCGCCATGCGCTTTGTTGCAGGCGAACACGATGGAGCGCTTGCCGCCGGCAATTCCGAGCCAGTTCTCGATCACATCGCCGATCAGCTTGGGGCGCGATAGCAGCGCGCCCACCGCGCCCTCGGCGTAGTCGCCGGCTGCGTCCTTCGGGAGCGCCTTGAGTTCCTGACGCGAGAGCACGGGGGCGGTGAAGATCCGGGGACGCACCAGGCTACCGGCGCGGATCAGGTCGAGAATGGATGGCCCGAGTATCAGCCGGTCGAAGGCCATCGAAAGCGACTTGCCCGACTTGCGCGCTGGCGTTGCAGTGAAACCGAGGCGCAGCGCATCGGGGTACTGCTCGAGAATCGCCATGCGCGAATCAGCCGCAGCGAGGTGCGCTTCGTCAAAGATCACGACCTCAGCAGCCGGCAATGGCATGCGTGCGTCAGCAATGCACCGGCGGTGCAGGGTGTCGCCGCTCGCGACTTGCACGAACTGGAAGGCATCGAACATCCCGCGCAGGTCGGCGGCGATGATGCCGTGCGCGACGCCGAAGGCTTCGAGCCGCTCGTGTATCTGGCGCACGAGGCGCGTGCGAGGCGCCACGACCAACACACGGAGGCCGGCTTGCGATGCGGCGAGAGCAACGACCCCTAATTCGTGCGTCTTGCCCGCGCCAGTCGGAAGCTGCCGAATGATGCGGCGCTCGCCCTCGCGCATGGCGCGGGAGATCTCGGCGAGGCCCTGACGCTGATACGCCCTCAGCGCGTCAGCAGCCGGCGGCAGCGAATCCAAGAAGCCTGCGAAGGGAAGAGCGGCCTTCCCCCTTGCCGGAGTCTGTATCCCTACCTCAGCACTCCGTAGATAGTCACTGCCACCTTCGGAAGCATCCCATTCCAACGCGCTGGTTACCCCGAACCCATTGGGGGACCTATTGGGTAAGCCATTGGGTAACCTATTCACGGCTTTTCCTCCGTGACTTGGAGGGAACAACGCCCGTTTTCCGCTTGGCCCAGCGCTTCGCGGCGCCCGTCTTGCCGCCTTCGCTTTGCTTCTGGCGCCACTCGACGTAGTGGGCTCGGTGCGCCTCCATGCGGCGATTCACGAGGCCGTCGGGGGTATGCTCGAACTTCCGGCCGATGACAGACCAGGCCGATGCGAAGGTTGGCGCGTCGAGGCCGAGGATGGCCGCCAGGCGTGTCGGATCCTCCGGTAGCGGGCCGATCTCCCACTGCGTGGCGAGTAGCATCCAGTACCCGCCGCGCTCGAGCAGCGTCCAGCCAGCGGTACTGCGCAGGAAGTCGCCGAGGTAGAACGGGACGTAGGGAAATCCCTTGGGCGGCGCGCTCATTGGGGCGCTCTCAACGTCAGCGGCTGCATTCCGCGCGTGTGCCATGGCAACAGCTCAACGGCCGGCTTGCCGCGGTCGCACAAGATGCAGGGTGCAGCTACGGTGGTGCCATGCTGGCGATCGGTGTTGCGGCAGTGTCGGCACACGCCGCAGGCGGGGCAGACCGCATCTGATGCGCCGCATCCGCAGCATTGTGTTAGAGTGCGCCCGTCCCCTCTCGAGTCAGCCGCAACCCCCGGAGCCACCCGGGGGCCGGCGCCTTGCGCGCGCATTACGCGGCCTGGGTGGAGGGGTTCGGCCGGCGCGGACGCCCCGAGGAAAGCAGCCGATCGCGTGCGGCCAGGTAATCGCCCAAGCGCCAGCGGGCTCGGCCGCCGACGTAGCCGACGGGCTCGGGCAGATCGCCACGGCGCACCATATTCCGCCGCGTCCTGTCGACGATGCCGAGGTCGGCGTCGATGTAGGCCCCGTCGATTAGGCGGTCGGCATCAGTCTTGGAAGGCGTGACGGCATGCATGGGTGCTCCTAGTCCGGTCTTTTCCGGAAGCTGTTGGAGCGATGAAACCACGCCGTTCTGGGCGCACGAGAGCGTGCCGCCAGCTATTTCTTGGGGCGTTTCCGCTGACGCGCAAGGCGTAGGGTTGGGAGGGCTTTGCGGATGCGTTCTACAAGTGGATCGCCGTCAGATGGTCGAGCGGCTCCCGGCCGCATCTTCATCACGATGCGCTTGGCCAGTTCGATGTTTGACCACGCTGGATGCTGCTTGCGCAGAGGCTCGCCGACCTTAAGCCAAGTTCGACGGTCGGCATTAGCCGCGGTCCGTTTGTCTCTGTTCAGTCCCTGGAGAATCTGACGCCCACCTTGGCGCTCTTCAAGCCGCATCTGCAGATAGAACGTGACACACAGCCTTGCGACGATCTGAGCTGCCCACGGGGCGAACCCCTCGGCCATCTCTTTGCGGATCTGCTCGAGCGCCGCATCGTCAGGTGTCGCTGCCTCGATCAGATCGTTGTAGCGTCTATCTTCATCGAGTTCGACATCGGCAACAGCGCGCTCCTGAGCGGGAAGGGCGTTCCAGAACGCCCCCCAAGTCTGCCCCGACCCCTGGAATTGCTCGATGAGCTTGTGGATCCGCGCCTTGTCAGGCTTGCCGCGGGGAATTTTGGGCTTGCGTGGCCTTTTCACGCTCGCTGCTCGTTCGGGGCAGCGTTCTCATCGCGCCCCTCGATGATCGTCTGCAGGTGCGCGCCCCACTTCTCGAGCGCAGCGCGTTTCTCCCGCAGGTAATCGTGGCGGTCGTAGACCTCGGCGATGTCGCCCGTGCTGTGATTCAGCACTTTTTCGACGTGCAGCCGCGGCACGCCGAGTTTGGTCATGTGGCTGGCAGCCGTGCGGCGCAGGTCGTGCGGAGTCCAGTGTGGAATCCCGAAGTGTTTCTCGTTCTCGCGCACGGCTCGCGACAACACACGCTCGGAGTAGGACTTCTCGCGCTTGCTGTTACCGCGCTGCGGGAGCACGTATGCGCCCGCCCCGGTGACTGTCTGGAGCTTGCGCAAGAGGTCGAGCGCGAGATCGGAAAGAGGAACGACGTGTGGCGCGGGCGTCTCCCGTCTCGAATGCGCCGACTTCAGCAGTGACACCGGAATGGTCCACAGCTTGCCTTCGAGGTCGAAGTGATCCCATCGCGCATGAGTCAGTTCACCCCGGCGCTGGCCGGTTGCGAGCAAGAGCTTCAGCGCCAGGCACGTCGGCACTGCCATCGCGGCGGTGTCGAGCTTCGCCCAGACGGCGCGGACTTCTTCGGCGCTGAGAATGCGATCACGCGGGCGCTCGGTGCCACCGGGGGGCTTCACGCCGGCCATCGGGGACGCGGGAATCCGATCCTTCTCAGCAGCCCACTCGAAAAACTGCTTGAGCAGCGCATAGATGCGGTTTGCCATCACCGGAGCGTTACGGTCGACGATGCTATCGAGGAACGCGATGATCTGACGCTTGGTGAGTTCCGGCGCCTTCACGCTACCGAGTTCGCTGACGAAGGTCGGCACGCGCTTGGCTGCCTTCTTGTGTCGCCGCACGGGGGCGTCAGGCGGACGGTAGCCAAGTAGGGCAGCAGCCGCATCGGGGCGCTTGCGGCCTTCTGCGCGTGTTGCGACCCATGCGCCCCGGGACTCGTCCCAACGCTCGGCGCGCAGCTCGCGGCGCACGAACTGTTCGACCAACTTGGCGATCGTGTCAGCGCCGGCTCGTTCGGCTCGGGTGCGCTCCGCAGCCCGCAGGCGCTTCTCGCGTTCCTCGATCGGGTCGAGTCCCTTTTCGAGTTCGCGCTGCGCTTGGTGGTGCAGTTCGTGCGCCTCCGCGAGCGTCAGGCCACCTTTGCCGAACTCTCCGAGCACCATAACCCGGCGCTTGCCGGCCGCGTCGGTGTAGCGGAATCTGAAGCCCACGGCGCCGGATGGGAACACTCGGACCATCAGCCCCTCCCGGCCATCGACAGTCACGTCGTAGCGCTGCGTGGGCCGATTCTTGGGCTCTCTGCGGGCCTCAAGCCAGGTGGCGGTGATCTTCATCGGCCCGATCCCGATCGCCGCTGGTACCCCGCTACAAGCGGTCGGAGCGGGTCTGCAAGGGGTCGGCCTGGGGTACCAGCAGGGGTACCAGTGCCGGCCTGGAATGCGCCGGGGTACCAGCCGGGGTACCACAAAAGCGCGTCTCGTGATTTCCTATATGTTCCTAACGGTGCCGTGCTAGAGTGTCGGCGAATGCAGGGTGTCGAGGCTTGAGCGCGGGACATGCGCTAGGAATACACCGGAACGTTCAGGAATGCAATACTAGCATGGGGTGCAAGGGGTCCCGAGTTCAAATCTCGGCGCTCCGACCATCAAAAACGATCGCTACGAAATCGAGTGTGTCCGCCCTGGTGTCCACTTTCGTTTTCGAGCCTTCTCCGTAGCAGCCATGGCGCGTGTATGCGCCGCCCAGCCGTCCCATTCGACGGCCGAGCGGCTCACCACGCACACGCATGAGGTGTCACATGGCTACCCGAAAGAATACCGCGCCCGCCGTGGCGCAGGCCGTTTCCGACTCCATCGCCCGCGCCGCCGCCGAGGCGCCATCCCCTCCGGCCTTCGTTGAGCTCGACCGGCTGCTCGAGCGCCTACTCAATCTCGTCAGCCATCTGAGGTGCGCCGATGGGGTATTGTTCGACCTCCAGGCAGTCCCCGAGCCGCTGCAGGGCGCCGCGATCGTCCTGCACGATGCAATCGAGAATCTCGGCGCGCTCCACACCAGCTTGGACGAATGGGCAGCCAAGGCCAGCCGCGAGGCCCGCTATGCCGGCGCGGCCGAGGCGACCGATGCGCTGGAGGGGCAGTCATGAGGACCACAACCTTCTCCGTCCCTGGCTTCCAAAGTCTCACCGTCGATGCGGAGCGCCGCATGGATGGGAGCGCCTACGTCACATACTGCGGTGAACCGTCCGAGTTGCTCGCGCTCGGCCTCGTCACCACGGCCGCCATTGCGGTGGGTCCCAGCGGAAAGCCAAACCCTGCGCAGCGGGACGTGTTCGGCAGTCCGGTCCGCATCACGCGGCACTACGTCGCCGGCACGCGAACGATCAGGCGGTTGGAGGTCCACCATGCCCGCGTCGACATCCGGGACATCGTGAAGTATCCAGGCGCCACAGCAGCCCTTGCGGCAACGGATGCCGTCGAGCGCGTGCGCCTGCAGTTCTTCTCAGCGCCCGACGACCCGCCTGCTATTGCGCCGCGCCGCGGACCGTACCTGATCGTTGACAACGGGCGGCTGCCATGAGCCCCGCCAAGTCCGGCGCCACCGCGCCGAAGGCCGACCCGCGCGTTGTGCGGGCCGCAATGGCTGCGCTCCGTGAAACGGTGGCACTTACCAGGCACGAACAGGCCCGGTTCCGCCGGGAACTGGCACGGCGGCTCAGGGAGGCGCGGCCATGAGCGCCGGGGTCGAAGTGCCGGCCGTCATCGTCGGCAGCGTCCCGGTCGGTCGGCTCGCTCGGGCGCTGGCCGAGGCCGGCCTGCGGACTCACTACGATTCCGACAGGCGGGCGCTTGTGATTGAGCCCAAGGAGCGGCGCAATGTGGCCGATGCGTTGGTCGGAATGGCTTGGTTCAATGGCCTGAGCCGCTCGGAGCGCGCCTACTGGCTCGACGTTGCCGGGAGCGCCCGGCCGGCGGATGCTTGGCGGGCGTTTCAATCGGGCATTCCCGGACCGTAGGCGCGAGCCGGCAGCCGCACGAGAGCGCCCCCGCATGGGGGCGTTTTCGTTTGTGGCGCAAGCGCGCTAGACTGCGTGGAAAATAGCGCACCAAGGGAGCCATGAGGTCCGCTACTGGTGCGCCGACCGCCCGGTACCGCGCTGGGCGATGATCTGCGCGCGGCATTTGGCGGAGTGCGGTGCAGATAGAACCAACGAGGAAAACGGCGATGGCAGTGACAAATCTGGTGTATGACGTTGGCGCCCACAATGGAAGCGATACCGAATACTATCTTTCGCTTGGCCACGATGTCTTGGCAATTGAGGCAGATCCAACTCTCGCCGCGAACATACGTCAGCGATTCTCTCGTGAGATTGCCGATGGCAAAGTTAGAGTATTGCACTGCGGCGTGGCGCAAACGGATGGAACGCTACCGTTTTACGTATGTCCGAAGCTGACGATATGGAATTCCTTCAATCCGCGCTGGGCGACCTCACGCGGCATGGCTGTCGTAGAGGTGCAGGTTCCGACTCGACGCTTCGAGTCGATTTTGTCTGAATACGGAGCGCCGTTTTTTCTGAAGGTGGACATTGAGGGTCTCGATGGCCTATGCATCAAGGCTATAGAACCTAAGCACGCCCCGAAGTTCGTTTCCTTTGAGGCCAATTCCGACGCTTTTGATCTCGTCCTGCATCTCCACGGCATGGGTTACAAACGCTTCGCCCTTGTTGACCAGCGCACCCTTCGAGATGTCGCCATTCCGCAGATCGGAACCTATGCGCATATGAAGTGGGCGACCACTCAGCGCGCCAGGCGTTTTTCGCGACAGCATGCATGGGTTGCCAAGTTGATTAAGGCAACACGGCCTCGTCAAAATGGCGGCCGAGTACAGGTTGAATTCCGCAATGGGGGCGCCGGACCTGCGCCCATGCTGAGACGCTCAGGATGGCAGCCAATCGAAGAATTCAGCTACACATGGACATCGCTGGTTGGAGCCGGACTGCTCGAAACGTCGTGGTACGACGTGCATGTTGCGCTCGAGGATGAGTGCGCGACGTAAGGCATGAGTCGCCAGCCGCCGCGCCTCAACAACCTCACACTCCCCCTCCCCCTCCCCCAAAGAACCCCTGCCCCGGCTGCTCAGGCGAGACTGTGATGAGCGTCCACGGCGTCCAGGCTGCGTCTGCGGCGATGTAGGCGCGCACGTAGAAGTCAGCCGTTGCCGCGAACGATCCGTCCGCATGCGGTACCGTGCCGGCAGGCGGAGCGGTCGTACCGGCGGCGTCGCCCGCAAATTCCAGCTGATTGCCTGGCACGAAGTCTGGGCTCGCCTCGATACGTACTGACGTGTTCACATTCAGGATGCCGAGCGTCTGGAACGTTTGACCGTTGGACGTCGTCAGGGTCACCGCGACAGGAGCGCTTGACTGACCGCCTGCTGATACCACGATATCAGTAACATAGGTCGAGTCGCTGTAGGCGAGCTGATCGCCTTGCGATGGCTCCATCACGAGGTCGAACGTCGCGGCGGTTGCACTCGTAACGGTGACGTTAGTCTGCGTGACTGAGATTCCATTCGGCTGCGTCAACGCGATTGTCATGCCGGACACGAAGTTCTCGCCAACTAGCGATACGCTGGTTGCGCCCTCGGCAATCGGATTGCCGCCGTTGACCGTGGTCACGACCGGCAGCGTTGCATTCAGCTCCAGATACGCCGAGATGTTATTGTATACGACCGTTCCGTGGGATGCGAACACGGATGGCGCTGTTGGCCACGTTCCGCCATTGTAATACTGCATCGAGCCCGGAGATGTCGTTCCTCCGTACCCGATTGTATAATTACCGTCGAGATAAACTCCGACCCAGTATTGCGTGCCGGACGTGATATTCAGCGCAGGTGAAAACATGCACTCCACCCAGCCTGTCACCGTTGACGACAGTGTAGTGGGTTCCGACTGCGCAATCAGGCTACTGGCCGCATCATACAAGACAAGGTATACGGTGCCGCTCGTGTTTGTCGTGTACAGATAGCCGATCGTACACGGACCACTGGCGACTGCCGTGAACTCAGTCGCCCAGACGGAAGGGTTGAATGTCCCGTATTGTGTTCCTGTCTGAGTGTCGTCGCCGGCGAGAATTGTCATGCTATCTGCGCTCCGCGACGGCCGACGTAAGCTGCATATGCGCTCGTCAATGTCCCGTCCGCGTTGATTATTCCGGTCTGACCAAGGCATTCCTCGCCGGTGCCAGATGGATCAGTGGTGCCGTAGGTCACAAAAGACGGCAGTCCGGACAACCCAACTAATCCCGCACCTCCCAAGATGTCGAACAGGTTTCCTGAATTGTTGTACTGTATAACTAGGTCGTCCAGAACAACTGGGCCGCCAGTGTTTGCGCCGATTTGGATATCGCCATTCAGAGTACAGCGATACATGTACACGTTGCTGACAGTTCCATTGTCCTGATTCAAAACTGCAGCGTACTGACCAGACACAGTACCGCCACTGATAAAGTTGCAATAGCGGTACTCGTAGTTGCTGTCTGCTGGCCCTACGGTCTCTGCGAATCCACCGAGATACATGTACGACCAGCCTGATGCGTTCACAATGTCACAGTACTGCGCTGTGACATCAGCTACGGCGTCTTTCCAGTTCATGCTTCTGTTCGAGTTCAGAATTGAGCAGAACTGTGTCAGCGCATATTGTGTGGTGTATAGATCATGCACCAAGAACTGGTTCAGGCCTCCATTTATGAGATTCGTTTCACCGACACCATTTATGAATGTGTACGTGTGATAAGTAATATTCTGCGCAGCGAATTCCAGAGGACCAGCATTGTCTGTCGCGTTTGTCATGTGGATGGCGTCTGGGAACGACACGCCGTCAACGACAAGGTGTAGTTGCGGACCTGAGAACTGGAAATGCTTGAAATTGATGGCAGAGGAGTTTCCAGAGATACACGCGAAACCTTGCAGAAACAGCTCTGCGCCAGAGGCTTGAAACCCCATGCTGCTTCCACTGACAGAAAAATCAACCACCACGAACTCCTCTGGAAATGCCATCATAGCGGCGGGCCGAAGACCATTTGCGCCTATGCCGATCCCATACACAGGATCTTGCGCGAATGTTGGAACAGTTCCGACGCGCATCGTAATGATGGCATTAGGGTATGTCTGAAGTCCAGCAGTTGAGCCAAACGCATTGCTCAGCGTCTTGATCGGCGAGCCGACGTTGTTTGTTGTTCCAGTCACAGACGGGTATGCGCTCGGATCAACGCCATTGACCGGATCAAGGAACACGAACCCGTGCGAATTAGCGGGCGTCGTCGAATCAAAGTAGTAGCCGGCAATCGTGCTCGCAGTCCACCAGTGATCGATATAGTTACCCGATTGACCATAGGCACGAATGCCAAATACACCATTAGTGATGGTCCCGGTCGGCCTGATTCTCAGCCGCCCATAGCCTGCGTGGTACGCATCTTGATTGGACCACCCGATTTGCCACGAGGCAGCGTCGAATGACGCACCTGCATTTGCCGGCTGCGCCAAGATCACGTAGTTGAATGGCGCATCTCCTCCGCGCTCGCCCATCCACAGTAGATTGTCGAATTCCGTCACGCCGCCCGAGACGCGGCTAGCTTGGCCGAGCGACTTCAGTTTGACCGCCATCGTGTCGAGACGGCGCGCGGAGCGCCCGACAGAGGTGTCGTCCGTGATGTCGCGGAATGCCTCTCCGACCTTCTTGACGTGCGTAGACGCCTTGTCGGCGGCGCGCTTGGTCTGCGACTCGAACTGCTTGATCTTCTCAAGCGCTCGTTGCTGATCCTTGGAGAATTTCGAGACATCGATCCCGAGTTCCAAGAAGAGCGAGTCTATGATGGTTGCCAAGTTAATCTCCTTTACGACAATGAGTTGATTCGTCGCACTTGCGCGATCTCACCGCGAAACGGCGCCCATGCTCTCGAGCTGTTTCCAGAGTTTGGACGCCGCACGGGGCGGCGCGGCGGCGATTCTGCGGCGAGCTCCGCACGTATTCTCCGCGCCAGGCGACGCGCCCACCCTGCCGATCGTTTTCTCATCGATGATGCACCATGATTGGAAGAAGCCCGCCACGCGCGCGCAGCGCTGCGGGCTCTGGGTCTCGCCCCAGCGAGGCGGCCGGCCACGGCGTTGAGGAGGCACCGCTTGCGCGGGAAACAACACCTGCCGGCAGACGGGGTTTTCGGTCGAAGCGCTACGGTTAACTCGCCGTCTGAAACCGTACCCGCCGATGCGGCGGGAGGACCGAGGACTCGCATCGGTCATGCCTACACAGCGTCAGTAGTTGAAAGCCCTTGCACTCGTCGCATTCGCCGCCGCCCGGCGCCGGTCGACGCGGGCCTCGAGGTCATCCGCCTTGTCGAGCGCACGCATCACGCGCAGGAGCAGGCGGCGCTGCTCGCCGGCCACGCCGAAGTCCTCGGGGGATTCCGCGAGGCGCTCGAGGCGATAGCCCACCGAGCCATCCGCGAATCCGCCGCGCTGGCGTGCCCGTTCGAGGTTGTGAACGAGCAGGCCGACCACGCTGATGAGCGCGTCGAACTCGGCCCCCGTCACGTAACGCGAGGCGTCCTGCGTGTCGGTTTCCGGCGTCTCTGTCTCGGGTGCCACGTCGGCGGCCTTGGATCGTTTTAACAGTCCCATGATGCACCTCACGCCTTCAGGTACCGGGACATGAAGCCGCGCTCGACGGCGCCGCGTCCATGCCTCGCGTGCCGCTCATGACGTCAGCCGCGCGCTGTTTACCGGCGAGCCAGCTCTCGAGTGCCGTAATCGGGTCGGTCGGCGGCGGGTCATCGGGACTGATTAGCCCCAGTTTACGCAACACGCGCTCGGCGAACGCTTCGGCGGTCATCTCGGGGACCGCGGCGTCGAAGGCGTACGCCCCGATGTACGGCGACACAGCGCGGTAGAGACGTTCCTTCTTCAGCGCATCGCGGCGCACGGTGCGCAGCAGGGCTCCGGTTGAGATGATCTGATGTGGTGTAGGCATTTTCAAACTCCTGGGCGCTCTGCGCCCGTGGGGGTGTCGGCACGCGACATTGCGTGCGGACTGGGGGGAACCGGCTGCAGGAGCCGCTCGAGCAGCTCTTGCACCAAATAACTGCGCGGCAAGTTCCGCTTGCGCGCGAGGTCATCGACCCGGCGCAGGGTGTTTGTCGGCAACGTCAAACTGACAGCTGATCTGTTCATGGCGTCATGTTATCCGGTAATATGGCTTACTACAGGCATCGGGCGCATATAACCTGACGCGGCGCGACATCTTCGGATCGCCTTCAGGTCGCGCTCGACGGTGCGCAGCGAGACGCTCGGGTCCGCGAGCAATGCCAGGATGTTCCGCGCCTCGAGCAGGGGCTCGGCCTGGGAGCGAGTGGCGAGCAGCTGGCGGATTCGCGCCCGACGTTCTGCGGCGCGAGTGAAAATCGTTGTTTCGGGCGTCACGTGAGCCCCGTCACTTGAGCCCGAGCAGGTCGGCGAGCTTCGACTCGATGTCAGCCGCCGCTCGGATGCACACGATGGCCTCGTCGGGCCGATCAGCGCGGAGCGCATCGAGCGCCGCGGTGAGCTGCGCGACGATGGCGCCGTGAGCGGACTCGAGGTTATTGCGCAGCCGCATGGCCTCGGCCGCAGCGTTTTGCATTGCCTCGGCATCGGCGGCGGCGAGTCCGTACAGCATCACGTCCTGCAGCGGTGAGAGGTTTGACATCACAGCACCTCCGAGATGCTTTTCGAGACAATCGCCGTCGTGAACCACGGCGCACCATGAAACATCGTCCCGAGGTCATGATTGACTTGGATGATTGACCATGTGCCGTTCGCCTTCGGGATGCTCGAGGTCACTTTGAGCATTCGGCCGACCCGCACGTCCGGGTTGTACAGCATGGTGATGATGAGGCCGGCTTCCCAGTATTGCGGATGTCCAACCATCCCGGCGTCAGGTCCCGTCTCGATGATGACGGCATCGATCGGGGTGTTTTGTTTCCATATCCAGACTTTGTCCCCTTCGAGGTACAGCGAGAACTTTGCCGCCCTGGCAATATCGTCGATCTGATCGATGGCCGAGCCATACGTGCTCATGTTGCGCAAGACCGCATGCGCACCGTAGTTGATGAACGTGTAGCCGGCCGCGGCGCACACGGCGGCGATCATGTCCTCGGCGTTCTGCGCGCCCGGCCAGCTGTTCGACTGGATCATTTTGGCCGACTTGTAGACTTGGTCGACCATGTTGACGACGAAGGAGGACTCCGGCGCATCGCCGAAGTCGATATAACTGCGCCAGATTGTCCCGTCGATGACCTTGTGCATCGATCCGCCGAGGTCGCCAGCCTCCGCAACGAGAGTGAACTCATTCACGCCTACGCCTGCAGAGAGCGTCGAGGAGTAGAGATTCATCTCTTCGAGCGACAAGCCCCAGATGCGCACCTGCGCCGACACGCCGAGACGGCCGGACACGGCCTGCACGTTCGCGAGGGCGCGCAGGCCGGTAACCTTGAGCTTACCGACGACGGCGCCCGCGAACTCGAAGCGTAGCTCGCGTTGGATGAAGCCCTGCGGAACAGGGGCAGAAATGGCAATTGGCTTTTGCATGTGTGCCTCGGTGTCAGAATCCACGAGAAGGGGGGATGTTGCGTGTGGCCTTGGCCAAGATGTCAGGGTCGAACGAGAATAAGGACCGGCCGCGCTGGCTTGCGCGCCCGGCGAGCCAGAGCGCGCCGGCTGCGGCGTTGGCCGCGTCATCGTGGGCATTCGCAGGATGGTCAACCTGATCTGGACGGCCGCCAGTGCGGGGCCGGCGCTCGAGCATGCGCAGCTCGGTAATGAGCCGTTTGTCATTGAGCAGCGTAACGCGGCGGTCGCTGAGCGCGGGCAACACCTCGAGGTAAATGCTCGACTTGTCCAGCTCTGACGACTCATACGTGATGCCGCCCTGCTTGAACGCGCCTGCGCACCATTCGCCAGCGTAGCGGTCGCCCGTGACGCGGCTTAGCCGGCGCCCCTTGAGGATGTTGCAGAATCGCTCGACGACGCTTGCAGGGTCGTGCGGCGCCTTGACGTGCTCGAGCACGTCGAGCACCAGACGGGGCGGGGAGCGGTCCGAGGCGTTCCCGCTATCCTCGGCATGCGCGATCGCAAGACAACTGGCGTCGTGCCGACCGCCCGATACATCGACAAAAGCGACCTCCGGCCGCTTCCGGCCCCCCGTGCGCCCCTCGAGGGCGGCGTCGATCAGCTCATCCGGCAGCCACTGCGAGACATCGCCGCGGAACTCCCCGAACCACTCAGCCCGTGCCGCTTCCGGGTCCTCGGCCATCGCGCGCGCGATGATCTTTGGGTCGATGGTCGGATTGAGCTGCGAGTGCGTAGCTTTCAGCACCAGCACGTCGCTGTCCTTCCCATAGTGACGGCTGTACATATCGAACAGATGGCCGCGGCGGGCGTGCGGGCTCGAGAGCCCGAGCAGGCATCCGCCGAGGTTTGAAAGGCCAGGCCGGACGGCGCGGATCAACTCAACATCTGGCGAGGCCGAGAACTCATCGCGCCAATAGGCCAGCTCGTCACAAATCACGGCGGCGTAGGAGTAGCCGCGGGTCGAGCGGAACGAGGTGGTATGCACCTCGAGCTGGACTCGATGCGCGAAACTGATCGTCTCCTGTGTCTCGCCTGACACCTCGGGCGCGATGAGCGGTGAGTCTGCAATGAGGCCGCGCACGTAATTCATCACCTGGCGCGCCTGCCGTTTGTCGGCGGCGATCGTGGCGACGGTCGCCACTTCGCCAGGCCCCAGGCGGTCGCGATAGTCCTGAAGCGCTGCATGCAGGCCGAGCGCCGCGGCGAACAGCGTGCCGCCGGCTCGGCGCGGTTTGATGAGGTATGCCTCGCGGAACGGCTCAGCCGGGGGTTTCTTCCGGCCGGTCAGCTCCCGATAGAGCACCAACTCGGCCCGCGTCAGGGGTGCGCCCTCGAGCGCCTTGGCGACGGTGCGCCAGTTCGCGAAGGAGGGCCCGCCGAAGGTCTTGCCGAAGATATTCTTGTCGAGCATCGCGTCCGAGAGCGGTTTGATTTGCTTCGCTTTCACCGGTCGTCCTCCGTCGCAGTCCCATCCGTGGCAGCGCCCAGCGGCGCAGGGGCGGCGTCTGGCTCGGGCGGCGTGTCAGTGTCGGGCGCCTCTGAGCGGGGCACCTCGGGTGCCTCAGCCAGCCTGTCGGGTTCAGGCTCGTCGGCTGATGGCTCATTGCTCGTTTCCTGCGCGTACGAGGGCGGCTCGGCCATCACGTCGCGAATGGTGCGCAGGGGACGGGCTTGGCGCTCGAGGCCGAGCAGGCGGGCGATCCCGAGCCAGCTATTGGTGAGCTGGGTCCATGCCCCGATGTCGACGCCCTCGCCGGCAGCGGCCCTGCACTCCATCCCCTCGATCATCACCTCGAACCAAGTGAAGCGCCGAACCAGGGAGCGCTTGATAGTCGTCAGCGCATCCTCGCCGCCGAGGTCCGAGAGGACGGATTGATAGCGCTCGAGCACCGCGCGGCCGAGGACGGTGCGCTTGTCGAGCCGATCCATGAAGTCAGGCGCGTACCGCTCGGGTATCGAAGCCAATAACTTGACCGATTTGCCTCGTGCCATCAACGTATCTCCGGGGTAGTTCGTGGTTTTTGAGCCTCGCCGAGCAGCACGCGCACCGCGGCCTCGCCGATGTGCAGCGCGGCGGCGATGTCGCGGGCGGTGAGTCCACGGCCCGCCAGCTCGAGCGCAGGGGCGCGCAACGTGGCGCGGTCCTGCGGGCGGTGCGCGTCGCGGCGGGGGAAGGCGGCGGCGACGAGGGTGTGCCAATAGGCCGACGTCATGGCGCACCTCGCATGACCTCAAGGGTGATGCACCATTGACTTACTGAGTCAATGGTGTACCATCCTGGCCCATGATCTTCATTGAGTCGGCGGTCTTTACCCGGCAGGTTAAGGAGTTGCTGACCGATGAAGCTTATGGACGGCTCCAGCAGTGCTTGGCGTCCCATCCGCAGATGGGCGACGTGATGCCGGGCACCGGCGGACTGCGCAAGGCGCGCTGGTCTGCTGGGGATAGAGGCAAGCGCGGCGGAGTGCGGGTGATTTACTTTCACGTCGTCGCGGCTTCGCAGTGCCGCATGCTGCTGATCTACCGCAAAGGCAGGAAAGACGATCTGACCGTTCCGGAGATGAATGTTCTCCGCAAGCTCAATGAGAACTGGTAAGGGGCAAGTCGTGAACAAGAAGCTGTTCGCCGAACTCGTCGAAAGCATGACGGAGATGAACGAGATTGTGCGCGGCGAGCGCGCGCCGTCGCGCGAGTTCCACGTCGAGCCGCTCGCAATCAAGGAGCTACGCTCAAAGCTCGGACTTTCGCAGCCAAAGTTCGCCAAGCTCCTGCATGTCGATGTCGGAACACTGCGCAACTGGGAGCAGGGGCGGCGCGAGCCGACCGGCCCGGCAAAGGCTCTCCTGACAGCAATCCGTCGGGACCCTGCGCACGTCCTCAAGGCGCTCGCTGCGGCATAGGCGCCACCTCGCCAGACGCACGGAGAACGCCCAGGCGCCGCGACAGCGCGCGGGGTGTCAGGATACGGGGCGCGGGGAATCGCGGCGCCGGAGGGCAGCGCCGGGGCGGAATCAGCCGGCAGCGGCCTCGCGCAGGACGCGCTGCACAACTGACGTGCCGATCTCGAGTTCGCGGGCAATCTTGAGTTTGCCCATGCCGGCGGCGCGCAGGCGGCGAATGCGTTCCTCGACGCCAGCGCCAACGCGCTTGCGGCCGAGCCGCTTGCCCTTCGCGCGTGCCCGGGCGAGGCCGGAGTGGATACGCTCGCGGATGATCTCGCGCTCGAGTTCGGCGAACACGCTGCACATGCCGAGCATGGCGCGGCCGGTCGGGGTCTCGCTATCGATGCCTTGCTTGAGCAGGAACAGGCCGACGCCAGAGGCGCGTATGTCCTCGACAAACTGCGCCAGATGCAGGACCGACCGGCCGAGCCGGTCGACGGACCATGCGGCGATGATGTCGAACTTGCCGGCGACGGCATCCTTGCACAGCCGATCGAAGGCCGGGCGCTGGTCGCGGCCCTTGGCGCCCGATACGCCGTTGTCGCTGTAGAGCTCGACGACGGTCCAGCCGCGCTGCTCGGCCGCAGCGGCGAGCTCCCTGCGCTGGTTCTCGACGGTCTGCGAGCCGGTCGAGACTCGCAGGTAGAACGCGACCCGTTTGCCTTTGCCCATGTCTGAATCCTCGGAAATTCCAGACTCAGAGCATACGCCACCGTCATACGGATGACAACTGATAAAGGTATGCACTTTAGGTGCTCAGTAAGCTGCTGAAATGCTTGAGCACGCTCGGGCCATTTGCGGCAGGGATTACCGTATGCCCCTCGCGGTGCCGTGGAGTTCCGGGCGCGGCGAGTGAGCATGACCGCCCGTTGTGGGTTGGTGTCCCGCAGTCCTGGCCGAGCGCGATCAGGCCGAGCGGCTGACGCGGGGGCGGAGGGCGCGGCCCCTACCCAGACCGGCCGAGCGGTCGCGTGGCGCTGACCTTCCAGTACCCGCAAGCAACCTGTTCGTGCGACCTGTTCGTGACCTGTGCGTGCACAGCTTTCTGCTGCACATGCCGCCCGCGTCAAAAGGAGACAGCCTCGCGCGCGCGCGCAAGGTATACCTTGTCCCCTTTGTCCCCTTTATGTAAGTGAGGGTATATAGGGGACATTGGGGACGTGTACACATATAGGGGGTAAGGGGACATCACGCGACTACCTCCAGCCTCACGCCGCCGCCCTTGCCGCGTTTGACCTTGAGGCGGTACCGCTTCCAGCGGGTGTGATTCGCCTTGAGCATTCTGGAAATAGCCCGCTTGACGGTCCCCTGTTTCTTGCTGAGGGCCTCGGCGAGGTCGGCGTTGGTGATGTATGCCTCTGCCGGTGCGTCCTGCATCAACTCCTCGAGTGCCTCGAGGATCTCGGCCTCGGCTTCGCTCTGTTTCACCTCCTGATAAGTGCCGAGGTTCTCGAAATAGGGCATGTCCTCGCGCTGGCGCACGGCGATGAGGATGTCGTCCTTGAGGTCCCGGCCCCTGATGCCGAGGACGCGCATCCTGTTCTCGCTCTGGAGCTGATCGACATCCGGCGGGTCGGCGAGCGCGATCGAGCCCGAGCAGCCGGCGAGCGCGGTGTTACTGCGGTTGATGAGTTCGTGAATATCGACCCATTCGCCCTTGCGTTTGGCCGCATGGTTGACAAGGCCGATGACGATCTGTCGCCGGAGCGCCAGGTCGTCGAAGTCCCGGGTCTGCCGCTAGTCGGTCTCGGTGATACGGCTGGTGCCCGGCTCCTGCATCTCGGCGGCCCATATCTGCCTGCAGGTCGTCTCGGTGTCGAGCAAGACCATGCGCACCTTGGGATGCTGGTCGAGCCAGCCAGACAAAAACTCGATGAAGGTGAGACCGTCCGCGTACCTCCCCGCGAGGGCCCGCAGCATCTGGAAATTGATCACGTGCACGCCGGTCGGAGCGTTCGCGACGCCGAGGGCCTCCAGGCGCGACTTAATGCGTGCGTCGTCATCCTCGGCGGCGACGTAGAGCACCTCCACCGCGGCGGTGGCCTGGTAACCGAGGAGCTGGCCGCCATCTGCCGCGGCCAGTGTTATTTGCAGCAGGAGCCAGCTCTTGCCGATCTTCGGCCGCCCGACGATGAGCCATGCGCCCGGGTAGAGCAGCTCGGCGAAGACCGGGACCTTCGCGGGTGTGTCAGCCCGGCGAATCGACTCGAGCGACGGGAGCGATAAGCGCTGCACTTCGGCGAGGAGTGCCTGTCGATCCTGGCCTTGGTCGGGCTTCTTTGCGTCTGACTTCTTTGCGTCGGGAGCCTCTATCTCCTCGTCCGCCAGGTTCCGCTCGATGTTGTCGCGATTGGCGCTCATGCTGCTCTCCCTGCGGCGAGGTCCGCGATATCTAGGCCGTATTGCTTCGGCTTGCGGATGCGTACCTCCCGTCCAGATTCTCTCCAGCGCCGGGCGCAGATTTTCGCCGCGCCAATTCCGACGTCATCGTGATCGGCAAAGATCGTCAGCGCCTCGATGCCGTCGAGCACGGGGAAACGCGCGAGGTTGCCCGCATCAACACAAGCCCAGACGGGCGTGAACAGATGAGCGGCGGCCAGACAGGTCTCGATTCCCTCGGCGAGTGCGAGCCCGTACGTGACTGCCTCATCCGGCCACAAGCGGATAATGCCGCCTTTCTTGCGGTGCCCGGCGAGTAGCAACTTGTCTTGTTCGGTGCCGGCCTTTCCTCGGCCGTCGGCCGCCAGGCGCGTGAAATGTAGTGATATCGGCTTGCCGCTCCTCGCATCCGTGACTGCCGCGCAGAGCGATGGAGGATACTTGTCGCCTGCCGGCAGGAATCGCAGGTCACCATCGCGAGGCGGCAGCACACAGCCGCGGCCCTGAAGGTAGACGCGCGCCAACTCGCCGAGCGGTAGTGTGCGCCGCCAGATGGCCTCGGCGCGCTCGCTCCATTCGAGGGGTTTGTCAGCGGTGTTCGGCGCGGGAATGAACTCGGGGCGCCGCTCGAAGTTCTCGGCCTGCGTGAAGCCGCAGCGGTGGCAGTAGGAAACGGTGCCGCGCTCGTCGGTCGTGACACTGAGGGCGGTATCCTTGGGGCCGCGGTCGCAGACCGGGCACGGTGCGCGCTTGGTGGTGTTCATACGCACCCCCCGACACGCGCCCGGAGCAACTGCGCTGCTTCGCGCTCATCGAGCATTCTTTCGACATAGTCCCGGTCGACCGCATCCAGTGCGAATGTGAAATCAATCGGCCCGAGCACTGTGGCGCGAGGGAGGCGCTCGAGGGTGTCGAGGTGGCCGGCGAGCCACGCCGTCAGTACGCGGATGTCGCGCAAGTACTCGACCACGGTCGCGTATCGCGGCTCGCCGTGGGTGTCGAACGTCGCGATCAGAAGGAATCGCTCTTCACCTTCGGCCGTTGCGCGCGCGGCGTTGTCCGCCCCGAGCCAGTCGATCAGGGTCTGCGGCGCCGTCGGGCGCGCGCGATCCAGCAGCAGGACTTGCCCGGGGGCGCTCATGCTGCAAGCTCCAACGGCGGCATGCGCCGAGTTGCCTCGATAGGGAGCCATACAGCCGGGCTCCCCCATGTACTGCGGCGCTCGGCAAAATCAGCCCGGCTTTGCTCGGTAGAAGTAGTCCAGGCGGGTTACAGGGTTGCCACCCGGCATACAGCGCCGCGACTTCCCGCGTCGTCGGCTTGAAGACCGCGAGCGCGGTGGCGAGCTGCTCGGCCGCCGAGCTGTTGGCGCGCGCCAACGGCACCAGATACTTCATCGCCGCATGCGCGCTCAAGGCGCCCGCGCGCACCTGTTCCTGGATCGAGCTCGGCAAGGCTTGCAAGAGCGCCAGGCGGCGACTGACCCAGCTTCTGCTGCGCTCAAAGCCGCGCGCGAGATCCTCCAGCGACCAGCTGAAGCGCTCCTTGAGCTCCGCGAGCAACCACGCCTGGTCCAACGCGTCTTCCCCTGCGCGCCGCAGGCCCCGCTCTAATAAAAGGGCGTCGACTTCCCCGATCGGCCAACACGTGGCCCGCACCGTGTCGTTGCCTAAGCGCTTCAGTGCCCGCACGCGCTTGTAACCATCGATCAGGATAAACCGCTCCGCCTCGCTCACCACCACGATCGGCAACTGCTGGCCGATCGCCGCCAGCGAGCCCAGCAGCGCGCGTTCTGCCCGCGGGTGGCGCTTGCGCAAATGCGCGTAGCGCAGCGTCAGTTGATGCAGCTCGACTTCCACCGCCGCCTACATCCGGCTCAGGACCCGGCCGCTGGCAAAAGTCACAGCGCACGGGCGCCCCTTCGCCGGCCTCTCCCACCGCCGCGTTCGCTTTGCCCGGCGCTTGCCGGTCATCGGGTGACTCCCTCGCCGTTGCCTTGCTCATCGAGACTGTGCAGGCAACCCCCTGCGGCGGAGAACCCCGATGCGTCACTTTATTTTCGGCGGTGGCTCGGCCCGCTTGCCGGCAACGCCGGCGATACTCGCGCTGGCGCGCCGCGTGACGCTCGGCACCGCGACGGCTGCTCTGGTAACGCCGGCCCGCCTCCCGCTGCGATCGACGCCGGCGAGCCTCCGCGCAGCCTCCCGGGCAGTACACTTGCCCCCGCTCGCATCGGCGACAGACATGCACCCCCCGCCGGCACTCGCGGCAATCGAACCGTCGTAAGACTTCCCCGCCCGCGCCCACACGCCCCCCGCGCCATCAGGGCACTGGACAGCGCTCGGCTCGGCAGGCATAAAGAGCAGGCGGATCGCCCCCACAGGCAGCCGCACGCCGAGGGCCCGGGGAGTTGACGGCAAATCGGTCCCCGGGCCTTCGCTTCTCCAGCGCTCAGCTTCAGCATAGCAGGGGGGTCGAAATTGCCCTCTCGCCCTCAACCCAATGGGCGGCAGCGGCAGCTTCTGCTATCTGCCAGAGGCTCATCGTCAACTCGGGAAATCGATCACGCGCCGCTCGACATCAACGATGTCGCAGCCGTCGCTCGCAAAACTCTCTTTGCATGTTCCTCAGCAGGAGGTCGCGCGCCGACCTTTAGGCGCTCGCCTCAGCGTGGACTGGTTTTGCCGAGCAGGGTAGGACTGATTCTCGAAAGCGCCTCAGCTCATGTACGAGCGTCTGTGTGACGGATGTTTGATACGACCGTGGCGCCGCGGTGCCGATAGGCGCTTTGGCGGCAAGCCGGCGAGCAGTAGATCGAATCGGCTCGGATCGGCTGAAAGGTCGTACCGCACTCGCGGCAGGCTTTCGCGGGATGCTTTGCTCGAGCACGCTTCCGGTTGTACCAGGCGCGCGAGCATCGCTGGGAGCACCACAACCGCTTCCGAGGCCGGCCGAGCACCACGGGGCGCCCGCATTGTTCGCACGGAGCGTTACGGCTCTTTGAAAAACTAGCAGCAAACTCGGCCCGGGTGGCGTGAAGCCATTCGACGAGCCGCAGGTCTGGACCGGGATGGTGTACAAACCAGTCCTTGCTACGCTCGACCGGCGCGGCCTCTCGGCGGGGAGCCTTGGCCGCCCGCAGCCTAGCCGCGAGCACGACATCGGCGCGAGCTTGATCGCCACCACACTCAGCGAGGGTCGCGCGCCACAGAGCTTGGCGCTCCTTGTCCGGCGCGGCGTCATTCTCGACGCGCCACTGCCCGTGGCGTTCGAGAGAATCAGCGTAGGACGCCCGGCCCCACGGTGCCTTCTCGAATTTCGAGCGCTGATCTTCCGGCAGTCGGTGGAAATACCATTCGGCGCACGGGAGCTTGATTTCCCGCGACTTGGTCGTCACGGTTTTCTGGTGCCATGCGGCTCGCCGCTGAGGGCTTGAAGTAGGCCGGCCTGCGGCTACTATGCTTGCGCCGCGCTTGTCCGAGCCGGTCTTCCTGATGACGCTGAGTGCCTCCGGGGCTGCCACCCCGGGGGCGCAGGTTGCGGTTTCCATGTCACGCAACCTCCGTGCCGCTCAACAGCCGTTCAATGGTTTCGGGGCGCCAGCCCTCGCGATCGCCGATCCGAACGTCCGGCGGCGGAATCTTGCCGGCGCGCCGCCAGCGCCACAGGGTGGGCTCGCTTATATCGAGCATTTCCCGCAGGCCGGCCGACCAGACGACGGCCGTGCCTGCTCGGGGGCCGCGTCGTGATGCAGTCGTTTTTTCTCGCATGTGTCACCTCGTGCCCCACGTTGGGCGTCAGTGACACGAGATGATAGGCATGCGCGCGGAAATTGCGCGAAACGATTCTTCTTGGTTTGCGGTCGAACCGTTACGCTGCGGAAGTGTCGCGAGGCCACTGGGCGAGCGCGACGGTCCCATCGTCGAGCCCCCTCAGCAGCTTACTTGCACTGACGCGAAGCGTCTCCGGGTCGGCGTCCTGATTAATTCGGCTATATCCGGATTTCCCAATGAACCAAGTGCATAAATTCCAGGGAATTACAGCTGTGCGCCGCAGTCCGGCCTGTTCAAATTTCGGCCAAATGGGTTTCCCCCGTGGGTCCACCGGCGCTCGCTTGGCTCGCCCGCTTGTCTGGCCCGGCAAATAGGGATGCGCCGGGCCGACAAGCGGCTTTGGCCCGTGGACTACGGGGAAAACCTCGCTGGGTACGCCGCAGGTGATCTGTCGGAGCCATGCGTGGATCAACAGAATCAACTACTTGGATCCGCAAAATTGTCATTGGGAAATCCGGATTGAGCCATTAATTCCCGCGACGGCGAGCAATTTCGCGACGAGCTTCCAGTCGGCCGTCGCTCCGTGTTTCTTCCACGACCATGTGAGCTGAGCGGCAAGCATCGTCGCGGCGGTAGGGCGGCGCGTACGCTCCACCACGTTCTCATTCCAAACGAAAGGGCCGTACTGCTCGCCGTTCATCTGTGGGAGTGTTTTAATGGCTCTGTGGCCTCGTTCGAGCGCACTAGCCCAGTCGCGTATCTCATCGGGTGTCACACCCGCGGCCGCCGTGAACACGCGCGCTGGCTCGGTTCCGCGCTCAAGCTCATATGCGAGAAACGCGAGCAGCCGCGAAAAGTCCATGTCGTCATCACGTAGCGTGCCGACTGAAAGGAGTTCCTCGATGTTTGGATCAGGGCTCCAAACTGCGGCAAGCCACGTCTGCCGGAGCGTCCAGTCACGCAGTATGTCGGGCGTCGCAGTCTTTGCGCAGAGTCTGTCGATCCCGCTCAAAACATCGGGCCATTCATGGTGGCGTCGCGCGACGAGGTATTTGCATTCGAGTTCTAAACCCAGCGTCGTTGGA
>JAEHJW020000354.1_pt1 | contig 22933 bp, 31 predicted proteins | sample 9271431 | NCBI WGS metagenome assembly JAEHJW02 | reverse complement strand
AAATTTGTAATAGTAATTGTTGTATTACGAGGTATAAAGAAATTACTATAACCGCTATCAATTAATTGTTGTATATCGCTATTTGTTTTATCTTTTATGTTAATCACAATATCTGACAATTGCGTATCACTAGCATCTAATCTAGCCTTTAAATTTTGATAAGTACCTCTCGCATTTTGCACTTCTGTAGAAATTGTATTTACTTGACTTTGAACTGTTTCAACCTCAGATTTTTTTGCAAAAATTATAGTAGGATCAATCTTCAAAGTAATGCTTGAAGTATTAGATATTGCTAAAACCATCTTCATAGTTATTTCTTTTGTTCCACCGTCTGCTGGTAAAGGCTTATATGTTTCAGCACATTTGGCAACAGCAATCATATTTCCGTCTGAATCAAATACACCATATTCACGAATAAAAAAACCACCATCTGAAGGTGGAATTAAAACTTCTATGTTAATCCAATTTGAATTATCTTCATCAATTGCAACTTGAGTTATATTGCCTTGCCATACTGTATGCACTAAATCTGTTTGACTCTCAGTTGGATTATAATAACTCCCATTACCATCCCCAACTTTCATTGTAACAAAGTTAATTTTATTACCTAACCCAGCAGCATTTGCAATCTTTGCTTTTCCTATGCTCGTTAGAATAGAATAATATGTCTCTGCCATTAAATCGCCTCCTTAGGATATATTGTTATAGTTTCATTGCCAGCCACTTGAGCTATTGCAATTTTAACATCGACAGTATCTTCAATATTACTTGGTGTCCATGGATATGTTATTATTTGTTCTCCTGTAATTGAAGTCGCTCCAAAATAAACATTACATTGAGTAGAAAAGAATATATTTATTATATCTATCCATGAACGCTTATTTTTATAAGCATTTACCAATGTTTCTATTTTTTTTATATTTTCAGGTGATGCCCCTTGTTCAGTAACATTGACATCTAATTTAAAATAATATGGATCAGCTCCATATTCAAACCACTCTGTTAATTTAGTCCTACCAAAAACAGATGTGGCCACATCTATTACAGCTTGTGGCGTACCTTTTATCCTATGCCATTTTATAGAGTTTTTAACTAAATTTCTTCTTATATCTATTGGCAGTGTATTATCATAAAAATCAACATGCATCTGCCAAGCAAGTAGATCTATAAGATCACTATTATCTATATCATCTATTTTAGGCAACAAGATACATTCTTTTACCTCATTAACAATTAATAAAAATTCATTATCAACTGCTTTTGCTGCTGCTATAACATCAGCATCACTTTTTAAATTAGGAGGCAATAAATCTAATATTGATGCTTCATAAATACTAATCATCTTCAAGTCCTCCATATGTTACTGATATATTTGATGAAGCTATAGCAATCTGAGTCTCCGTTAGTGCAGTGTATACTGGATTTGTAACAACTGATCTCTTAGCACCAGCATTTTTTATTCTTATTTTTAATTCATCAATATTTATATCTCTTCCTATTCGGCTTTTCTGCCATAATTTGTACTCTTGAATAGCTATATTTACATTCGTCTGAATTGTGGATGCAGATGTCGAATCATCATTTGAAATATAATAAACAAGATTAATATCATAATTTATTACCTCTGGAGCATTAGTTTGAACATTGTCGGTTAATGGTCGCTTAGTCTTATCACTTAGGTAATTTTTCAATCCTTGAAGAAATGTATCTGTTGGTATTTCACCATCTGTAAGTAATACCCTGATATCAACAATTCCTGGACTCGGTGTAGAAACTTTTACATCTATAATAGATTGATTATATTTTTTTGCAAAGTATTCATATGCTCCACTTGGACCAGCAACACTATAAGCCTCAGGAGCTTGTCTTATTTCATCTCTTAAATCATCATCATCTTCTTTATCAGCGCCACCTTGACTTTTATCAATATTAGTTACGCTAGCAATCCATGGTAATGGATCTGTCAATATATTTATTTGACCTGCTATAAATCCATTTCCTGCAGTTCCACTAGTAGTACATGTTAATACTGCAGTTATACTTGTGCTACCTACAGGAACATCAATATCTTCTGTTACTGCAAAATAAAGACCACTAGACGTACTAGCTCGTGTACCTTTTGGAATTGTTCTAATAGTATTTTGTGGTGCACTTAAATTAAATTGTTCAGTTACTGTTGCATAACTAGCATCTGACCTTTCAACATCCCAGAATGCTCCTAAGTTTTCTAAATAATCTCCTGAAGCATATTTTAATAAATTCTGTCTTCCTGAAACATTTATTAATTCTCTTAATTGAAATTCTCTTAAAGCCTGAGTATACAAAAATATTCTTATTTTATCTCCTGGATAAAGTGTTATTTGCTCTCCAGTTTGTTCATAATAAGCATTTTCATAACCAGTGATCATATCATTTAATATTGTCTCTACATCTTTTTGAGCAAATGTGACATCTGGAAGATTTGTTAAATTCATTATTCAACCCTCACTTTCGGTATTAAATTATCATTATCATCACTTTCGAAAGTAACTTCTTTTACACTTACTCTAGATTCGTACAATTGTACTTTTCGTATTATTTCAACTGTAATTAAACCTGTTGCTAAATTCATTGGTTCGTCTAAAAGACTCATATCTATTCCAAAATTTCTATCAAAAGGTACAGTCCCTTCAGGAGTTGAAATTATATTATTTATATTTTCGGCTATTTCAGATGTAGTTCCTGTAATAGTTACATCATTTAAATTAATCATCAAATCACCTCAATATATTCCTCTAACGTTACATCTATTTTCCCACTGTATAATTCTCCTTTATTGAATATTACATCCCAAGCCTCACTAACACTTTTAACAATCCATTTGTCTTTACCAAGAGCTTTATGACCTATCACAAGTATTTCTGCAACTCCATCATTAGCCATCTTAGTCCATTTTTCCATTTCAGTACGTGGCTTCACACCGTTAGATCCATTTAAATTAATAGTGAATGTTATAGTATCTACATCCGGACCTATAAACTCCGAAACTGGTTTTTTACCTATTACATTATGTTTCTCAATTCTTCCTGATGTACTATGCTTTAGATCTGAAAAAGTTAATACTTTTTTACGTGATGCTTTAAAAACTACTTTTCCAAAATAACCTATCATCTTTATCACCCCTTAATATTTGAAGCACTAACAGTTCCACTTGCACTTAAATTCCCATTTATTTGAACATTTCCATTAATAATTACTTTATTAACTGAATTTATTGTTAATTGCTTTGTAGATTTATCGTACTGAATAGATGTACCATCATCAAACTTTTTATAATATAGGTTTTTATTTTGTATTGGAGGAGGATTTATAAAAGAATAAAATCCTCCTAAACAAAATCCTTGCTGCAAACCATTAGGAAGAAACAAACAAAGCACTTGCTCTTTAACTTCAGGTATATTATATTCTGAATTTAAAAGTTGCAATTCATCACTCACCATATCATCTTTATCATCAAAGATTACTCTTACCGTTCCATTTGTTTCATTGATGGAACTTACAATCCCTACTCTAATTAAATTTCGTATGGTCCCTTCATTCATTAATATCCCTCCAATACTCTATGCATTTCTAAATCTACATTATAATTAGGAAACCCATGAGATGCCTTATCTATGAAGTACTTTCCACTAAATACCCCAAAATCTACTAGTTGAACACATACTGCTCCAAGATATATTAAATCTCCAACAACATTTAAGGAAGCTGTGACTTCTTTTTTATTGTATTGTCTAAGGGTCTTTTCAGCTAATCTCATAGCTTCATCTAATGAAGTTACTATTTCATTAAATACATATATCTTGTCTGTATCCTCTAGTTCTTTTACTGTATATAAATACTCAATTACAGTTCCTTTTTTAGCATCTCTATATTTAACTTTACATCCACCATAACTACTATTTGTAAGTGTTGTTTTAAAGCTATAACTATTAATTAATCCACCTGTTTTACTTAGTTTTATTACGCTTGCCTTTTGTTCATATTTAACTTCATCATAAATAACTAATTTACTATCTGTAACCTTAAATCCTAATCCTTCTTTTTTGCAAATATCAGATAGAAAACTCATATCTGATGTTTCGCTTTGGTCTTTTCTTTCATATAAATGATCTGTATTTATATCTAAAAATAAATCAAGCCCGGCACTATCCGCAATATTTTGCGCTATAGCACTAAACTTGATATTTTCCCAGGCTTTGCTTTTTTTAGTCGTTGTAAAATTTGTGTTACTTGGTGTTGATATTGCTTTTAATGTCAATTTACTTGGAGGTCCAGCATATTCAGGTTCATCTATAATAAATGATCCACAACTAAGATTTTTTGATTCACCATCTTTATGCCAATTTAAAATGTTAATAGTGGCTTCCAAAGTATCTCCTTTCCCTGGAAACCAACTATTTAACCATTTAGACTTTTCATCTTTTAATTCTATTTCAATATCATCTGCATTTTCTGCAGCATTATCAGTATATTTAAAACTTAATAAATCTGATGTAACATATTTAGTTATATCAACTCCGGCATATTTAACATTTATTGATGCTCTACGTGCTTTCACTTGTATTACCTACTTTCCATGGTGGTAACGAAGATGTATCACTTTCGGTATCTATATCAGGAATTATTAAAATAATTCCTGCTGAAAAAATAACAGTTTCAACATGTTCTAAGTTAGATTCAATTAACTCTTTAGCATATTTTTCTTTTCCATAGATATTAAATGCTATTATATCCCAAGTATCTCCTAAAACTGTTTTATAAGTGCTCATGAGATCTCCTCCTGTTAATTACCAAATGATAATCTATTTTTACCACTATTATAATCATCCATCAATTTTTTAAATTGTGCCTTTGAAATTGTAAGAGCTTGAGCAATATCATCTTTTGATGCATTACCTTGAATAATTATTTGCGGAGCATAAGTTATAGCTTGTGATTGCTGTTGTTGCGAAGGAATACTATTGTTTATTATGTTTTTTAATTTGCTTACTGGCGAAACTATTTCGTCCTCATTTCCTTCACCTATATTAGCTAATATTCCTCCTGGTCTATGTTTAATATAACCTCCATTTGCGAGTTGAGGAATCGCACTAACTGTTCCTATATTTACGCCTGGTACTTTATTGGCAGTCTCAATTACTGTATTAACTCCACCAATAAAGCCATTAATCATTCCTATTCCTGAATTAATCACTGACTTAATGACTTCCCATACATCCATAAAAATACTTGAAATTGTATTTTTTATATCTCCAAAAATTGAAACTATTCCATTATATGCATTTGTAAATCCATCTACTATTGTATTCCATATACTGCTTACAATGCTTGAAACTGTGTTATAAACATTATTCCATACTGAAGTAATATAATTCCATATTGTTGATAATACAGCACTTACAGATGAATAAATGTTATTCCAAATTGTTACTATAACATTCCATACGGTTGTTAATATTCCACTTACAGTTGAATATATGGTGTTCCAAACTGTAACAATGACATTCCATACTCTAGTTACTATATCTGAGATAGTTGAATAAATTCTATTCCATATTGATGTTATGAAGTTCCATATATTAGTTAAAACTCCTTTAACTGCTGTAAAAATGTTAATCCATCCTGTGACAACTCTACTTACTAAGTTGTAAACTACTACTATTACTATTGCTAAAATTCCTTTAAAAATTGCTGAAACTACTATAAATAATGGATTATTTACTATAGCATTAACTATGGCTGTCCATGCATTAGATATTGCAGTTTTTATATATTCCCATGCATTAGATGCCCCATTTTTCACATTATTCCAGACTTCTCCCAATATTCCTTTAATATCGTCCCAATGCTGAAATATTAATACCGGGATACCTATAAATGGAGCTACTACCGCTAATATAGTAGTTCCCCATTCACTTAAAAATCCTGTAATCCAATTCCAAAAATTAGAGAAAGTTTCCGTAACTCCAGCCCAAAGATTTACAAAGAAATCACTTATTGAGCTCCAATTTTCATATAAAACTATTCCTAATCCTATTAATGCCATTATTCCTATAGTTATCATTCCTATTGGATTAGCTTCCATAGCAAAATTTAATGCATCTTGGGCAATTGCTGCTAATGTCATTCCTTCTCTATATGCTCCAATAATTCCTGTTGCAACCCACCAGGCTTTACTTAAAGCTTCTATTATCATAGCTGCCTTTTGCTTTGCTGTTACAAGTGTTAATGCTATTTCATAAGCAGTTAAACCTAGTGCCACACCTTCTAAAACTGTTTTTACTGTGTCAAAATTATTACTAATAAAATCAACTATTCCAGTAAATCCATCTAATACATTTTTTAAAGTAGATTGTATTGTATCCACTACATTACTTGGATTTAATGAATCCCATATCTTATCTAATCCACTTACTTGTGTAAGTTTAACTAAACTATCCCACACCGCTTCTATATTTGGCTTTAGAGAATCCATTATATTTAATGCAGCATCAAAAGCAGAACTTAGTATTGTACCTACCTGGCTTAATCCACCATTATTAAATACTAATAATACCTTATTGAGGTATGGTAAAACTTTTGTAGCTATAGATGCGCCCATTTGGGATAAGTTAGTTTCCGCTATACGCATTTGATTGGCAAAAGTATCACTTGTTTTATTAAAATCTCCTTGTGTATCTTTAGAAACACTCATTAAATAATTATATCTAAGTTGTGTCTGCTCTGCCTGATTCATACTCTGATACGATTTAGTTATCCCCTGTGATAAAGCATATGCCTGTAGGTTTGCTACAGACATATTTATCCCAAGACTCTTTAATGGTTCAGTTTCACCAGATATACCTGATTTTATTTTTTCAAACGCTTCTTCTATAGGCAAATTGTAAAATGATGCAAAATCTCCTGATAATCCACTTAAATTCTCCGACATATTAACAAGACTATCTCCTGCTATTCCACTACTTTTAAGTAATGCACCCATTGTTCCATTAAATTGCTTTGCTTGCAATTCACTTAATCCAAATGCATTAAGTGCAGATTTACTCCATGAGTCTATCTGAGTTGAACTCCCTCCAAACGTAGTATCAACAACATTTTGAACTTCAACTAAATTACTGGCTAATTCTACAGATTTTTTAGCTACTTCGGCAATTCCTAATCCAGCAATTGCTCCTGCTGCTACTTTAAATGCAGTTGTTGCACCTTCACCTAATCCAAGAAATCCTCTACTCGCACTTTTAGATCCGTTTTCTAGTTTTCTAAGATCCTCTGATGCTCTATTAAATGCATTTCCATAGCTCGATAATAACTGTCCTCCTAGTTGAAATGCTATTTGATACACTCTACTTGCCATTATTATTCGCCTCCTGGATCTCCTGAGTAATTTCACATAGTTCAATTATGCTTAATTTCAAGAAAAATTCTATTGACGAAAAGGTATTTAAACCAAGACGGATAGATAACTTTCTAAGCATCTGTCCGTCTCCTGGTTTAATACCTAATTGTACAAAAAATTTATTACTGCAGTCTTAACCTTCATTATTTCATTTCCTGGTAGATTATTAAAAAATTCTAAAGATTTTTGAGTAATTTTACTTGCAATTATGCACGCATAAGCTAATGTCATTTCTGCTGTAGGTGAAACATAACCTAACTTTGTATAAAGTTTATCTACTTCTAGTAGATCCTTAGTAGCTATATTCTCAATATTTGATAAATCTATTCCATCATATGTTTGTCCCTCAAATATATAAGGCTTTTTAAAAGTTATATTGTATATTGTTCCTGCTGTAGTTGTGTTTACATCCTTGGTTTCATTTTCTTGTATTAAAATATCTTGATTTTCCATAATAATTACCTCCATGTGTTTTATATTTGATTTCTTATTGCTGCTAATACATCAACTCCATTTACTTTATAAATAAAGTTCAATTTATCAACTTCTAGGAGCTCTTTTCCGTTTTCTTCTACTTTTATATAAATTGTTTCAAATGTATTTTTAGTACCTGTTTGCTTTGCGACAGCCATTTTCCCTAAATCAATACCTTTGCTTAATACTTTTAAAGTTATTTTCAATGCTCTATAACTAATGCTTCCACCAGCAACATCGTAACTTTGTTGTGAGGCCCTAAATACCAATGATTTAGTACCAGGTATTAAAAGCTCTGTTGACTGTTCGCCTATAACATTAAACGCAATATCTGTTTCCAATTTCCCAAAATGACCAGGTGTTGGACTCTCATATTCTCCTGCGATTCCGGCCCCTCCAATTGTTGTTGTCATTGGTTCTAATTTTGGTAATGTTACATCACCATTTAGTCCAATTAATTTATCATTTCCATAATAAACATTATAGTTTACTAATTTTTCTGGTATTGCATTTACTCCCATTAATTATCACCTCCAAATATTGCATTACTAACCATTGTTGAGTCAAATTCAAGTATGTTTTCAATATTTTCAGCAGGACTAAAAGCTCCTATTGACTGTCTAAATACAATCTTTCCATTTAGAATACTATCTATTGAATTATCTGAATCATTAAAAGTTATTTTAGCTCCTGCTATCTGCCCTGCTGCTTGATATCCATTTGCTTTTAAGTTTTCTTCATCTACTATAGATTCTATAAGTCTATAATTTGTAGGATCATCTACTTTATCAAAGAAATCTACTATAAAATTATTCCCCCACCAATCAAAAACTCTTCTTATTGGTATCCATCTGTCTTTTGGGTCTGTACTTTCTGGATATATAGCTGTATTATTACCCCATGTTCTCCATCCTGACATATTTATAGCTGTTACTATACCTGATGCATTAAGTGTATTTGCTTGAACTTGATCTAAGAATACTTCTGTTCCATCTGCCAATACTGTTGAAGATATGGATATTTTTTTATTTGATGGAGATTTAAAAGGAACATCACTATTTTGAGTATCCACATACACTATCAATGCTGCTAGAATTGCACTATACCAATATGTCTTTGTGTCAATCTTTATTTTTGGCCATACAACTATTTCTCTTTTATCATTATAGCCATTTGTAGATTTCCACTCGGCAGCCTTAGAAAATACTTTTACTGCTGAAGAATCAATATCTATTATAACTTGAGCATTGAATGAACCATTAATAAGTGTATTTTTAGCTTTTAATGCTGCTTCTACTGTTTTCTTTTGACTCCAACCAGGGGCAATTAAAAGTCCTGGAACCAAATTTAACATAGGATAAACCTTAGTTATACATTCAATTCCTTTATAAGCACCTGTTGCCTCAGTATATCCACCAATAATATCCGCTTCTGTCACCTTTGATGGATCTAATTTTGTATAAGATACTTCTAATTCTGTCTCACTTGTTAGAATTGTTCCAGTGGATAATATAGTGATTTCCGGATATCCTGAATCATTAAATTCTACTGTATAATCTGTACCCTTTGTATATGTTGTAGCACCTGTACTATCTTCTACGATAAATGTATTATTAAGTAAAATTCCTTCAACTTCAATGGTTGCTATTTTATTATTTATAGCAACTGTTGCAGTTATTGAATCACTTTTGTGAATTGCAGGATCAAGTACATTTATTAATACCACTGGTGCGACTGCAAATTGCTTAAAAAATGCATCTGTAACCTGACATAAAGTATATTTATCCCAATCTGAGCTATTACCTATTGCTGCTACAGCTCCATCATAATCAGTTACTTTTATAGGTTTATTTACTGCTGAACTAGGATCATCTAATAAATTTACTGGTGCTGTACCAATAGCAATAGTTATAGTTGCAAGCGACTGGGTGGGAGTTGCAACGGGAGTTGCAACCTCACCTATTGATATTCCGTGTAAATATGACATATAATTTACCTCCTATTTTTAAATTAATGGATCATCCATAGAAATTGTTGGCATATTCCAATGTGTTTCTATACCACCAAAATAATATGGAAATGTATTTTCATCATGAAGTAACCATTTCATTGGTGTTGTTAATTCAAAACAATTATCATAATATTTTTTTGTTTTTAATCTATATATTATTTTTTCAATAACATTAAGTACATCTTTATCGCCTTGATAATCTTCTGATTCATCATATATTCCTATAATAAAAGTTATTCCACATGTATTCTTTGTCTCTTCCTGGTCTTCATGTTCTTCACCTTCAATAGCCCTTATAACTACATATGGAAAATGTTCTGAATCTTTTTGACCTTTTTTAGCAGGTAAACTTTGAGCATATATATTAAAATTTACCCTTTCATCTTTTGCATTTTTAAGTAAAAAATTGCTTAATTCTTTTTTAAAATCGGAAACTAAGCAATCTTGTAATCTTGTAGGAGTCATTATTTATTCCCCTCCATTATTCTTTGAATCTCATGATCTAAACGTTGGTCAAATACTCTTGATGCCTCAGTCTCTATATATTCTTTTACATTGCTTGTACCTAACATCTGAGGAACTGCAGGACCAAATAACTGTTGAATTGGCAATCTTGCACTTGATGTTCTCTTAAATACCTTATTCCCATTAACATTAGCAATAAAAGCTCCCAAAATTTCCTTTAGACCACCTTTTTTTACGGAAACTTTTAAAACTTTAGGAGGATTTTTAGGCCTTGGACTAGATGGGCTTACTTTAAACTTAATTAATGGTATCCTTTCACCTGCAGACTTTACAATTGCACCTAAACTTGATTTATTAGCCTTTACTATAGTAATAGTTTCACTAATATCTTTAGATTTTATGTTATATTGCTCTCTTGCTTTCTTTGAAGCATTTGTTTTAGCATTAGCTGCTGCTCTATTAAGTGCTCTTGATAGAGCAACAGGTGTTTTATTTTTATATTCTCCAAGAGCTTGCTCAACTTCTTTAATTTTTGTTATATCAATGGTTATCATGACTTGTTTTCTCCTAACGTGATAATATAGACTTCCATATCATCTTGAAAATCTGTTACAAATTTAGTATCTCCATCAAATTTAACATGTTGATTTATAGCCGGCTCATATCCAAAGTCCACTTTTTTAATGAAAAAAAGAAGGCTACCTAAATAAGTGCCTTCTGCATGCTTCGCTTGTCTTTCTTTCAATAAATCATTATCAATTGTTATAACTACATCTTTATCATCTATATTATGTGTTTCTGAAAATTCATCCTCATTAAAAAAAGTTGCTTCATCTTGCTTTAATATATCTTTGAAGATAGACATATTACTTGCTACCTTTTATAACTTCTATTTTTTCAGCTGTTTCATCTATATATTCAGCAAAACCAAGTTCAACAAGTCTTTTTTCCTCTTCTTCTTTCATTTTAAGCTTTGCTCCAACTTCTTTTAAATCACCATCAATATTTACTTTTCCTGAAATAACTTCAATAGCCATATTTTAATACCTCCTTATAATACAGTTGCAACATACCAACTATCAACTTCTTGTGGTGCTGTTAACGGTCTACTATGCATTGCAAGGTATCTTGCTGCAGGATCTTTTTCTATCCATGTGTCAGCAGCTTTATCTGCTAAAACAGATTTAAATCCAGTACCTGAAGTTTCATCCGCTAAAGTTATTTCACCGTAGTATATGGCTGTTTTTGCATTTGATGAACCAAGCAAACAAGTTCCATTTGGAACTATTGAATTTTCAACTGGTGTATCAGGATTAGTCCAATCATCTATATACCATTCATTATAAATATATATTGGCATATTATATTTTAAAATCATTCCACCATATATAACATTTTCTGATAATTGTTGTGGCTTAATTGTTGCAAGTTCAACATTCCCACTATATTGATTCATATAACCAAGTGCAATAAGTCTCTTCATAAAATTATTATGAGTATCTGCAGACATTAAGCAAACATTTGGCGTATGATAACCATTCTTTTGGCAAGTTAAAACCCAACGATCAATATCTGCTAAAGGATCTGACGTACTTGAACTCCATAATGAAGCACCAGTAAGAACTTCTTTATTTGTAAATCCAAAGTCAATTGTGTAGTTTACCCCTTCACCAATAACTGGAATTTTACCTGTTAACATTGCTTGAGAGCACATCCATTCTTCTCTTCTTATAAGACTATCATTAAATTCAGATAATTTATCAGTTAATAAAGCAAGTGCCCTTTCTTCTCTTGTAAAACCACCATATAAATTTTCACCTGGTAATCTTACTGATAGATTTTCAATTGTTGTTACGTCTTTTGGCTTTAATAATGGTGTTTCAAATGTATTTGTCTTATATCCTATTTTTTCAATTACTTTTGCTGCTGATTTTGGATTTACAAATGGAGCAATTCTTCTTTTACCTTTATAGAAATCAACATCAACCTTAGTTCCTGTAACCGGAATACGTCTCTTAAAAAATGTATCTCTGAAAAACCCCCCAGTTGTAGGCATTAATCTTATTACTTGATCTAATACTCTTGGATCATAAATACTAATTGGCATGTAATATCCCTCCTAAATTATTGTTTATTTGCTTTTACTATATAAATTGATTTTTCTGCAAGTACATCATTATTATCATCAGCTGTTGAAGTACCTCCAAAACGCATTACATTTGAATTAAATTGTCCAGTTTTATATCCAATGCTTGAAATAGTTGTTGAAGCATCAGTTGTAATGCTTTCTGAAGCAACAACCACAATATCAGCAGCTACAATAGCAGCTGAAGGTCTTTGGAATTTTCCAGATACCTTTTTAAGTATATCTCCTCTTAAAACTGTTTGAGATACATCAATGGTTATTGGTTCAGTGACAATATCAACATCCCCAGCAATAAGATTATCATAGTTAATTACATCTAATTGTGGCATACTACATTCCTCCCTTTCCTAATGTTTTTTCAGCAGTATTCTTAACAAAATTTAAAATACCAGTCACTTCATCTGGATTGCTATTATCAGATGTGTCACCTGGTACTTGGTTTGCACTTTGTGCATCAGCTTTAATTTGATTCATATAAGTTGAGTTAATTAATTTCCCCTCTTGCATTGCCTTAAAAAGAACACTTTCTGCAGTAGCTCCATCCTTATATTTCTCTTCAGTTAAAAAAGATGCATCAACTTGACCATTAAGTGTATCAAATGCTTTTAATCTTTCTCTTTCAGCTTTAATTCCTTCTATATTTCCTGAATTATATACTTGATTATGAATTTCTGGCAATTGGTCTTTTAATTCAGATACGTTTCTAATTACCATATCTTTCCCCTCCTTGTTATTTAAAATTAATTTACTATAATTACTCATTGTAGTTTTGTCGCATTTACCATCATTGCAACTACATCCACAACAACTTTGACTATTACAGCAATTGCATTGCCCACATTCAGAACATTTACAATCATCGGCCTCTTGTGAGCATCCCTCACATTGGCATTGTTGAGCATTTTTTACTATATTTTTTGCATTAAATTCAATAAAATGTTTTAATGATTCATTTACACTATTTTTTATAGCATTTCTGCTAAATGCAAAATTCATTATAGTTTCACTTTCAGCTTTATCGGTTGGTATATATAATACATTATCTGCAAAGCCTTCTTTAACTGCTTGATTTGCACTCATCCATGTTTCATCATCCATCATAGCTGATATTTCAGACTCACTTCTACCTGTCTTAGCTACATAAGCATTAATAATAGTTTCTTTTACAGTATCAAGTACATCTGCAGTTTTTCTCATTACTCTCATATCACCTTGAGCGCTTGTCAAAGGATTGTGTATCATCATAATTCCTACTGGTGACATTTGTATTTCTTCAGCAGCCATAGCGATAACTGATGCAGCTGACATTGCCTTAGTTATTTTTGCAGTTACTTTCCCGCCATGCTCTTTTAATGCATTATAAATACCTGCTCCTGCGAAAACATCCCCACCATAAGAATCAATCCAAACAGTAATGTCCTTTCCTTTATACTGCGATAATTCATTTCTAAATGCATTTGGTGATGCTACTGGAATACCAAACCATTCATATATCCAGCTATCATCATCACTCATGATATCGCCACTAATTTGTAGATCTATACTTTCAGATTGTGACTCTGTAGCTTGATTATTTATAAAATTCCAAAACTTACTCAATATTTTCACCCCCTTTCGGTGGATTTTGAACTACTCCACTAGAATTGTCTTCTAAAAGTCCTGATTCTTTCATCAATTTTTGTTCTCTTTTAGCTTGTTGAATGTTTTTATCGAAATTTCCTCCGTTAATCTCCATAGTTTCTTGCTCTCTTGTTGAAATTCCGTTTTGAATACGCTTTTCTGCTGCATTTATCTCTTTTAGCGGGTCCAATTGTCCTGGTGCTGGCCCATTCCATTCAGCTCCACACCATGCTTTTCGAATTACAGGATCATTAAAAAAACCTGGTGCCTTAATTCTTCCCATTGCTACTGCTTGTGACAACCACTCTTCATAAATTGGCTGACAAAAATCATTTGCCATCCATTCTCTACGCATATTAAACATTTTCCAAGCTTCTAATAGTGCTGCTCTAGCTGCCGAATAACTTGATTGAAAAGATTTTTGTAGCAATTCTTGTGGTATTTCAAGCGCTGCCCCAATATATCTACATAATGCATTCACAAAACCTTCAAATGCTGTATTTGGTCTTCCAGGGTTAGCAATTTCAACATCTTCATCTGGCTGAAGTACATTTATGGCTCCTGGTGCTAATTCATAATTTACTTCTGTATTATTATCTGGAACTTGTTCTCCATTTGGAACCATTTGACCAAAAGGCATATCCGTGCTTGGACCTTTGCTTTTAATAAATACAGTAAACATTCCTGTTACAACTGCAGCCATTAATTCAGCTTCAGTATATCTAGTTAATTGTTTTAATGGCTCTATTACTGCAGCCAAGAAAGGAACGCCCCTTCTTTGTTCAGGTCGTTCCGACTCCATTAAATGTAATATATTTCTTCTTCCTGTTAAACTACCAAATGCTTCTACTCTTGTCCATTGTAACGGTGCTGTATTATTCATTATGTAAAAGCTTTGAGGATATCTATTTGAAATATGATAAGCCACAACTGCTCCATTAGAATCAATCTCAACTCCTGAAATAATTCTATTTCCATTAGGAGCTGTGGCTTCGATTGCAAATATTCCATTACTAACAATATTATTTAAAGTATTTGGTGTACTAATTCTATCAGCTTCAATCAAACATACCCTAAGACCATAAGGCATGTATGGTAGCGGATTATCTTGCTTTAATACAGCAAACACATCACCAGATTGCAGCCATGATAGCTTTGCTAATTGTTGGAGTTCATAAAAATTATTTAATTTACATGAATCACAATGAACTGATTCTGCCCAAAGATTAAATTCTCTTTCAACATTTTGTTCCCATTCATCAGCTTCATCTTCGCTTATTCCTAAAAATTTATAATCAATTCTTGATTTAAGTTTTAATCCACTACCTATAACATTTGTCCGAGTAGTTTGTATCGCAGATCTGCCAAGCGGAGAATTATATAAATCCCTACATCTATTTCTAAGCACAAAAAGATTTAAATCTATATCTTCTTCAGGACTACTACTTAAAGAATTCCAACCCTTCATTGATTTTTTTTGAGTACTAGCACCACTTTCTGAGTATCCAGTATTCATAAATGTCTGAACAACCTTTGCATGTGCTCTAGCTAATTCACGTTTAAGTCCCATATTAGGATTTATATAATTAATAGCTTTATCTAAAACATTCAAAAGACATCATTCCTTTCTTAAAAATCCCTTGGAATTACTCCAAATACTCTATTTCTTCCTTTTCCTTGCTGTCTACTTTCTTCTGCAGCAATTTCTTTTTCTAAATACTGAATCATTTCTGAAATCTCACCTAAATCAGCACGTTTAAAATCTCTCGTACCAATTTTATACTCTTGGGCACCATTTAGTATTGAATCTTCTGCTTTTAAGTATCCTTCAAGCCTTGTTTTTAGTGTTTCAAGTCTATTGGTCATATAATCACCTTTCTTTATTAGTACTCTATACCTTTTTTTACTACTCCATAACGCTTTTGAGGTATTTTTTGCGTATAAATAGTACTGTTTTGCCTATTATTTTTAAGTGTTTCTAGTGATGGATTTAATATTTCAAGTGCTGCAGTAGCGTAATTTCTAATATCTAAAGGCTCATTTCTAGTACCTGATTTCTTTAACCATTCTACTTTTGGCTTGCCCTTATAGTATTTTATAGTTCTTTTTTCACTTGTTAAACCTTTAAAGTATGCTTCGTCATACCCTCTGTCACCTTCCATTGGGAAATGACAATATCCTTCACCCTCAAATTCTAATTTTAATCTTGAAAGTAATGTTTCTTTTCCTTGGTCAACTCCAAGATTAAATAAAGCTACTTTTTCTCTATTGGTTCTCGATGCTCTACCAACAAAAGGAATACCATCTCCACCTTGACCCTTTACTGCAAATATCCTTCTATGTTCTCTTGTTTTACAGAATTTATAAACTTCGCTTGTATAGTGACCTCCACTATCTATGCAAGTACATGATATTACTATTCCTTGTCCATTTGCATATGTCCAAGTTCTACTTAAATAAGACTCAAGCTGACTCCAAATTACTGACTGCGCTGGATCACCATAGAAAGCCTTATATTCAATCCCCCAGCTTTCTTTTCCAACTCCCCATCCAACAACTTCAAGTTCAAGTCTATCATCTTGAGTATCAACTCCTGCAGTTAGAATCAATACATCATCTGGCACCTGACAATTATATCTTTCACGCCTTTTAAGCAATGTTTCTTCATCTGCTTTTTCTCCTTGCTCTTCCCAGCTTTCACCAAGTGAAGTATTTACCCAAACTTTCAATGTCTCAGTATTCTTTTTTGCTTCTCTGAAATCTGCAATAATATCGGACCATCTTTTCCAAGGTGATGCTAATTCATTTAAATGAAAACCTCTTTTATTTCTGTGTTTCCTTCTAGCTCTCCATTCACCTTTACCAGCTTTCCATTCTGTTTCATTAGATCTTTCTCTGCAGTATAAGCATTCCATAGTTGAATCTTCAAATCTAATCTGTCCCCAAGTCAAAGGTTGATATTTACCACAATAAGGACATGGTAGACACCATTGCTCCATTGTACTATCTTCATATTCTTCTTCAATTCTTGATGCTCCTTTAATAGTTGGAGTTGATACATACACTTTCTTTCTATTCCAAAAGGTTGTGGTTCTTTTAGCTGCAAGATTAACCGGATCTCCTTCTGTTCCTGCAGATATTGGATATCTATCAACTTCATCTGCAAGTACTATTCTTATTGGTCTACTTGCAAGTGATGATGGTGAATTTGCTCCTGCCATTGTTATATGTCCACCTGGAAATGTTTTATGCAATAATGTATTCCCACTGTTCCTTGCTTTTGCATCACCAACTTTATCTTTTAATACTGGTGTATCTCTAAGCATTGGAGCTAACCTATCTTTTGAAAAAGCTTCAGCCATTTCTAAAGTAGGTTGCAGTAATAAAATTGGTGATGGATCATAATCCATAAAGTATCCTATTATATTTAAAAGCAACTCTGTCTTTCCTACTTGGGCACTGGACATTACTACAACAGTTTCAGTTGTTGAATCATTAGTTGCATCCATTATTTCTTTTTGATAAGGTGCTCTTGATGTTCTCCATTGTCCTGGTTCTGCTGATGCTTCTTTAGATAACTTTCTATAGTTATCCGCCCATTCTGAAGTTGTAAGTTTAGGTGGTGGAGCTAATACTTTAGCAATTTCTTTAAATAATTTAATAGTCCTACTCTGAATCTTCTTCTTTTTCAACTACTTCACCATCCTCTAATAGCTCCTCATCATCTAGTTCAATATATTTTTCACTATAGAATAGTGTAGGATCATAGCATGATAACTCGTGTAATACTTCAAAGAATTCTCTTTGTAACATCTCTTGAATCTCTGATATATCGTTTCTAGCAATAAGAATAGGTGCTATTTTAGTTGGCAGTGCAATAATTTTAGCTCTAAAATTTGCTAACATATCATTCATTACACGTTCTACATCATTTGAAAAATGCATTTGACCTCTCATTGCTGCTATCTCAAGATCTAATTTCTCTCTTTGTCTTCTAGTAAGTAATGCTCTTTCTTTATCAGGATCTAATTCATCATCATCTACTATCTTTTCTTTTAGATCCTGATTAGTTTTTAAATAAACTATATAGCTTTTTATGTTTTCCTGTAAGTTATATCTGCCCCTACTTGTTTTTTTAATAATTCCTTCATCTGCTAACATTCTAATTCTTCTAGTTGTTAATCCAAATAAATCTGCAAGCACTGTGCTTGAAACAACCACGTTATTAACATCTTCAATTTTCTTATTAATATCATCCAATTTCATCACCACCACCTTTTCGGAAACGGAAACATCAATTCAAAAAATTTTCAATCTAAAAAAATCCCGGGCATCGCCCGATCCGCATGTAAGCTAATTCTCTGGAAGAACCTACCTATTTCACAAAGAAAGGCACCTACTATTTAGTAAGTGCCTTAAATACTTTAATATCAACATGTCATATTAATTCAAATACCTTTATAACCTTATTAGTTCCATTACTATATCTAACTCTTGCCTGATTAATTGCTATATCTTCACCCTCATATACAATTATTTCAGCTCCCAGTATATATTCTAACGTAGAACATCCATCTAACGTAGAACATCCATATGAATTATCGACTGGTAAACTATGTCTTAATACTTCTAATGCATATTCACTAGCCTCTAACGCAATAGGTATTGGTGTAAGTTTTTCTAATACCTTATTAATGGTTTCAATAACATTATCACTACCATAAAATACAGATTCCTTAACAGTACATTCTATTTCTACATACCTATGAGATTTATCTTTTACTTGATTATTTCTAATCAATAAATGTTCTGGAATCCCATATGCAGAGAAACATTCTTTCATGAACTTATTCTTTAATACTTCAAATTCATTAATTCTATTTGGCTTTATTTCTGGTGCGATAAACAAATCCATAACTGTGTCCCCCATTCTAATCTTTCAATAGGCCTTTAGCGTTCATTTTGACTAACATCCTATCAATGCTCTTCATCTCTTTGATAGCACTTACTAATCCTATATCTACATTGTCACCTGGCTTGTCTATAATATCTGCAATATCATTAGATATAAACTTTCTTTCTCCTTTATATGAACCTGTCTTTATCCTGTAGCCTTGATTGTTTATGTATGCTGTAACCTTAACTAAATCACCTAACTCAAGATACTTTTTAAATATAATAGTTTCTAATGAATCATCAGTAGCTATTGTACATGTATCTAATATATTCACAAATCTATCTATCTTTTGACTAAACTTTGCAGCTATGGTTCTGTACTTAGCTTTCTTTTCTAATAGCTCTCTACTCATATATTCACCACTGAATGCTTATGTTAAGACCAATTTGTTCTTTCATAACTCTATGTTTTACTGCAGTCTCAATTTTATATACTTCCCTAACAGGTAATTTCATAAAAAAACTTATTGGCTTATTAGTTAATTTACTTGCAACTCTATAAGTAAATTCCATTCCATAACAATCAGATGTTTCGTCTAATTGTTTGAGTGATAAGTTTTCAATAGCTGAAATATCTATACCATCATAAGTTTGTCCTTCAAATCTATAAGGCTTTTTAAAAGTTATATTATATATTGAATCTGTCTTTATAATTGATAGCTTTTCTAATTCTTTTAAAAATTGTTTTTCTGTTTTGCTTAATGTTTTTTCATCCTTATGTGTTAATTCTAGTCCTAAATTAACACATGTTAATATGAATTTATCATTTTCAATCATTTGATCAACCTCCATTATGTTACGTTTTATATATTCTCCATTTGTAATTTATTAATTATTTCTTCTTTGATTTGTTTTCTTCCATCCTCAATTCCTGCTTCATAAATTTCGTTTAAAATAAATCTTACTCTGCCCTTTTGACCATTACCTGTCCCTATTGTTGCAAATTGTGTAAGAATTTCTAACCATCCATTAACTTTTTCTTTTTTTATCTCTGTTTCTTTTTTCATTATTCATCTATCCTTTTCACTTGAATATGTTACCTTTTATATATTTTGTAACATCCTCCTTAATTTTTTTCTACTTATATATGCACTTATTTTTTCCATACTAATGTTACATTCACTTTTTTATGTAACATTTATGGCTAAATAAAAAAACGCTTCCGTTTTTAGCGCTTTCTAACAAATTTTAATTTATCTATCATTAAATCATTTGTATCTTGATTTATACCAATATATCTAAGAGTTATAACAGGACTTGAATGATTATATAAATTCATTAATCCTGCAATATCATTTGTCTTATTATAATAATGATACCCTAATGTTTTACGTAAAGTATGACAGCCCATATTCTCCATTTCAAATGTTTCACCAATGCCACTAAGTATTCTATAAGCTTGCTGCCTACTTAATGGCTTATTTGTACCTCGTGGACTTTTGATTATGTATTCATACTCTTTTTTATCTTTTAGGTATTCCTTTAATATTGGCCTTATGTCATCATTTATCTTAATTTTTTTATCTTTGCTTGTTTTTTGCTCTTGAAGAATAATATGTTTTTTTATATTCCCTTTTGAATCTTTAATATCTCTACTTCTTAATTTTAAAATATCTGATATTCTTAATCCTGTATTTATACCTATTAAAAAAAGAATATAATCTCTTATATTCTTTTCTTTTAAGTAATCTTCTATATCATATACTACTTGCATGTCTCGTATAGGTTCAACCGAATTCATTCTTGTCTCACCTGCCTTAATGCTCCATGCTCTCTTTTATATGTTGCATGTTTAAAACATTCTCTTAAATCATCAGTTTCCTTTGCTTTTTTTAAATCTTTGCATGAACAATGAGGACATTTTAAATAATGTTTCGTATTCATATCAGATTTTAATATTATAAAGGTTCTTTTACATGATTTGCATTTATAACTTTCATATTCTTTTTCCATTATCCTCATCTCCTTGCATAAAAAAAAGCATCAATTATTTTGATGCTTCTAATATATCTATCAATTTTTGTGCACTTGTATTTCCTTTAAATAGTTTTAGTGCCTTATTACAATAATATTTGCTTTTCTCATATTCACCTTTTTTATAATGATCTACTGCCATTTGACTCATGCATGAACTTTTGAATTCCCTATTAAATATCATAAGCCCTAAATCGTAAATAATCGAAAATAATCCTAATATTGCAATTGGTGGGAAAAATATTGATGCGAAAAGTAACAGCAATGATATACCTAACCATTTTACTATTTTAGGTGAAATTCTTGGTCTAGAAAAGTTTAAATCTGCAACTATTGACTCATCATATATATTTACTACTGGCTTTTCTACTATACTTTGTTGATTTCTTTCTTTATTTTGCTTAAAACTATAATCTTTTCTATATTGTAGTCCGCCTTTTCCAACTGTAGTTCTAATACCTTTTTGATTTATGCTCACTCTGGCACCTTTTGTACCAGTAGATAATCCTATTCCTCCAGTTTTACTAAAGTTAATTCTAGTATTTTTCCCTATTCTTATAGATTTCCTAAAACTCAATCCCATAAATAACCACCTCTTATTCAATATTATATAATATTTTAAATGTTTATTATATATATTTTTTACATTACATACAAAAAAGCACTTATATTTCTATAAATGCCTTTTTATCTGAAAGAGGAGTTAGATTTTATGAGAAATTTCAAGTTTCCATACTATCATTATGACACGTCAAATACCCCATTACAACCCCATCTTTTCCCCAAATTTACCCCAAACTATCTAATTTTAATCCATCTATCCCAAATAATAATATACTTAAATCTTTTATTGCTATACTTACCCATCTTGGCGGAGTGTTTTTGCTACAATTCAGGTCCCTTTGTAATTCGTCATAGCTGTGTCCATTTATATAATAAAGTTCCAATGATCTATACTGCTCAAAATTTCCCTCACTAATTTTCTTTTCTTTTAGTTCCTTCATAGCCATTTCTATATGTGCTACCATAACCATTGTTCTTAGTCTACTTCTCATAATACTTGAAATATATACCTTATCTTCATCGTCATATTCTTCCATATCTATTAAATTATCAGCCTTATATACTGCATTATCTGCATGAAGTTTAAGACTATTATAGTGTTTCATAAGTAATTTAGTATTATGAAGTACTTTTTGTTTTTGTTCTTCCTTTTGTTCTTTATCGTATTCCTTTATTGCTGCTCTAACTGCTTTTGATATGGTTTCATCTATATTAAGCTCATTCGATTTTGTCATTATTTCCACCCCTTATTCTTTAACATCAATTTCAATACCAGTCCTCATTATCCAACCACGTTCCGATAACTTGTCCTTATGTTCTATATTTATTTCATGAAGCAATCCTGGTTCATCAAGATCTTGAGCAATTCTATTACATCTCCATAATATTAAAATGCATATTTGAATAACATCAAAAGTTTCACGTAAAATCTCTTTTAAATTTAATAATGTTTTATCATGCTTATATTTATTTATAGCTTCTATAGTTTCATAAAATTCTTCTTTAAATTTATCATTAATTTGACTAAATGTTATTGCTTCATTATCAATTCCTAATTTTATATTTTTCTTTAGGATATGCATTAATAATCTCATTTTTATCCCCTTTCTTAAGTTTTTATGTATAACTTGTAATAACATTTAATACAAGTTATACGTCAAATTTTAGTATTGTGCATTACTTAAGTGTATTAATTCTCCGACAAAACTGCTTCTGTACACGTACCATTCTTTGCACAAAATAAGCAATCATGTACTTCCTCACAATTAGAACACCCATGTTTCTTTCT
>JAEHJW020005232.1_pt1 | contig 22945 bp, 32 predicted proteins | sample 9271431 | NCBI WGS metagenome assembly JAEHJW02 | reverse complement strand
ACATGCTGGTGCTGCGATCGCACGGCATCAAAGACGTCGACACGACGGTCAGCTGGCGTCCGCTGGATGCGCCGACCGCGAAGGAACTCGCGGAAACGAACCTCGCGAAGGCGCAGACGGACTCCGCGCTGGTTCAGATCGGCGCCATCGACGGCGAGGACGTTCGCCGACGCTTGGCGACCGACCCGGATTCGGGTTATGCGCAGCTCGGCAACGAGCAGGACTCGCCGCTGGCGGATCTGGGATTGAGCGATGCCGGAATCGAAGCCGCCCAGGCGCTCGGACTCGCCTAAGGGCGTCGTCGGCGCGCCGCTGATCTCGAGCGCCGCCATCGGCATCAAGTACGCCAAGGCGATCCAGGAGCTGATCGGGCTGATGACGCGCGAGACGCACCGCGAGCTCGCCGCCATGTTCAACGCCCCCGGCTACGCGCTGGACGACCTGAAAGTGCGCGACGTCAAGGATGGAAGTCCTTCCGGCCGCTCGCGCATCATCATCGACCGGCTGCTCAAGAAGTACCGGGCACGCTTCGACGAACTCGCCGAGGTCGCGACCGACCGCATGATCCGCCAGACGATCAAGCATGTGGACACCACGGCAGGGCTGAGCCTGCGGGAGATGTCCAAGACGTTCGACCTGCCGAAGTTCTGGAGCCCGCGGCTGAAGGAAATCGTCGCGGCGAGCACCCAGGAGGCTTCGCAGCTCATCAAGACGATCCCCGAGCAGTTCCTGGCGCAGGTGCAGGGCCAGACGATGCGGGCGATCACCACAGGGCGCGGACTCGCCGACCTGACGCCGTTCCTGGCCGAGAAGTACGGCCAGAACATGCGCAAGGCCAAGAACGTCGCGCTCGACCAGACACGCAAGGCCTACAGCGCGCTGGCGTCCCAACGCATGCAGGACGCCGGCGTGAAGAAGTTCGTGTGGAAGCACTCGCACGGCGGCCACGATCCTCGCAAGCAGCATCAGGACTGGGACGGGAAGGTCTTCAGCTACGCAGATCCCCCGGTCGACGATCGGTTCGGCCCCGTGCTTCCTGGAATCGCAATTAATTGTAAGTGCTTCGCTAGGCCACTACTGGACTTCGGAGATGACAATGAGTGACACCAAGGAACCCGTGAAGGCGAAGGGCGCTCCGAAGGCTGCCCCAAGCCCGCAGGAGCTTCGGGAAGAACCGCTGCCGGAGAAGGCCTCCGAGGCCAAGACCCCCAACGTCGCCGCGCTCGGCGCCCTCGACGAGATCCATGCACTGGCCGGCCAAGTGCAGCTGTATGCCGAGCACGACCGCGCCGGCATGCTGACGCGCAAGCTGCGCGAGCTGGTCGATCAGGCCAAAGCCGCACTGTGAACCGGCAGCAGCGAATCGCGCGCGCGCGCAACGTCGCCGCGCTGCAGGCGGCGTGGGCTCGGATGGGACTCGACGAACGTCCGGTGACGGTCGACGATCTGCTGGCGCGCTGGGAAGCGTTCCGCGGCAACAAGCCGGACGCACCGCCTCCCGGCGAGAGCCAGAAAGCAGCCGGCGCCAAGAAGGATCCCACGCTCGACAACGAGCAGATGGCCGACATCCGGGCCCGCGCTCCGGAGCAGAACGACCCGTTCGCCGTCAACACGGTGGTCCCGGAGTCCCCCCAGACGCAGGCGCAGGAGCGCCGCGAGGATCAGGGCATGGATGCCGGGAAGACCGATCCTGTCGCGGCCGGTGTGTTGTACCTGAACGAGGGCCGGGTGCTGCTGCTCATGCGCAGCGCGACCGCCGAGGATCAGCCGAACACCTGGGGCTTCCCGGCTGGGCACATCGAAGCCGGCGAGTCGCCGCTCGAGGCGGCCTTGCGTGAGAGCCAGGAGGAAGTTGGATTCTCCCCGAAGTCGGCTGAGGCCCTGCTCAACGCCGACGGTTTCGCGCTTTTCCTGGCGCGCGACGGCTTCACGCCGAAGCTCAGCGACGAGTCGGCTGGCTACGTCTGGGCGCCCGTGGAAAACCTTCCCACCCCGCTGCACCCCGGCGTGGCCGAAGCCGTCCGCAAGGCCCTGGAGACCACTTCGTCAGGAATGGACGAGGCCGACGAACTGGCAGCGCGTATCGCATTCGCGGAAGCCTGGGGCCTGGACAAGTCAGCCCGGGAGTTCGACACCAACGGCTGGCCGGAGATCAAGGACAACCCGCTGTCGAAAGCAGGCGTATTCGAGTACCGCGGCTCCCAGCTGTCGGTGCCCAAGCATCAGCAAGACATCGTCACGCTGGACCCGAACCGGATGTACCGGGTGCTGCGCCCCGAAGACGAACTCAGCAGCCCCGAGACGATCGAGAGTTTCAAGCTGCTCCCGTGGGTGGACAACCACGCGATGCTCGGCCGCGAAGAGCATGGCCTCACTCGACCTGAGAAGAAGGGCGTGCAAGGCGTCATCGGCCAGGACGTCCACTTCAAGGACGGCACGCTCTACGGCAACCTCAAGCTGTTCTCGTCGGCGATGGCCGACCTCATCGACGCCGGCAAGACGGAACTGTCCTGCGGCTACCGCTGCGACTACGACTGGACGCCAGGAACCTGGAACGGTCAGCCCTACGACGCAGTGCAGCGAAACATTCGTGGAAACCACCTGGCCCTCGTCAAGAAGGGTCGGATGGGGCCCGATGTGGCGGTGTTGGATCACAGCGACGCCTGCCTCACCTTCACCTGTGATTCCCTTTTCGGAACTACCACCATGGCTGAAAACACCAGCACGAATGCCGCCGAGGGCGGCGCCAGCGGCGGCGCGTCGCTGGAGGAACTGCGCGAAGCCTTTGCGCAGGTCGTGGCGAAGGTCGACGAGGCCCTGCAGGGCGTCGCGGCCCTGAAGGACAAGCTCGGCGGCTCCGCCGATGCCGGCCACGACGATCCGGCCCCCGGCGAAGGCGGCGAGAAGGAGCACGTCCGCACGCTGGAGGGCGAGCCCGGCCAAGCCGAGGCCATCGCCAACGGTGCCGACAAGGGTGCCAAGGACGAGCACGTCGGCTTCGACAAGCTCGTCGAGCACCTCGTCGGCAAGGGCTACAGCGAGGAAGCCGCCAAGAAGATCGCCGCCGATATCGGCCGCGAGAAGTACGGCGAAGCCACGATGGCCGCGAAGTCGGCAGCCGGCCGGGAAGGCGATGCCAAGGACGGGAAGGCGCGCGATGCCGAGACCGAGGAAGAGCGTCGTCGCCGTGAAGGCGGCGGCGGGATGGACGAGGCCGAGATGATGCGCCGCGTGTCGACCCGCATGGCCGCCCGTGATCGCTTGGCCGCCCAACTGGCCAAGCACGTCGGCACCTTCGACCACTCGGACATGGACGAGCAGCAAGTGGCCTCCTACGGCTGCAAGAAGCTCGGCCTGAAGGTCCCCTCCGGCCACGAGTCGACCGCGCTGAGCGTGTACTTCACCACCCACAAGCCGCCGTCGGAGCAGCAGACGACGAAGGCCGCGGTGATGGATGGCGGCGACTGGCTGCACAAGCAAGAAGCCGCCCTGGGCCGCTGAGCACTGACACCCTCCGGAGAACGACACCATGTTCCAACAGACCGTGAATCTCTACCAGGGCTTCGGCGTGCCGGGCGACCTGGATCTGCAAAGCCCGTACCGCGTCGAGAGCCTGATCGTCGACAGCGGCGGCCGCACCCCGAACTCCTACGGTTTCTTCGCCACGAAGGACGCCGTGACCGACGTCGCCCAGATGGGCAACGTCATCGGCCAGGGCGCGGCCAGCTTCACCGCCGCGATCTCGGGCAACACCATGACGGTGAGCGCCGTCGCCTCGGGAACCCTGCAGGTCGGCCAGACCGTCAGCGGCAGCGGCGTCACCGCGGGCACCACCATCACCGGCTTCGGAACCGGCGTGGGCGGCACGGGCACCTACACCGTCAGCGCGAGCCAGACGGTGGTCAGCGAGGCCATGACCTCGGCGGGCGACGCACTCGTGATCGGCGGCCTGATGGCCAACCCGAAGGAAGGCACGCTGTGGGGCGACACCGCCGACACGCTGGCGCCGACCCTGGCCATCCCGGACCAGGCGCAGGCCGACTTCTGCGTGATGGGCGACGTGATCGTCCAGGTCGGGACCGCCTGCAACATCGGCGACAACCTGGCCTACAACGTCTCGACCGGCGCGCTGTCCACCTACGCACCCGGTGGAACTCCCCCGAGCGGCTGCCTGCAGGTCCCGAACGCCGTCATCTACCGGTACCCGGTGAGCAACTCCAGCGGCGGCCTGACGGTGGCGCGCCTGACCAACTGATCCCCGCAACGTCCCCGCTAGCCCGGCCTTGAGCCGGGCTTTTTCGTTTCGGCGACCGCCGACGGAAGGAACCAAGTCATGAAGCAACAAGCCTCCAAAGAGTATTTCCACGTCAGCGGTCGCGAAGCCGCTGCGCGCCGCGCCGCCGGAAAGTCGCTGTTCGCGATGGACCAGGCGGATGTCCAGAACTTCCTGCAGCTGCGCCTCGTGGGCCTCGGCCTCGACGAGCAGAAGATCGCAGCCATGGCGGCGTTCGCCATGGACGATGCGCAGGGCGGCGTCCTGACGGCCAGCATCGGAACCCCGGTGCAGTTCCTGCAGGCGTGGCTGCCCGGCCTCGTGCGCGCGGTGTTCAAGATCCGCGTGATCGACGAGCTGATCGGCATCACCACGATCGGCGAGTGGAGCGACGAGGAAATCGTGCAGGGCGCCATCGAGTCGATGGGCGACGCCGTGCCGTACGGTGACCTCTCGAACGTCCCGTTCTCCGACTGGAACCTGAACTGGGAGCGCCGTACCATCGTGCGCTTCGAGAAGGGCTTCATGGTCGGACGCCTGGAAGAAGCGCGCTCGGCTGCCCTGCGGGTGTCGTCGCAGGCCGAAAAGCGCATCGCCGCGGCGACCGCGCTCGACATCCAGCGCAACCAGGTCGGCTTCGTCGGCTACAACGGCGGCAACGATCGCACCTTCGGGTTCCTCAACGACCCGTACCTGCCGGCGTACGTCACGGTCGCCAACGGCGCGACCAGCGGCACCCCGCAGTGGTCCACCAAGACCACGCTGGACATCATCGCCGACCTGATCGCGGCCTTCCAGTCCCTGGAAGTCCAGTCGGGGGGCAACATCCAGCCCAAGCTCGACGACACCACGCTGGCGCTGCCCACCGGCTGGGACGCCTATCTCGGCACCCCGACGACCCTCGGGTACTCGGCCGCGCAGTGGCTGAAGGAGAACTACCCGAAGTGCCGCGTCGTGACCGCCCCGCAGCTGCAGGCGGCCAACGGCTCGGCCAGCGTGTTCTACCTGTACGCCGACAAGGTCGAGAGCGATCCGGAATCGAGCGACGACGGGCGCACCTGGCTGCAGGCGGTCCCGGCGAAGCTGCAGACGCTGGGCGTGCAGCAGGAGGCCAAGCGCTACATCGAGGACTTCGTCTCGGCGACCGCCGGCTCGATGTGCAAGCGCCCGTGGGCCGTGTATCGCGGCAGCGGCATCTGATCCCTAGAAGCACCAGCAGGCCCCGCTTCGGCGGGGCTTTTTGTTTCTGCGCGGCCTAGGTCTGGCCGCCGAACGCGACCCCATGCCTCCCAAGGTCGCCCGGCCGCGCACCCGTCGTACCGGAGGCAGGAGGCTGTATGGACCATCAGGAACTCGTCGCGCTCGGATTCAGCGTCGCGCAGGAGTCCGAGCATTTCGTGCTGGTCGCGCGCGATCAGAAAGGCCCCCAGTGGATGCGCGTGCTTGACGTACTGGAGAGCTTCGAATCGCTGGGATATCGCTTCGTCCAGGCGGACGCGCATTGGGGCGTCAAAAAGCAAACTGGATTTCACTTCTTCCCGCGATCAGAAATCGTGCGGAAGGAGATTTTCCTGCTGCGCAAGCCCGCGCAGTGAACCGGCCGGAGGCGGCCATCAACCGGAGAGCAAGCATGCCCCACATCGCATCCACCCTCACGTCGTCCACCCGCTATGTCGAGTGGATCCGCGGCGGCGACGGCCGTCTCGTCGAAGGCAAGTCCGTGACCATCAAGGGAGGCTTCGGTCTGGCGAACGACAAGTTCGTGACGCCGAAGGGCGCGATCCTGTCGGAGGTCAACGACGAAGAACTGGCCTTCCTGGAAGCGAACACGCATTTCCAGGAGCACGTCAAGAACGGCTTCATCACGGTCATCCGTGGGCGAGCCGTCGACGGCGAGAAGGTCGCGAGCAGCATGAAGCTCGGCGACGCCTCGCAGCCACTGAACCCGCAGATGTTCAAGGACGGCGCGAAGGATGATCCCTCCGTGCTGCGCGTGAGCACGCAGGTCAAGGCGGCCTGAGATGAACTTCGACGTCCAGGCTTTCCTGCTGGCGTTCACGGCTTTCACGGGGACCGGTCCGTCGGTGATCCAGGCCTGGGCGAACCTCATCATGGGCTCGCCGCAGGCCGACTGGTTCCAGTACGCCACCAGCACCGATCAGCAGCTGATGGTCGCGCACGTCGGCTATTTGCTGACGCAGGCGACTGCGAGCTCCAGCGGTGCGCCGGGTGGGGCGGTTGTGAGCGCCAGCCAGGGAAGCGTGAGCGCGTCGTTCGCCGCACCTCCGGTCAAGACCGGGCTGCAGTATTACCTGTCGAGTTCGCCGTACGGCCGCATGCTGTGGGCGAACTTGTGCGTTTCGATGGCCGGCGGTGACTACGTCGGCGGCTTGCCCGAGCGCAGGGCGTTCCGCAAGGTCGGCGGCACGTTCCGCTGATCCTTGAGCCAATCGTCGACGCCATGCACGCACTTCAACAGATCCGCGATCGTCTGGATACCGACATCGTCGAGTTCGATGGTCGACAGACAGAGCGGACAGCGCACGCCGATGTCGAAATACTCGGCCAGCGTGCGTTCGAAATCGTAGCCGCATCGGTCGCACTGCAGCGGCAGAAGTTCCTCGAGGATGCGTGACTCCATGGCCAAGAAGGTCGCCGATCTGATGCTTGTGAAGATCGCCCAGCGCGTGGAGGAGTTCAAGGGAAACGTGGCGCAAGCCGGATTTTTCCCGGGACAGGCCTACGCAGATGGTACGCCTATCGCCTATGTGGGCGCGATCCAGGAATACGGAGACCCGTCCCACAACATCCCGTCGCGGTCGTTCATGCGCGCGGCAGCCAAAGAGGACAGCGAACACTGGTCGGAGGACATGAAGCGCGGACTGCGCGCCGTGCTCCGAGGCACGACGAGCGCCGAAAACGTGCTCGAGCAGGTCGGTGGCGCCATGGCAGCGGATATCCAGGCACAGATCGCCGCCATCGACTCGCCGCCGCTGAGTCCGATCACGGTGATGCTGCGCGGCATGCGTCGCAACGATCCCGGCTTGGTGGTCACCGGGAAGACCGTCGGCGAGGCCGCGCGCCGCGTCGAGGACAAGGAAACCAACTACGGGGCTTCCACGAAGCCTCTGGTTGACCTGGGGATCATGGAGGCAGCGGTGACCAGCAAGGTCGGGAAGCCCGGATGAACCTCTTCGGCCTCGCGCGGTCCTCCCTCCAAGGAGTGAACCCGAACCAGCAGATCGTCTGGCTGCAGTCGATCGGTGGATATACGACCGACGCGGCTGGGCATCGGGCGCCCACTCAGCAGCCTGTCGTCGTGGACGCGCAGGTGCAGGCGACGTCCTCCAAGGATCTGCAGTTGCTCGACAACATCAACATCCAGGGCGTCAGCCGGCGCGTATACATGTACGGCAACGTGCTGGGCATCAGCCGGCCCGACCAGCGTGGAGGCGACATCCTGCAGTTCCCCGAAATTCCCGGTGGCCCTGCGAAAAGCTGGAAGGTGGTCAGCGTGGTCGAGACATGGCCTGACTGGGCCTGCGTGATCGTGGTCCTGCAATGAGCGCGATGATCGACATCACCGGCGACGCCATCCTGACGGCGGTCCGGGCCTTCCTGACCTCGGTCCTTCCGGCGAGCGTGGAAGTGGTCGCGGGCCTGGACAACCAGGCTCCGATGCCGTCGGGCGATTTCGTCGTCATGACGCCATCCGACATGGAGCGGTTGTCCTACTCGATGGACGACTACTCCTACAGCGCCGCGACCTCCGGCTCGACGGTCGCGAGCATGACGCCTTGGAAGGTGGAGATCGAGCTCGACATCTATTCGGCCAACGCCATGCAGTACGCCGCGCTGCTGGCGGGGTTGCTGCGCAGCGAGTACGGCGTCGACAACTTCGCGTCGCCTGTGGTCCCCCTGTACTGCAGCAGCCCCAAGCAGCTGCCCTTCGTGACAGCTGGTCAGAACTGGCTGCAGCGCTGGCGCATTGAATTCTCGGCGCAGGTCAACGTCACCGTCACGCTGGACACCGATACCGCCGACCAGTTGGAGATTGGCCTCAAGCCGATCGACCAGAACTTCGCTCCCTGAGCGCCTGTCTTGACCCCATGAGCCCGCCGCGTGCGGGCTTTTTCATTTTCGGAGCCTCACATGCCCCAAGCGATCCCGTTTTCCGAGGTGGTCAGCGTCGTTCCGTCGGTCCTCTCGGGCGGCGGCCAGGCGGTCGACCTCAACTGCGTGATGCTCACGCAGAACACGCTGGCGCCCTACGGCACCGTGCTCGACTTCTCCGACCCGACGGGTGTCGAGGACTACTTCGGAGCGGGGAGCACCGAGGCGGCGCTGGCGGCGATCTACTTCAAGGGCTTCTCGATCGCGTCGGCCCTCCCGGGCGCCCTCTACGTCACGTCCTACCCGGAGTCGGCCATCGCGGCATGGCTGCGCTCGGGGTCGCTGGCCAACCTCACCGTGGCGCAACTGCAGGCGCTGAACGGCTCGCTGTCGGTGGATATGGACGGCTTCACCTGGACCGCGTCCTCGCTGAACTTCTCCAGCGCCTCGAGCTTCTCGGCTGCGGCTGCCGACATCCAGACCGCGCTGGCTGCCACCACGCAGACGGCCGCCGACGTCACGGGCTCGATCACCGGCACGACGCTCGACGTCACCGCGGTCGCTAGCGGGACGCTCGCCGTGGGTCAGCAGATCACCGGAACGGGGGTCACTGCGGGCACCGTCATCACGGCGCTCGGCACCGGAACCGGAGGGGTTGGCACCTACACGGTGAACAACTCGCAGACGGTCGCCAGCGAAGCCCTGGTCGGTGAATTCGTGGCGCCCACCGTCACCTTCAACAGCACGACCAACGCCTTCATCATCACCTCGGGCATCACGGGAAGCGCCTCGACGGCCGCCTACGCGACCGGCACGCTTGCCGCGTCGCTCAAGCTCGACCAGGCCGATGGCGCCGTGCTCTCGCAGGGCGCGGCTCCTGCAACCCCCGGCGTCTTCATGGCCAACCTGCTGAACCAGACCCAGAACTGGGCGACGTTCATGACCGTGTGGGAGTCGCAACTCGCCGAGAAAGAGGCCTTCGCGCAGTGGAGCAACAGCGTGGCTCCGCGCTACCTGTACGTGTCGCAGGACTCGGACGTGGCCGCGCTGACGGCGAACAACACCCTCGCCTTCGGCAACTACCTGCAGACCAACCAGCTGGTGGGAACGTGCCCGGTCTGGGGTCCCAGCACCGACACCAACAATCAGTACGCGGCCTTCATCTGCGGCTTCGCGGCGAGCCTGAACTTCAACGAGGAGAACGGCCGCGCGACGCTGGCGTTCAAGTCGCAGTCCGGACTTCCGGCTGCGGTGAGCGACGTGAACAGCTACACCGCGGTCCTGTCCAACGGCTACAACGTCTACAGCTACTTCGGCAGCAACAACCCGGCGAACAACCAGAGCTGGATGATGCCGGGCTCCGTGTCGGGGTCCTGGAAGTGGGCCGACACCTACCTGGACCAGATCTGGCTGAATGCCAACCTTCAGTTGGCCATGGTCAACATGCTTCAGGCCGTGAAGTCGGCGCCCTACAACGCGCAGGGCTACAGCCTGGTCAACGCGGCCTGCGCGGATCCGATCAACACGGCCGTCAACTTCGGCGCGATCCGCAAGGGCGTCCAACTGTCGAGCGCCCAGGTCGCCGAGATCAAGTACGCCCTCGGGTTCGACGCATCGGCGCAGATCACCGCGACGGGCTTTTACCTGCAGATCCAGGCCGCGACCGCCGCAGTGCGCTCCGCTCGTCAGTCGCCCCCGATGACCCTGTACTACCAGGACGGCGAGTCGATCCAGCAGCTCAACCTGGCGTCGATCACCATCCAGTGACGTAACCCTCACCCCTCAAGGCCCCGCTCAAGCGGGGCTTTTCCTTTTTGGAAGGTCCCTATGGCTACCCTGACCTCTGCAAACTCGCAGCTCTCCCTCGCCGTGGCGGGCATCTTCTCGGCGCCGCAGACCATCCAGGGCTATGCCGTGGACGATGCCTTCGAGAGCGAGTCGGTCGAACAGGCCGAAGTCCAGATGGGCGTCGATGGGCACATGAGCGCCGGCAAGGTGTGGGTGCCCTACAAGATGACCATCAGCATCCTGGCCAGTTCTCCTTCGATGCAGTTCTTCGAGACGCTGCGCCAACAGCAGGACGCCGCCTACGACGTGTTCCGTATCGACGGCAGTCTGGTGCTTCCCTCGACCGGCATGATCTACACGCTGCAGCGCGGCTACCTGACGAACGCCGTGCCGTTCCCGAGCGCGAAGAAGATCCTCGAGGCGCTGAAGTACGAGATCACCTGGGAGCGCATCTTCTCGGCTCCGACGGCCGTGATCGGGTTCTGACGATGGCACGCAAGGAGGCGGTTTTCACGGCGACCGATGGCCGTGACGCGGGAAAGCAGTACCTGATCCGCGAGATGTCGGCGACGCAAGCCGAGTCGTGGGCGATCCGCATGATGCTGGCCATGGGCAAGGTCGGCATCGAGATCCCGGAGGCCATCCGGAAGCAGGGTCTCGCCGGGCTGGTGGGTGTGCTGCAGAACCCCGACAGCGAAGGCGCCGAGTTGGTCTCGGCACTTCTGGGCGTCCTGAAGGTCACGATCTTCGCCAACATGCTGCGCGTCGATCCCGCCGATGCGCTCCCACTTCTCGACGAGATGATGAGCTGCGTGCAACGACAGGAGCAGCAGATCGTCCGCCCCCTGACCGAGGACGACATCGAGGAGGTCGCAACGCGCCTGAAGCTGCGCACCGCCATCTGGAACCTGCACACGGATTTTTCCTTCGGCGCCGCCCTGTCGACTTCGGAGTCGGCGCCGTCGGCCCAACCCGCAAGCTCCTCGACTATCAAGCCGCCCCAGCGACGATAGGAACGGTAGTGTCCTCGCGTCTGGCAAGCCTGCACGAACTCGATACCGTCTACGGCGTCGAGGACATGTGGATGCTGCTGGAGATCAACGCCGTGGACCGCCACAACGAAGCCATCCTGAACAAGCCCTGACATGGCCAACATCGTCGACGAACTGGTCCTGCAGCTTGGACTTGATGCGTCCAAGTTCGACAAGGCGCAGAAGAAGACCATCGACAACCTGCGCAAGATGGAGAACACCCAGCGCAAGAACTCGAAGGAGAACCAGAAGCGCCTGAAGGAAACCACGGAGGGTTACAACAAACTGCGCGATGCCGTCGTGAGCTTCGGGACCGCGCTGGCCGGCGTGAACGGGATCAAGGATCTCGTGAGCAACACGGTGGGCAGCGAGACGACCCTGTGGCGAGCATCCAAGATGCTTGGGATGCACACGCGGCTGTTGGAGGCCTACGGATCGGCGGCCAAGGTATTTGGAGGTTCGCAGCAGGGCGTTCTTTCGACGCTTCAGGGCCTCGAAGGCGGCTTTGCGAAGTTCCATCTGGAGGGCAATTCGTCCTTCATGGTCGCCTTGGCTCGACTGCATATCAAGCCCGGAGACTTCAAGAATTTCGCCGCAATGTCGGCGGAGATGACGGAGGCCGCAAAGACTCTTCCAGGGGGTGTACAAGGTGCCTGGCACTACGCCCAGCAACTGGGCATGGATCATGGCACCTTTCAGTTGCTCATGTCTGGCCATGAAAACGTGCAGCGACTAGTGCGCGAGATGTACAACGCCTCCGATGCAACACATCGGAATGTTGCGGAGGCGCAAAAGCTTTGGGAGAAGTGGGTCCTTGTCGAGGCTGAAGTCAAGGGGGCTGGGGAGCGCGTCTTTCACGACCTCGTGCCGCCCCTGAACACGGCGCTCGACGTCACAAAGAAGATCGTCGCGGAGTTCGACAAGGTCGACAAGAAGACGCACGGCGCGGCGGGCAAGGCAGTCGCCGGCGTCTCGGCGGCCGGCACGCTGGGCATCTCGTTGGCCTTCCTGAAGAAGTTCCTGGGCTTCGGTGGAAAGAAGGCGGCTGCGGCGGCTGCGGAAGAAGGGGCTAGCGCAGGGGCTGGCGGAGGCATTCTCGGAACGGCCTTTGGGTTGTTGAGTGGCGCCGTAGAGGTTGCGATTGTCGGAATGCTTGCGAATGCTGGGCTCGACATAGCCGATCCCAAGGACAAGATGGGATCGTGGATCGATCGACACGTCTGGGGGGCATCCTGGCTCGACAACGAGGCCAGCAAGATAGGCATGGGGCGAAGCTATGCGCAGCAGCGCCAAGCCGCCATGAGGCCTGTATCGCCAGAAGCGAAAGGATCGTTGCCGCGCGGCATCCGCAACAACAACCCGGGCAACATCGAGTACGGCAAGTTCGCGCGCCATCACGGCGCGACGGGCGCGGACGCCAACGGCTTCGCCATCTTCCCGAGTATGCGGGCCGGCGAGCGCGCGATGGCGGATCTTCTGCAGGTCTACCGCTCCCAGGGTCGCGACACGATCGCCGAGATCGTCTCGAAGTGGGCTCCGAGCACCCAGAACGACACCAGCGCCTACATCGCCAGCGTGAGCCGGCAAACGGGAATCGGCGCCAACTCCGCGCTATCGGGCGCCCAGTACGCCAGCGTGCAGCGGGCGATGATGATCCAGGAGAACGGGGGCGCCTACGCGCGCATGCTCGGCCCGCAGGCACGAGGCCCGGTGGTGGCGTCGGCCGGCACGCAGGTGGAAACCCACATCGGGGCGATCCACGTCAATGCGCCGAACGCGACCGATGCCAACGGGGTCGCGCGCGGCATGCGAAGCGCCTTGCAGACCAATACGCTCATCGGCGGCGGCATGGTGGGGCTGACCTGAGATGTCGCTGATCCCGTACCCGGACGTTCCGGCGCTTCCCGGCGTTCCGCCGCTTCCCAGGCTTCCGGCGAGCGCCCCCATTCAGTCGTCGGCCGCTCTCGCGCAGCCCACGCAGGGCACGCCTGGCTACAGCGCCGCGACCACCCCGTGGCAGATCACGAATGCGTCAGGCATTCCACTGCTCATCCCGGACACGGTGCTCGAGTTCGAGTACCGCGGCGAGATGCGAATCCCGACGTACCCCATCGAAAACGGAGGGTTCGAGTCCTACAACAAGGTGTACGTGCCATTCGATGCGCGTCTGACCTGCGCGTGCAACGGCAACGGCGCCATGACGCGCGAGCAGTTCCTGAACGCGGTGGAGTCGCTGCGCAGCGGCATCGAGGCGCTGGTTCCGGTGTTCATCGTGACACCCGACGAGATCTACTCGCCGTGCTCGCTGATACACGTCGACTATCGGCGCCATGCCAGGGCCGGCGTATCGATGATCGCCGTGCAGCTGTGGTTTCACGAGATTCGAGCCTACGGCGTGACCGCCAAGACGACTGCGGCACCCTCGGGGGCTGATCCGCAGCCGGCCGGGCAGGTCGCGCCGGTGAGCCCGAATGCTCAGCAGCAGTCGTCCTACAACGCGACGCCGATCAATGGCGGCGCGACGGGCGTTTACACCAACGGCGTCGCGACGGGGGCGTACTGATGGCCGTCGCTCCGCAGATCGTCCCCGTCGAGGCCGTCGCGTCGCAGCAGCTCTCGGTCTCGCTGGGAGGGCAGTCCTGCGCGATCAACCTGTACCAGAAATCGACGGGCCTGTTCTTCGACCTGGCGGTCGAGGGAAATCCCATCGTCACGGCGATGCTGTGCATGAACGGGGTGGGCTTGGTGCAGCAGCCCTACCTGGGTTTCGTGGGGCAACTCGCCTTCATCGACACGCAGCAGTCGAGCGATCCTGACTACACAGGACTCGGGACGCGGTTCGTCCTGACGTACACGCCATGAGCTTCGCCGAGCGGCAGATCAATCTGATCTTCAGCGACGTGCAGGGCACGCTCGAGCTCGACGGCCTGAAGGTCTCGGCCGTGGTCGACATGCCAGGAGGCACCCAAGCCTCGGCATCGCTGCAGCTCCAGATCTGGGGCATGACGCTGGAGCAGATGAACCGCTTTTCCAGCGTCGGCAGTCAGATGATCGCCATCAACAAGCCGACCGTCACGGTGCTTGCCGGGGATGTCGGCGGGAAGATGTCCAACGTCTTCGAGGGGACGATCTTCCGCAGCTTCATGGACTTTTCGGCGATCCCGGATGTCGCGCTCGTGGTGTCGGCCATCACCGGCATGTACCAGAAGGCCGTCCCCGGCGCGGCGAGACACTTCGCGGGCGCATACAACGCCGAGGACATCATCCAGGGGCTCGCAAAGGGCATCGGTTTCCACTTCGTCAACGAGGGAAGCGCGCATGCGGTGATCCGCGACGAGTACCTCTACGGGAGCCCCATCCAGCAGATCGAGAAGGTTGCGCACGACGCTTGCCTGCCCATCGAGATCGCGCACGACACCGTCACGATCTGGCCGAACGACGGCTATCGGGACAACGAGATCATCCCGCTGAGCTCGGAGACGGGCCTGGTGGGCTACCCCAGCTACTACGAGGCCGGCTTCATCGTGAAGTCCGAATTCAATCCGCAATTCGAGTACGGGCGCCGCATCCAGCTCAGCAGCGTGATCCCGAAGTCGAACGGCGTGTGGCCGGCGCAGTCGGTCACGCACGAGCTGTCCACGCAGCAGGAAGACGGCCCCTGGTTCACCACGGTCCGGCTGTCGCCGCCGCCCTATGTCCCAAATAACTAACAGCCGCGCGTCGGACGTTGCCAGCGAACTTGGAGAGCTCAAGTTCCTGATCCGCTCGGCGCTCTCTGGGGTGCGCACGGCGATTCCCGTGCAGGTGAAGTCGGTGACGAATGACGGCGGCGTGTCGCCGATCGGCTACGTGAGCGTGCAGCCGATGGTGGGCGCCCTGGACGGCGCCGGCAACATCTGGCCGCACGAGGTGATCGAGAACGTCCCCTACCTGCGCATCCAGGGCGGCTCGAACGCGGTGATCCTCGACCCCGAGGTCGGCGACATCGGAATCGCCTCGGTGTGCGATCGCGACATCACGGCGATCAAGGCCAGTGGCGAGATCGGAGGGCCGGGCAGCAACCGCAAGCACTCGCTGTCGGACATCGTCTACCTGCAGTCGATCATCGGAGCAGCCCCCACCCAGTACGTGCAGTTCGCCGCGACAGGCATCAACATCGTCTCGCCGAATGCTGTCAACGTGACTGCGGGAGGGGATGTCCAAGTCACGGCGGCCGGAACCGCCACGGTCAAGGCGGCCGCCATCAACCTGCAAAACACCGGGACCGCGCTGCTCAAGTTGTTGAACTCCGTGTTCGCGACGTGGGCCGAGGGGCATGTGCACACCTACAGCGGCGGCACGACCAGCGCGCCTACCACAGTTCCTGGCTCCAATGCGCAAACATCCGTAGTGAGTGCGGAATGACGATCAACCAGACGACGCTGCTGCTCGATCAGACGGCTTGGGATCTCGTGCTCGACGCCAACCGCAACTGGGCCGTGGCCGGCGCGCCCTACAGCATCGTGCAGGACGTGGCGAGCGCCGTGCGCACCTTCCTCCGGGAGTGCTGGTACGACCAGTCGCTGGGCTTGCTCTACTGGCAGTCCATCCTCGGGAAACTCCCGCCGATGCTGTTCGTCAAGAAGCAGATCGAGCAGGCCGCGCTTTCGGTGCCCAACGTGGTCGCGGCGGTTGTGACCTTCACCGAATTCTCCGCTCGGTCCCTGAGCGGCCAGGTTCAGATCACCGACACCGACGGCAACACCAATACCGTTGCCTTCTGATTACTTCAGCGGCGTGTAGCGCGGGCCGTGGCGAATGTTTTCGCACGACTCGTACACGGCGTTGTGCAAGACCTCCGGCGGCAAATCGAAGGACGCATTGAAAAACACGTCATTGATTGCCTGCTTGATGCCGGCGCTTTGAATGTGGCTGCCCTGAATGATGGACTGCATGGTCCGGCTTCGATAAACCTGTTGCGGAGATAGTCCGGCGCCTTTCTCGGCGGCTGCCATCGTGTAGACGTACGCAATGTTGGCGCAGGTCATCCACGACATGGGGACCGATTTCGGAGCTTGGCTCGATGGGGTTGCTTTCTTGTCGGGGCTCCAGTTCGGTGGCGTGCTCTCCTGGACGTAGCGTAGTTCGCAGTAATGCCGAAGCGCGTAATGACCGCTCTCGGCTGAATGGATATCACCCTTGCAGACGTCGATTTCATGCGCGCCATAGGACGGCAACTGCATGCCGATGATCTGCACTCGACGATATCCATTCGGTTGATCGAGTCGAAGATAGGTGTACGGCTGCTTGGTCGATTTCCCAAGCGAGCAGCAATTCACGAAGGTTCCGCGCTCCAGTGTGCCGCTGATCGTGACATCTGCAAGCGCGGTCCCCGACAGAAAGAAAAAGAGCGCGGCCGAAATGATGGCTGCTGTTCGCATTTCCTGACCTCCCATGACGACAAACGTACCGGCGATCACCTGGTCGAATGGTAGCCCCGTGCTGCCCGCCGAAAGCGCCATCCTGGCCGGCGTCCAAGCGGATCAGTCGCAGGCCTTCGGCGGCGGCCTGAACATGGACCTGCGCACGCCGCAGGGGCAGCTCGCGCAGTCGCAGACCGCCATCATCGGCGACAAGAACAACCAGATCGCCTACGTCTCGAACATGCTCAACCCCGCGACCTCGCAAGGGCAGTGGCAGGACGCGATCGCCGCGCTGTACTTCCTGACGCGCATCCCGGCCGCGGGAACCGTGGTCAGCGCAACCTGCTCGGGAGCCGTGGGCACCCCGATCCCGGCCGGCTCACAAGCCCAGGACACGAACGGCTACACCTACGCATCCACGGCTGCTGCAGTCATCGGGTCGAACGGAACGGTCACCGTGCAGTTCCAGAACCTGACGACAGGCCCGATCGCCTGTGCAGCAGGCGCGCTCTCGAAGATCGTCACATCCATCTCAGGCTGGGACACCATCAGCAACCCGAGCGCCGGGTCGCTGGGCAACGACGTCGAATCTCCCCAGGCTTTCGAGCTTCGTCGCCAACAGTCGGTCGCCAAGAACAGCGTCAACGCGGTGCAGTCGATCCTAGGGGCCGTCCTGTCGGTCCCCAACGTGCTCGACGCCTACGTTGTCGACAACCCGACAGACGCTGCGATCAGCTACGGCTCGACCAGCTATTCGATGGCCGCCAACTCCGTGACGGTTTCCGTCGCTGGCGGGGACGCGGCCGCGATCGCGCAGGCCATTTGGTCCAAGAAGGGACTGGGCTGCTCCTACAACGGCAACACGTCTGCCTCGGTTCAGGACACCAGCTACAACCAGCCGTACCCGACCTACGAGGTGACGTGGCTCACCCCGACCTCGACGCCGGTCTACTTCGCCGTCACCCTCAAGAACAACTCGGCGCTTCCCTCTGACATCATCGCCCTGGTGCAGGCTGCGGTGCTGGAGTCCTTTTCGGGTCAGGATGGAGGACCGAAGGCTCGCATCAACCAGACGACGATCGCGGGTCGCTACTACGCGAATGTCGCGGCGATCGATCCCAACGTGCAGATCGAGTCGATCCTCATGGGCCTGTCCTCCGGAGGCGCGACGCAGACCGCACTGACGTTCGGCATCGACCAGCTTCCCACGCTGGATGCGACCAACGTGGCCGTGACCCTCGCTTGAGCCATGCAGAACTGGGACGAAACGCTGCTGAGCCAGTATGCGGCGTCGCCGACGCTCTCGGCTTTGATCGAATCGCTCAATGACGCCATCGATCCGAGCGTCGATCTGCAGAACCTCTACACCAACCTGTTCGACATCTCGACAGCAGTCGGCCAGGGCCTGAAGAACTGGGGGCAGATCGTAGGTGTTTCGCAGTACCTGACGGTGACCGCGACCCAGGTGTTTCTCGGGTTCGCGGAGGCTCATGTGGCCGGCGACAACCTGGACTCGCTCGGTGCAGCGCCGATGTCGCCGGGCGCGCAGTCCACGCAGACGCTGAAGCTGACCGACGACGCCTATCGCCAGCTCATTCTCGTCAAGGCACTTGCCAATATCTGCGACATGACGGCTCCGTCGTTGAACAAGCTCATCTGCGCTGCGCTTGGGCTGACACCCATGGGCTCGAGCCGAGCCTACACGCAGGACACGGGCGCGATGTCGCAGCGCTATGTGCTGGAGTTCAACCCGACACCCTATCAGCTGGCGATCCTCCTGAGCTCGGGAGTCGTTCCTCGGAGTTCAGGTGTCGCTGCATGGGTGCTCGTTGCACCTCCTACCCAGACTTTCGGATTCGCCGAGGCCGGCGCGCAAGCGACCTTCGGCGAGGGAACCATGTTGTCCAACTCGGGCCTGACCAATGCAAGCCAGTAACGCCCCCACGAAGATCTACACGCCGTTCGCGGTCAGTGGAACGAAGAACTCGATCCCGATCCCGTCGCAGATCAGCACGACCCCCGGGAAGGCCAGCTACACCGATGGCTTCCCGCCGCTGACGCTGACGCCGGTCGCGTCGGGTGGCGTGCCGCCGTTCGGGGCCGACTTCAACGGCATCTTGAACGCCATCACGCAGATCCAGCAGTGGCAGTCGGGCGGCGGTATGTTCAGCTACGACGCCACCTGGAACTCCGACAACTCGGGCTACCCCAAGGGCGCGATGCTCCTGAAGGGCGCCGGCATCGGCTACTGGATGAACACGGTCGACGCCAACGCGAACGACCCCGACACTGGCGGAACGGGCTGGCTGGACATCTCGGGAGGTGTGGTTGGAACTGCGCGCAACCTGCGGGCGTCTCTGGCGACCGCCGGAACGTCGCTGACGATCACAGCCGACGAGATCGTCGTGGCGTCCGGGCTCGGGGGGACTTCCGCGCGCCTGGCGTCCTTCAACAAGACCCTCAACGTCGCAACTACAGGCGCAGGAGGCATGGACACGGGCTCAGCGCCGGCTTCCGGTTACGTCGCGATCTACGTGATCTACAACCCCTCGGCCTCGACCGCAGCCCTCTTGGGTGTAAATGCGACAAGCGCAGCAGCTGCGAACATCTATGGCGGCGCGAACATGCCGTCCGGCTATACGCTATCCGCGTTGATTTCCGTGTGGCCGACCAATGCGAGCAGCCAACTCAAGGAAGGCATTCAGCAGGATCGGAGCATCAGCTTCGCCGCAGCCACGGCATTGAGCACAAGTACATCTGCGGCCGCTCTTACATCGCTGTCCGTGAGCGGGATCATTCCGTTCAACGCCAAGAGGATCAGCGGGGTTCTTCAATCGTCCAATACATCAACGACCTCCCAAAGCACGACGCTAAGTGCCACGGCAAATGCAAATGGTGATGGTCTTATTTCCTGCATCTTCGCAGGTGGAACTGCTGGCGGGGGCGGTGTGTCGACTCCGTATTCTGGGCTTCCGGTGGAGACAGCGCAAACGATTTATTACCAAGCTACCGCAACAACTGGAACGGCAACGTATGTCATCCAGATCAGTGGATACACCATCTAAGAGGGAAACATGGCGACAGTCTTTGTGCAGTTCTCCGACGCGATGGAATCAGCCGTCACGAGCATTTATTCCTGCCCCCAGGATCCGAAGTTGTACCCGAATCAGGGAACTATCGATTCCACAGATCCGCGCTATCTGGCGTTCGTCGATCCGGCCTCGACGGCTGCGGGGAAGGTAGCCGCAGCAGTGCTCGCTGTCATCGCGGGCGGGCTCACCGTCACGAGCACGAGCACGCCTGCGGTCAACGGCACCTACGCGGTGGACCAGGCCGCTCAGCAGCGCATCAACGCCATCGAGACCTACGTGCTCAAGAACAGTGCGTTCCCGGGCTCGTCCGGGACGTCGCTGGCTTACCCGCTGGCGAGTGGTGCGATGGTCATCTTTCCGAGCCTTTCGGTGTGGGCCGAGTTCGCCGATGCGGTTGCGAACTACGTCGCTGACCTCGACCTCTATGCCGCTGGCGCCGCGGGCGCGAGCCTGCCTTCATCGACCGTGACGATCGCCTGACGAAAGCCGCCCATGACCGACCCCGACGTGCACGAAACCCTGGCCCACCATGCGCAGCTTCTCGCCGAGAACGCCCAGAACTGGGAGGAGCAGCGCATCGTGAACAACGAACACCGCGAACTGATCGGCGAGCTGCAGGCGTCCGATGAGCGCATCCTGCACATCCTCGGCTCCGAAGTGCCGAAGCACTTCTTCGACCTGCGGTCCCACATCGACACGCAGATCAACGGGATCTTGCGCGATGCGATCCGTGCCACGCCGGCGGACGCCGCGGAGCGTCAGGTGCAGGCCACCAAGGCCGGCAACTTCTGGCTCGCATGGGCCGCCATTGCTGGCTCGATGGCAACCATCATCGGATTGATCGGCCTGGCGGTGGCAGTGGCCGAGCATGTCGTCCGCTAAGCCCACGCTCGGGCAGCGCGCGGCGGAGTTCGTCGCTGCGCGGGTGGGGAGTTGGCCGTTCATCATCTGGCAGTCGTGTGCTCTGGCGACCTGGGTGACGGTCAACACCGTGCACGCCTTCTCGCGCTATGCATGGGACCCGGAACCCTACATCCTGCTGAACCTCATGCTGAGCTTCCAGGCCGCGTACACCGGGCCGATCGTCATGATCGCCCAGAACCGCTCGGACGGCCTGCAGCGCGAGACGCTGAGAACCATCCTGACGCTTGCCCGGGGCATGCGCACGATGCTGGAAGAGTGGACGCACAACATCAAGCTGCTGCCGCTCGTTCCCGTCCTGCTGGACGATGTTCGAGCACTGCGGCAGGAGCTGGCCGAGTTCAGGAAGGAGATGCGACCGTGAGCATGATCGTTGCTGTCTTCGTGGCGCTGGTCGTCGGGTTCTTCGTCGGCTGCGCCTACACGTCGAGGTCGATCCCGGAACCGAAAGAGGAATCCTGCGATGAATGACATCCTCGGGTCACTCGGGGTCATCCACGAGACCGCCGAGCAGACGCGCGTCATCACGCCCTACGCGGATGGCCTCAAGCCGTTCCAGGCGTTCCTGGCCGGAGCAGCGGTGAAGGGCGCGAAGCTGCGCACGATGATCTACGGCTGCACGCTGCAACCATTCTTCGACGCCATCATCGCAGCCCACCAAGCCGGGGCGGATGTCGGGATCATCTTCGACCACACGCAGTCCGCGGGTCGGGCCGAGGCTCCGGAGATCGAACGGCTGAAGTCCGCAGGTCTCGTCGATGGCCAGCACTTCCTGATCGGGACGAGTCCCGAGCATCACCAGATCGTGCACCTCAAGGCGACCGTGATCTGGACGCCAGATGGGAAGGTCGGCGTCGAGTGCGGCAGCTTCAACTACTCGCCGAGCGCTTCGCAGCAACTCAACGACCTGTGCTTCGTGGAATCGGCCGCGCTCGGCGCCTACTACCTGCAGGCCTTCGACAAGCTCTGGGAGTGGGTCAAGGCCCACGAATCTCAATACCAGAGCTGATCCATCCATCCACCACCGGCCGCCCAGGGAAACCTCGGCGGCTTTTTCGTGCCCGAAAGGAACCGACATGCCGGGAATTTCCAACTACCTCGCCAACAAGGAAGCCGACTGGGAACTGCGCGGCCAAGCCTTCACGCCGCCGGCGACTGTCTGGGCCGCGCTGCTGCTGTGCTCGAATGGCCCGCTGGCGCGCTCGACCGCGTACACGGTGGGCCAGACCGTTTCCTACGTCGCGGCCGATGGCTACAACCACCTGTACGCCTGCACGACCGCCGGCACCACCGCCGCGACCGCGCCAGCCTATCCCGGCGCTCCCGGTGAGGCGATCACCGATGGCACCGCGGTCTTCACCGAGCAGGACGACGTGCTCGCCGCCGCCGGATCGACGCTGGTCGAAGTCTCCGGGAATGCCTACGCCCGCGCGTCGATCGCCTCCAGCCTGACCGACTGGTCCGGCACGCAGGGCTCGAGCAGCACCACCGCGAGCTCGGGGACTTCGGCTGCGATCAGCAACAACATCACGGTCAACTTCCCGCCGCCGACCGGAACCTGGCAGACGAGTCCGCAGGAAATCTGGGGCTTCGCCCTTTTCGACGCCTCGACCGCAGGCAACCTGCTGCGCTTCGGTGGCCTGACCGCCGACCAGATCGTCAACAGCGGCAACACGGTCAATTTCGCGCCGGGGCAGCTGACGATCAAGTTCGACGAGCGGTAAGCCATGACTCCGACGCAGCTTGCATCGCTGAAGACCGAGATCCAGACCGACCCTGCAAAACTCGGCTACGCGCCCTACATCGGCGTGTCCGACATCCAGATTGCGGCGCTGCTGAATTCCGGCACTGGTCCGGGCGCAGCCTCGATCGACGTCGCCACGATCAGCAAGGGTTCGCTTCTGCTCCAGATCGTCCCGTGGCTCGACCAACTTGCGAGCGGCCAAACGACTGGCGGAACGCCGATCCCCGCCGCGACCGTCACGAAGTGGCAACAGCGTTTCCAGGCGTTGCAGGCTGGCGACGCGGTGCTGTCGGTGCCTGCACTGCTGCCGATGATGAATGACGGCGTGACGGACGGCATCGCCACGACCGCTCAGGTCGCAGCCATCACCACGCGCACCGGAAGCCGCGCGGAAGTGCTGTTCGGCCAGGGAACGGTTATCCAGTGGCAGGGCGTGCTGGCCGCACTCGGGAGCTAAGCCATGATTTCCAGCGAATGGCGCATCGTCGCCGTCAACAATACGGGTGTGGCGCTCGGCTCGGGCGACAGCATCACGGTCAATGGCGCCATCACCGAAGCATCGAGCAGCGGTGCGCTGACCA
>JAEHJW020006525.1_pt1 | contig 22951 bp, 27 predicted proteins | sample 9271431 | NCBI WGS metagenome assembly JAEHJW02 | reverse complement strand
GATCGATAGAAAGGTATATTTCGTTCATGGTAATGTCGATGTTGATGATAGAGAATTCATAAGGAGCATTGTTGAAAAAGAAAAAGATGCTATTATTGTAGCTTCATATGGAACATTTTCTACAGGAATTAACATCAAGAATCTACACAACGTAATATTTGCTTCTCCTAGTAAGTCAAAAATAAGAGTCCTTCAATCTATAGGAAGATCATTGAGACTTGGTGACAACAAAGACTCGGCAACTCTATATGATATTTCTGATATTCTTCATTCCGGAAAAACCCCAAATGTAACATACAGTCACTATTTGGAAAGAAGAAAAATATATGAAGAGGAAGAATTCAAGGTTTCGAATTACACAGTAGAGGTTCAATATGAGTGATACTAAAGAAGAAAAAGAAATCAATGTTAAGTTCCTAAGATTGGTTAACGGTGATGATGTTATTTCGGAAGTTGTTGTTAGAGGAAGGAAGGTTGATCTTATAGAACCAATGAGCGTTGTAACTGTACCAAACGAAGAAGCTTCAAAGACTCAGTTGGTTCTGTATACATGGGTTCCTCAAGGAATTAGTTTAGATAATACGGCAACTATTAATAGTAAAGATATTCTATCTATTAACAATGTCGATCCATTTATCGTTCAATACTACATAGGAGTCCGTAAGGAGGCTTATGCCCCAATTGAACCCTCTGTACCTAATAAAGAGAAGTCCTCTCTAAACGGTTCTAATGAGGATAAAAAGGTACTTAACTTCCCTTCTCAGGATAGAAAGAACAAAGAACCAATTCATTAATATTAAGGTGGAAATTATGGCACGAAAGAAAAAGAATGAAAATATTCATTATGTTAATAATGAGGAATTTCTGAACGCAATCATTGAATATAAGAAGGCATGTAAGGAAGCAAAGGCTAACGGTTTACCAAAACCAAGAATACCAAATTATATTGGTGATTGTATTATGAAGATAGCCGAGAATAGATCTCATGAGCCGAACTTCGCTAGATACACTTATCGTGATGAAATGGTTGCAGATGCGATTGAAAATTGCTTAATGTATTTTGATAACTATAATCCAAAAAGATCCAGAAACCCATTTGCATATTTTAGTCAGATAACCTTCTTTGCCTTTGTAAGAAGAATTAAAAAAGAGAAGAAGATTCTATACAAGAAATATAAGATGACTGAACAACTTGGTGTTTTGGGTGAATTGGAAAATCCAGAAAACACTGACGATTATAATCAGCAGTTTGATTTATACGACAACATAAGCACGTTTATAGGTGACTATGAAGAATCCAGGGAAGCCAAGAAAAAGAAGAAAGGAAAGACAAAGAGGATGCCATTGGATTTTTGAAAAGATTTACTGTATAATACTATAATGTCCTTAAAATAAGTTTAACACAATGAAGATAGCTATTGTCACGGATACTCATTTCGGAGCAAGATCTGACAGTCCGTTATTCAATGAATACTTCTTTAAGTTTTGGGATAATGTCTTTTTCCCATACTTAGAGAACAATAAGATAGATACAATTCTCCATTTGGGGGATATTGTTGATAGAAAGAAGTTCATAAACTATGTCATATTAAATTCTGTTAGAACCAGATTCGTTAACAAAATAGTCAAGAACAACTATACTATGTATTTGTTGGTTGGGAATCATGATGTTCCTGTGAAGAACAACAATGAGATAAATTCATTCACAGAACTGTTTGGATCCTATAACAACATTAAGGTTGTTCATAAGGCAACAACTATCAGTCTAGATGGTTTGGATATTGCCATGATTCCGTGGATTCATAACGAGAATTTTAGAGACACTATAGATTTCATACAAAAAACACCGGCACAGATTGCTATGGGACATTTGGATTTGGCTGGATTTGAGATGGATAAGGGGAATGTTTGTAAGGATGGAATGAGCAAAGAGTATTTCGAGAAATTTGAATCTGTCTATACAGGACATTTCCACCACAAATCAACAGACGGTCATATATTCTATCTAGGAAATCCGTATGAGATAACCTGGGCAGACTATAATGATCGAAGAGGTTTTCATGTTCTAGATACAAATACTAGAGAAGTTGAGTTTATTGAGAACCCATACAAGTTGTTCCATAAAACGATATACAACGATTCAGCCGAAACTCTAGATTCAATTAGTAATAAAGACTATTCTCTGTATAAGGAATGCTTTGTAACTGTCGTGGTTGAAAAGAAAACCAACTTTGTCCTGTTTGAGAAGTTCATGGAGAAACTCTATGAAGTTAATCCATACGAAATAATAGTGGTTGAAAATTATTCAGATAGTGATGTTTCCGAGGATGATTTTATCGATAAGATGGATACTACTGTCGATATTATAGACAAATACATCGATAAGATCAGTATTGAGGGTGATAAAGATAAACTTAAGAATTTGATGCATGAGATATATAAAGAAGCTCATTCGATGGATGTTTAAATGATTCATTTTAAGAAGATTAGATATAAGAATTTTTTGAGTACAGGAAATGTATTTACTGAGATTCAGTTAGACAGGTCTCCGAACACTTTGGTTATTGGTATCAATGGTGCTGGTAAGTCTACGTTATTGGACGCATTGACTTTCATCCTGTACGGAAAGCCATTCAGAGGGATAAACAAAGATGATCTAGTCAACTCTATAAATAACAAGGATTGTGTCGTTGAAGTAGAGTTCAGAATAGGAATAAAGGAATACAAAGTTGTTAGAGGAATAAAACCGTCTATATTTGAAATATATGTGGATGGAATATTGCTTGAACAGGAAGGTGTTTCTAAAGACTATCAAAGAAATCTAGAGGAAAACATTCTCCAGTTCAACTATAAAGCGTTCACTCAGATAGTGATCCTTGGAGCATCTTCTTTTGTTCCATTTATGCAACTTAAGGCTGCTGATAGAAGAATTATAATTGAAGATCTTTTGGATATTCAGGTATTCTCTTCTATGAATAAAATAGCCAAAGGAAAGCTTTCTACTCTAAGAATAGAAATTGAATCCTTCAAAAAGGATTGGGATTCTACTCTCTCCAAAATAGAAATGCAGAAGAAGTATGTCGAAGAGGCTAAAAAGAATAATCAGTCTATCATAGAAGCTAAAAAGATTGAATATCAGGAAACAATAAAAAGCATAGATGAAATGTTGGGTGTGATAGAAGACTTGAATAAAAAGGTTGCCGAACTTCTTCCAAAAGCCGATGAAACAAAAACGAATGATAAGCTTAAGAAGATCAACAACTTTAAGGTCAAGATTGAGTCTAACAAGACTAAAATATTAAAGGAAAGAGATTTCTTCTTGAACAATGATAATTGTCCTACCTGCAAACAGGAGATAACTGCTACATTCAAAGAAAGCTCTTTGTCAGATGCTAACAATAAGATTGTTGAGTTCGACAATGGTTTAAGTGATTTGAACAAGGAATATGATAAGGTTGTCGAGACCTTATCTAGTATTAGATCTGTGCAAAAAGAGATTCAGGAACTCCAGAGCAAGTTAGCCGGGGTTAATATAACACTAAACCATAATAGAAAGTTTGCTGATAAACTTAAAAGTGAAATAGAGAGTCTTCAAAATAAGAGAGTACTCAGTGATGATATGCTTTCTGTGTCAGAAAAACTTGTCGATGATCTAAACCAATTGAGAGATAAGAAGGTAGTTCTAGAGGAACAGAGAAACTACCTTGAGTTGGCTACGGCACTGTTAAAAGACAATGGAATCAAAGCTAAGATCATAAAGCAATATCTTCCTGTCATAAACAAGATGGTCAACAAGTATTTGACTGACATGGGATTCTTTGTGAACTTCGAACTCAACGAAGAATTTGAAGAGATAATAAAGTCTCGATATAGAGACGAGTTCAAGTATGGAAACTTTTCAGAAGGTGAGGGAATGAGAATAGATTTGTCGCTACTATTTACATGGAGAGCAATCGCCAAGATGAAAAATAGTATGCACACCAATTTACTAATTCTAGATGAAGTATTCGATAGTTCCCTTGATATTGTTGGAACAGAAGAATTCATGAAACTATTAAATTCGTTGGGTGATGAAACGAACGTTTTTGTAATATCACACAAGTCTGATATTTTAATAGATAAATTCAAGTTCGTTATCAAGTTTGAGAAGATTAATAACTTCAGCAGGATGGCAAAATGAAACAATTAAAATATGTTGAAGGTGTGATGTATGAATATGAGATATATCGTCTTGTAGATAATCGAGATCCTATCTTATATCAAAAGACACCAATTTACGAATTTGATAATACTGAAGATTCGCGATATATTGCAATATCTCTACTTGAGACTATGAAACACCATCATGGTTTAGGTCTTGCTGCACCGCAATGTGGTCTAAGCAAGAGAGTTTTTGTTTTAGGTTCCGACAATGTTGGATACGCATTCTTCAATCCCAAGATTCTTCGCGTAGAAGGCTCTATAAAGGGTCAGGAGGGCTGTTTGAGCTTCCCCGGTCTCTACCTACCGGTAGAGAGACCAGAGGCTGTAACGGTCTCCTATTGCGATATGAACGGGGTGGAAAAAGAGGGCACCTTTAAAGGGCTAACTGCAAGAATTATACTTCATGAATATGATCATTTGGAGGGTATTACATTTACCTCCCATGTTAAGAAATTGATGCTTGATATGTATCAGAGAAAAGCTCAAAAGAACATAAAACGCATGAAACGTGAAAATGAAAGAATTGAAAGAAATGATATTATTAAAGAAGCAGCAAAAAAGGTAATTTCTAACAAAAAAACTCCATAAGACCTATTTACTATTAAGGTTATTTCTGATACAATAGTTGTATCAGAAAATGGAGCTTTTTTATGTCTGAACAATCCCATCTGGTAGAAGTTAAATCGACTTTAGCTAAGTTGATGGCAACTGAAAATATTTACGTTGTTCATAAAAATGTCAAACAACCATATTTCGATATTATCGAAAGAAAGCTAGTCTGCCCTATTTGGAAAGATATGGGTGGAGATCTTTATGATCTTTTAATGGGTCATGAGATTAGCCATGCTTTGTTTACTCCACCAGAAGAATTGTTTACTGCTGTAATTCGTCCTGAAAGTGAAATTAAAGCGAATGATATTATCTCCGGACGTGTATCACCAAACGCACTGACCAATAAGCACATCTATAAGGGATTGTCTTCATACATCAATATTTTGGAAGATGCTAGAATCGAGCGACTAATCAAAAGACGATTCCCCGGTTTGAAGAAACCATTTTTTAATGGTTACAAAGATCTATATAATCGCGATTACTTTGGTATTCTTGGGTTAGAAACCAAGGGTTTAAAAAGGTTGAGTTTGATAGATCGTCTAAACATTCATTTTAAACTAGGATCATTTTTGGATGTTCCTTTCTCTGATGAAGAGTTGGTCTATGTCAATAGAATAGAAAAAGCAAAAACTTTCAAAGATGTAAAAGATATTGCCTTTGAACTCTATCAAGAGGATAAAGATAACAACGATGGTAGTAGTCAAGATTCTCTAGAAGACATGGTTAAGGCTTATGTTCTAGAAAAAGAAAACGGTGAATACGAAGAATCTGATCAGAGTCAGAAAGAGTTGAGTGATCTTGGAACCCCAAAAGATTCTTCTGAAGATGAAGATGAAGGAAAGGGGGAAGATGAAGATCCGGAAGGTGATGGTAAAAGTGATTCTGATGATGAATCTGAAGATGATGAATCTAAAGGTGATGGAGAATCTGAAGAATCAGAAAGTGGTAAAGATCAGAATGATCAGGGAGAATCGGCTGATTTGGATACTGCAACCGAAACTAAGCCGCAGGATAAACAAAATGTCGATGAAGAACCTAGATCTTTGACACAAGAGAATTTCGATAAAGAATATCAAAAACTAATTGATGACGAATCGAATACACTCGTTGATATTAATCTTCCAAAGGTTAATCTTGATCGTTTGATTATTCCTAATGGTGTTATGCTTGATAATTTCAACAAGTCTTTGTCTAGCCTGCAACAAATAAAAGACAAAGAACCAGTAGAAGTTACAACGAAGAAATTGAGAGAACTATTTAATAAAAGAAATAGTGGTTATATCAATAACTTGATTAAAGAATTTGAGATGAAAAAGAATGCCACAGATTACAGACGACAGCTAGAAAGTAAGAGTGGTGAACTTGACATGCAGAGATTGTATCGCTATAGATTCAATTCTGATATATTTCGAAAAATAACTACTACACCAAAAGGCAAAAGTCATGGAATGGTGTTGTTTTTGGATATGTCTGGATCTATGGAAAGACAATTTTCGGATGTTCTGGAACAGATTTTGTGTTTGATCAGTTTTGCAAAAAAGGTAGGAATTCCTTTTGTTGTATATGGATTCACAGATTGTATAGAACAAAATATCGCCCGTTCGATGAAGCCAAATTATGGTGCTGTATATAGTAGTTATAACAGTCGTAAATCGACCAACAACGATTATTGTATACCCAGTTCAAACTTTAGACTTAAGGTTCTAATTGATTCTAAAAGTACAACTTCAGACTTTAAAAAATCGTTTGATATGATTCTATATAGTATTGCTATATATAATGGTTATGGTGTATACAAAAAGGTTTTGTATAGTATAGATAGTTTATTTACGGTTCAACGTAATCATACAGATCCAAATTTTGTTGGTATGCAGCTTGGACAAACACCTTTGTTGGGAAGTGTATTAGCAACACCGGAAGTCATCAAAAAATTCAATAGAGAGAATAAGGTTGATATTCTAAATGTCATTTATTTAACAGATGGTGGACCAACAGATAGAATTCTAAGTAGTAATTCTTTTGCAGGTGGTAATGCTGTACAACTATACGTTAACGATCCACAAAATCTAACCATCAAAATAACAAATCCAGATACTGGTGATTTTATCTATTCTGTTAAAGAAGATACTGTTCTACAAAATTCATTAATCAGACTGATTAAAAAATCATATGGTGTGAGAATGCTTGGAATCTACGTATCACATTCTAATGACCTGATTAGGAACATTGGAGTGTATAGAATAGATCATTTAAGTAGTCTAGAAATTGAAAACTACAGAAGAGAAATAATCGATGACAATTATGTCAAAGTTAACATGAATGGATTTGACACATATTACTTTATGAAGAGTAATTTAAACGTTGATTCGGATACTGGATATGATAATGTGTCTACACCGGCTGGTATACGAAATAAGTTCATTGACTATAACAAACATAAGGTCAAATCTTATGTGTTAGCAAGGGAATTTGCTGGGGAAATCGCTACCCTATACAAAACTGCTTGACAATTATTAAAATTGTCTGTAAAATAGTAATGTCAGTTACGATAAAATATTGGAAAACAAGATTATAATGGATACCAAAGTGAAATATTCTTCTTTAGAAGAAAAAGAGGAAATTCTTAGAAAGCTTTATGATCAATTTAAAGCTGATACCGTAACAAATAAGCAAATCGCAGAATTTGTTCAGCAGAATAATTTGCCCTATCCATATTTCCTGCAAACAACTAAGGGAGCTAGTCAAGGTTGGGGTAAGTACAAAATTGTCGGTCTTAAGTTGAATGAAAAAGTGAAGAGATCCAAAAACACTGGAGAGAGTAATATTATGAATGCTGTGGTTGAACCGGTTGAGCATATCGATGCACCTGTAATTTCTGTGATTGATAATTATATTCCAAGAAAGGATTCAACATACATTCCTTTTGGATTCTTTAAGAATCTCAAGAAGATTGTTTCGTCGAAGATTTTTTATCCGGTATATATTACTGGTCTTTCCGGAAATGGAAAGACCCTAATGGTAGAACAGGTCTGTGCTTCTCTAGGTAGAGAAATGATTAGAGTCAACATTACCAAAGATACCGATGAATTGGATCTTATCGGTAGTTATGAACTGATTGATGGTAATACAATCCGTAAAGAGGGTCCGGTAATCACTGCTATGAAGCGTGGAGCAGTTCTTTTGCTCGATGAAACAGATTATGGTAGCGAAAGGATTCTCTGCTTACAGCCTATTCTTGAAGGTAAAGCATTCTTCGATAAGAAGACTGGCAACACAATTCATCCTGCTCATGGGTTTAACATCATTGCAACCGCCAATACCAAAGGTCGTGGAAACGATGATGGTAAGTATATTGGTGCCAATATTCTAAACGAAGCCTTTCTAGAAAGGTTTGCTATTACAGTTGAACAAGATTATCCTCCGTTAGCAATTGAAAAACAGATTCTCAAGAAGAATTTTCAGCAGCTTAATATTAACGATGATATGTTCATTTTCAAATTGTCTAATTGGGCTGATACTATTCGTAGAGCATATAAAGAAGATGCAATCGAAGAAGTATTGACAACTCGTAGGTTGGTTCATATTGCTAAAGCATATGCTATCTTCGAAGATAGAAAGGAAGCAATTGAACTTTGTTTGAATCGTTTTGATGCTACCACAAAGGATAGTTTCATGGATCTTTATGCTAAGATTGATGAAACTATTAATGAAGAAAAAAGTATCTGTACTGAAAAGTCTAAGGATTTGGGTGATGTTATGAATCCTATCGAAGCTAATCAGCCGGATGATCAGACAAGTTCAATGATCAACACTCTAGTCAATAATAATGCTGCAAGTATTAATACATCGTTAAATACTAATGGTTTTATTAATCCAAGTCAGGCAAATGATCTTAGTAAGATTCAGGAGCTTATCGACAATTTAAAGGATGATCCTAACAATATCCCAGACCTAATTTAATAGTAAATTTGATTATTAAGATCTTAACCGGTATAATGGTTTCATCAAAGTAAAGCTTTGAGTGATTTAATAGTTAAATATTTGGAGATTTAATATATGAGTAATATGAGTGTTAAAAATAAGATTGTGAATTACCTTGCTAAGAATAGGACACTGACAGTCAATCAAGCTCGTGCAATGTTTGGTGTTAATAATGTGACAGCAAGAATTCATGAACTTCGTTCAGAAGGCTATACCATCTATTCTAATAGAAAGGTAAAGAGAAATGGTAATAGAGTGACTACTTATCGTTTGGGAATTCCATCAGAGCGTTATCTAGCTAACCTGGATGCTGGAAGAACACGTCTTGCAATTGCAAACCTTTATGGTGTGAAGTAAAGTAAAATTAATTTCACAAGGGGGATAGGTTTCTATCCCCCTTTTTATTTTTGTTGACTATATACATGAAGTGTTGTTTGTAATTTCGAATGAGGTTGTTATGCAGATAAAGATAGATATCAATGAACTAAGAAAACATAAACTATTCATTGCAACACCGATGTATGGTGGTCATTGTCACGGCATGTATATGAAGTCTTGTCTAGATCTTCAAGGTGTATGTCAGCAGTATGGAATAGAATCTAGATTCTCATTCATTTTCAATGAGTCTCTAATCACCAGAGCCAGAAATTACCTTGTAGACGAATTTCTAAGATCTGGTTACACCCATCTTCTTTTCATAGATGCGGATATTCACTATAGTCCGCAAGATGTTCTTGCTATGTTATCCTTGGATAAGGATGTTATTGGCGCACCATATCCAAAGAAGTCCATCAAATGGTCAGCAGCTATTGAAGCAATTCAAAAGAAACCAGATATCAAACCTGAAGAGGTTGAGAAGGTTGTTGGAGATTATGTGTTCAATGCTGTAGCAGGGACAGGTCAGTTCAATGTTAGCGAGCCTCTAAGAGTCATGGAAATTGGAACAGGATACATGATGATCAAGAGACATGTATTTGAAAAATGGGCTGAATCATATCCTGAGTTTAGATATAAGCCGGATCATGTTGGTCAAGCTAATTTCGATGGATCTAGATATATCCACGCATACTTTGACACAGTTATTGACTATAAGAAGAAGTTCAAGACAAAGAATGTTAATGGAGAAGAGGTTGAACTTGAGACAGGTGGCTCAGATCGATATCTGTCTGAGGACTATATGTTCTGTCAGTGGTGGCGTAATATCGGTGGAGAGATTTATCTATGTCCATGGGTAAAGACACATCATATTGGAACATATCCATTCGCTGGTGATATGGCAGCAGTCGCTGCTTATGTAGGGAAGCTTTAATAGGAGTTAATTATGCATTATGCTAATGGTAGAGAAGCTAAAAATGGAGATATTCTAATACAAGTAGATAGTAGAAGCATGGTTGTTGGTGTTCTATACAATGCTGTACCAGGAAATAATTATTGTAACGGAGCATTGGCACCATTAGCTGGTGGTACACATATTATGGCATGTTTAGCTGATTGTTTACATATTGATGATTTGTATTCTTTATTTGGTATAAGTAATTCATCATATACAGAATATATCAGAGAACAACTTTCGAAAGTACCTATTAAAAATAGTGGAGTATAAATTATGACAACTAGAGTCCTGGTTGTTAATACAAGTGCTGAACATATTTTGAATGTAGTTGTTGATGGTTATAGAACTCCATTACTTCCATCTGGATACAAAGAAGTAACATTACATGATGGTAATGATTTAAAGATAACGGAGGGTGAAAAGATAGCCGATATCAAATATGACTATGACAAATTGGAAATTATTAAAGATGAATTTAAAGGTGTTAAATTATGATTACTGGATTGCAATGTAAGATTCCTGGGACAGATGTGATTGATCTTATGGTAAAACAAATTTCCTTTCATAAGGAAAGAGCGTTGGTTTATAAGAATCAAATGGAAGTTCTAGCTGGTGCTGGTATAGAAATGACTAATATGACCGGTGATCCAAAGGCACAGGCAATTGCCAGCGAGAAAGATCATACTAAGAATGCTAAAGAGTTGGAATTTATGTTGAAATATATTGATCCAACAGAGACATATATTTTATCTCATTATGATCTAGCTGAACTTGGTGTATTAAAAGACTAATATAATTATGATTATAGGATTTGTTGGCTTTATTGGGGGTGGCAAAGGAACTGTCGGTCAAATACTGGAACGCAAGGGTTTTGTAAAAGATTCCTTTGCGGCTCCAGTGAAAGATGCTGTTTCTGTGATTTTTGGATGGGAAAGAGAACTTCTAGAAGGTGAAACAGAAAAATCTAGAGTGTTCAGAGAGACACCTGATATCTTTTGGAGTGAGAGATTTGGAGAACCCTTTTCTCCACGCAAAGCACTTCAATTAATGGGAACTGAAGCTGGTAGAAACGTCTTTCATAAAGACTTATGGGCATTGTCTTTTCTTAGAAGAGTTCAATCAGAAACCAGAAACGTTATAGTTACTGACGTTAGATTTCCTAATGAGATAGATATAATCTGCAAGACTGGTGGTAGGGTCTTTCATATTCAAAGGGGAGAACTTCCTTTCTATTTTTATGGTGCCAGAAGAGTAAACTTTGAATACAATTTTCAAGTCCCTGTAGAAGAACAAACATACACCCAAGACGGAAAATCGGTTCATTATTCTGAATGGGCATGGATAGGACACCCTTTAATAGATCCTTTTGTGATTAAAAATGATGGGTCTCTTGAAGATTTAGAAAAAACCGTATATAATGTTGTAGGTTATTGAGGAAAATATAATGCAATTAAGTGATCAAACATTAACGATTCTTAAGAATTTTGCTGCAATAAATCAGGGTATTGTCATTAAGCCTGGAAACGTTTTGAGAACAGTTTCTCTCACTCACAGTCTAATGGCTGAAGCTACAGTACCAGATTACTTCGATAGAAAGATTGTTCTTTATGATCTAAGTAAGATGTTAGCGATTATTCAGTCCAGCCCTGATATAGAAATAGAAGACAATCAGTTGGTTCTTATAGGCATGGGTGGAAAGGCTAAGACATATATTAGATTTTCATTTGAAGGAGCTATTGTACAGCCACCAGCTTCACAGCCGAAAGTTGATGATTATGAATTGAAATTTGAACTATTAAAGAATCAGTTTCAGTGGATAATGCAGACAGCTTCTATTTTAAAGTGTCCAACTATCATCTTTTCTGGTGATAAAGAGACCGGTGAAGTAAAGGTTTCTCCACAGGATCATAAAGGTGTTGATGTAGATTCTGGTTCGTTGAGTATTGGTTCTACTAATCTAAACGAAGACATTAAGGTTGTTATTAAGCTTGAAGATATGAAGATGATTCCAGGAACATATGAAGTTTCAGTTTCAAAGGAAGGTTTGGCAAAATTTGAAATGAAGGAAGTGGGAGCAAATACATCTATCACATATTGGTCTGCTGGTGAAGTGAACGTTTAATTGGAGATTTTTATTATGAATTTTAGAAAGCATAGATTCACAAAGGAAGAGTTTTTGGACCTTCCTGTATATGGAACAAAACAGGAAGCTAATACAGGAGAATTCTTTCTTCTAGGTGAATATTTCGACGGTAAGGTTAATCGTATGTCGAGATATGGTTATCAGAAAGAAATTCTGATGGATTATATCGAAATGATGGGAAAGATGAATGAACAAGAAAAGGCTAAAATTAGAGAAGAGGAATTCTTTAAGGTTGTGTTTCTTAAGAAACATAAGGATGGTAATATTAGTGAACTTGGTGGACATATAGATATAGAAGAAATTTTGGACTCTCTGATTATCATCAATACAGATGAAGGAGTTATACAAGTAGAGGGATAATTTGAATCTTAATATTCCATAATGGAGAGTGTGAATGGTTGCTTTTAATAATCAGTTTATTTGGACTGAACTCTATAGACCTTCTAAAATAGAAGATTGTATCCTGCCTTCTAGAATAAAGACTATATTTGAACATATGGTCGAATTCAAACAGATACCAAATCTGTTACTTTTTGGCACTCCTGGTGTCGGTAAAACTACAGTTGCCAAAGCCCTATGTAAACAAGCCGATGTTGATTTTATTATGATCAATGGCAGTGAGGATCGAGGTATTGATGTTCTGCGTGGTCAGATCAAAGGGTTTGCATCGTCTGTAAGCCTCTCTAAAGCCCGTAAAGCCGTTATTATTGACGAGGCTGACTACCTAACCCCTGTAGCTCAAGCGGCTTTCAGAGGGCTTATAGAAGAGTTTTCTGTGAATTGCACTTTCATCTTTACATGCAACAGTAAAGATAGAATTATAGATGCGATTCATTCTCGTTGTATGGTGGTTGACTTTAAGTTAAATCCAGAAGAAAAGCCAGAAATGGCAACCCTCTTATTAAAGAGATTGAAGTATATTCTGGACGAAAATAAGGTAGTCTATGACGGAAAGATTCTTCAAAAGCTTATTATCAAACTCTTTCCAGACTACAGAAAGATCATAAACGAGGTTCAAAAACATTCATCAAAGAGTTTAATAGATTCATCTATTTTGTTGGATATCTCTGATGAAAGTGTCATGGACTTGATTCAGTTCATGAAATCTAAATCCTACAAGGATGTTAGGGCATGGGTTGCCAAGAATGTAGGAACTACGGATGCACAATTGATCATGAGATTTATCTATGATAAGGCATCTGTACTTATGAATCCTGTAAGTATTCCGGCAGCCATTCTAGTTATCAGCAAGTACCAGTTTCAGTCTTCTTTTGTGCAGGATCAGGAAATTAATCTGATGGCAATGTTGACTGAATTGATGTTGGAAGTAGAGTTCAAATGAGTGATCTATTTAAAGACATTCTTCCGAGTATCCTTTACACAAAAAAGGATATTCTGGATAACGAAAAGGAGTATGTTCCTCATATAATCAATAAGTATCTGTCTTATTATCCAGATTCTTTGTTTGAAGCGAATCAAATGAATATTAACTGGAAATTAAGTAATCGTCTGCAATATGAGTATTTACTAAATAGTCTTAGGGCATATAAACGTCCGTTTGTGTATATAAAGTGGGCAAAGCCAAAAGATGATCAAGGTAATCTTGAGGCAGTTAAGATGTTTTATAATTTCTCTACGACAAAAGCTAGAGAAGCAATGAAAGTTTTGACTGATGAACAGATCACCTTTATTAAAGAAATAACAAATATAGGTGAATAATCATGTCTGTAGAACATTTAGTCGAAATTGTCTTGAATAAACCAGATGATTTTTTGAAGATTCGCGAAACCCTTACGAGAATTGGTGTCGCTGCTAAAACATCCAACACACTTTATCAATCTTGTCATATCCTCCATAAACAAGGAAAGTATTATATTGTACATTTCAAAGAACTATTTGCTTTGGATGGAAAGGTTACAGATATAACAGAAAATGATTTGGCTAGAAGAAATAGTATTGTGAAGCTGTTATCGGAATGGAATCTTTTGAAGATCGTTGATTCAAACAAAGTCGATACACCAACACCGGCTCCCCTTAATCAGATTAAGATAATTCCATTCAAAGAAAAGAGTTCGTGGCAATTAGTCACCAAGTATTCTATAGGAAAAAAGAAGAGAGTTGACGATTAATATTTGATGTGATATAATGACAATATTATTGGAGATTAGTGATGCTTTGGCATGAATACTTTATAAGAATGGCATATCTTGCGGCTAGCAAGAGTAAAGATCCATCAACCAAGGTTGGTTGTGTGATTGTAAGAGATAACATTGTTTTATCTATGGGTTATAATGGCTTTGTGAGAGGGGTTCGTGAAGACCTTCCTAGCAGATGGGAAAGACCAACAAAATATTCTTGGGTCGAACACGCCGAAAGAAATGCTTGCTATAATGCGGCAAGAAACGGCATAAATTTATATGGTAGTACTGCTTATTTGAATTGGGAACCATTGCCTTGCATCGAGTGTGTTAAAGCTTTAATTCAAGTAGGAGTTAAGGAAATAATTGGACCTAATCGATCTTTTGTAAATAGAGCATCTGCTGGTAGTAAGAATGTTGCGGATTATAAGCTTGATATTTGTCAAGAAATGATGAGTGAAGCAGGTATAATAACCAAACGTTATGATATTGAGTTAGCTTAATTATGAAACTAAATTGTATGAGTGATATTCATCTGGAGTTTGCTCCAATGAAATTAAATGGTGGAGAAGTGTTACTTCTAGCCGGGGATATTTTTGTGACCAAATTGGTCAGTCCGGAATATAAGGATATTAGAAGGCTAAAGAAACAGTTTCAAAAATTCTTTCTCGATGAATGTTTAAAGTATGAAAAGGTTTATTTGATAGCCGGAAACCATGAGTTTTATATGGGTGGTTATCTTGAGTTTATGAGAGATAACCTAGTTAAATATCTTGAAACTATTGGTGCAAAGAATGTCTTTCTTTTAGAAAAGAATTCTGTAAGTCTGAAAGATGGTTGGGATCTTGTTGGAACAACTCTATGGACAAATTTCAACAATAACAACCCTCTTGCTAAACAGGCATCATATGGTTACATGAATGACTATAGAGAAATTCGTACCGAGATAGTTCCAACTATTGAAGAGAATTCTTTGAATACTACGCATAGTATTGATAGCCCTTATGGAAGAAAATCTGTTTCTATAAAACCAGATACTCTATTAAAGGAGTTCAACGAGTCTTTTGATTTTCTGAAAGAAGCAGTTGCTAGCACAAGTAATAATCTTGTTGTGATGACACATCATAGTCCATCTTACCTAAGTTGTCATGATAGGTTTGGTCAGAGTGAAACTAATTGGTCTTACTACTCAAATCTTGAGAACTTTATTCTGGATAATCCACATATAAAGTACTGGATTCATGGTCACACCCACGATTCACACAGATATTTTATTGGAGATTGTGAGGTAGTTTGTAATCCTAGAGGATATCCTCTGAATTCTAAGGAATTTCAGAACTTTGAATTTGACGCAAATTTAACATTGGAGATTTAAAATGAATAATGAATATACACACATTTCCGTAGTATTGGATAATTCTGGTTCTATGGAAAGCATAAAGAAAGAAGTAATCACATCATTTAACGCTTTTATCAGAAAGCAAAAAGAGGTTCCAGGAAGGGCAACTTTCTCTCTATATAACTTTAGAAATCCTGGAAGTTGGTCTATGTTTAATAACAACGCTCACCCTTTTTTGGGATCAAGTCCTATTTTACATAATAGTAAAGTCAATATTATGTATCGATTTACGGATCTTCAAAGCACTCCTGAACTGAATGATGAAAATTATATATGTGAAACAATGACACCGTTGTTGGATACAATTGGTGTTGGAATTGTTGATACTGGTGATGGGTTGAGAGTCTTACCAGAAGCATTGAGACCAAAGAAAGTCATTTTTGTAATCATAACAGACGGTCAAGAGAATGATAGTGTTGAACATAATTTGAGTAAGATCAAGGAAATGATCACCCATCAAACGGATATATATAAGTGGGAATTTGTATTTCTTGCAGCTAACCAAGATGCTATTGCTGTTGGTAGTACATATGGTATTGGTGCCGGAAGCTCCATGAACTTTGTAGCAAGTGCTGCCGGAACTATTGGTAGTACAGCAGCATTGTCTGAGTACGTTAGTAGATCCCGTTCTTCTGGTGTTGGTGTTGCAACTTCCTTCACCCCAGCCGAAAGAGATATGTCGATGGGTGGGGGTTTTAAATCTAGTGGTGGTTCTACAAACTAAAATTATTGGATCATAAACATGCACCCAAAAGTTAGTGTCATAACCGCTTCTATAGCCAAACCAGATCTATTGAGATGTTCTCAATCTGTATTTAACCAGACATACGATTTTATACAGCATCTGGTGTTTATAGATGGTCCTGTTGCAGTAGACAGATACAATAAAGGCTATAATTTAGAATATGTCTATAATAGCAAAGAATGTGATGTTATCAAACTCCCATATTCAACAGGTTCTAATGGTTGGAATGGTCATAGACAATATGGAGCAGGAACTTTTCTTTGTGAAGGTGATTATGTGATGTTTTTGGATGATGACAATGTTTTAGAACCAAACCATATAGAAAAGTGTATTGAGACTATAAACAAGGGTCATAATTGGTGCTATTCTTTAAGAAAAATTGTAGACGAAAATAACGATTTTATCTGTAATGATGATTGTGAGAGTCTTGGAAAATGGTCTAGTATTTTGAGTGATACAGATTTCTTTATAGACGTAAATTGTTATTTTCTTCCTAGAAAGTTTGCAGTAACACTAGCTCCTTTATGGTTTCAAAAGTTTAGAGATCCTGGAAAGCCGGAAGTAGATCGAGTACTTGCTCATTATGCTAGACAATTAGATTCTAATTACGAATGCACCTATGATTATAGTGTTAGATACAAGGCAGGAAATACTGCTAATTCAGTTCAAAAGGAATTCTTTTTAAACGGTAATAAAGTTATGCTACAAAAATATAATGGAGTTTTACCTTGGCGCAAGTAAGAAAAATGTTATATGGGGACCACGATCCCTATAAGGATGCTAAAATTTATCCATTTAATAGTCATGGGTGGGCTAGTCACTCCCCAGCTTTTAAAAGGGTAATAGAAGAAGTAAAACCGCATCTTATTATAGAAGTCGGGACTTGGTTAGGTGCTTCTGCAAGAAACATGGCAAGACTTGCAAGCCAAATTAACTCTAACATAGAAGTTGTTTGTGTGGATACATTTTTAGGTTCCGTTGAACATTGGAATGGATCATCATATAAAATGGAATTTCATAACGGTAGACCGAATATATATGATCAGTTTTTATCAAACGTTATACATGATAAGTTAACGGAAATTATAACGCCGTTCCCTATTGATTCTATCAATGGTTATGAAGTATTGAAGAATTATGGTGTTGTTGCCGATTTGATTTACATTGATGCTGGTCATGATTATGCTTCTGTAAAGGCAGACTTAGATAGATGGTCTAAATTGGTTAGGGTTGGTGGTGTTTTAATGGGTGATGATTTTCATCATCCTCCTATAATTAAAGCAGTTAAGGAAACATTCAATGTTTATACTGCTATGGGTGAAAAGTTTATTTGGCATAACACAGGAACTCTATAATGCATAATGCTTGTATAATCTCTTTCTTCATGAAGAATATTGACACTAAGACTGTAGATCTACAACACAGAGTTGTGGATAAATTTAATAAGTCTAAGTATCCACATTATTCGATCTTAACGGATTTAAGGCATGGTGCTTCCATGGATTTTGCGTGGTCGATGAATGGTATTAATCACCCAACATTTAAAGAAATGAAAGTTGAGAAGAAGTTTGATTTTGATATTATTCTATTTTTGGATATTGATTGTCTTCCTTTGTGGGATGGTGCTATCGATGAATATATTTCTAAAGCATCTGAGGGAAGACTTGTCGGAAATATTCAAAGATCCAATCATATTCAGAACAATGAGCATGTATTCGTGGCACCTTCTGCACTAGCTTTAAGTGTCGATTCGTTTTTAACAATGGATAAACCAACTGCTCTAGAGACTTCCAGAGCCGACGTTGCCGAGGAATACACCTTTGCTGCCGAAAATGTTGGTATACCTATTGACTATTACATGCCATTGAGGTATGATGAAGCACCTGCTGAATGTCCTTTTTGGAAATTAAAAGAAGGAATGCCTGTATATGGTAGGGGAACAACTTTTGGAGTTCCTGCTGGGGTTGATCAAAATGGTCCTTATCCAGAACAACCGTATTTTTGGCACCAATTCCAGAGTTTCCACCCAGGACAGCAGGAGAAGTTTTGGAAGAAATGTGAAGAGTTATTATCTAACTGAGGAAATATATGGCAAATAAAAATGAAAGATCATCTACACTACCGTCAACATACAAGAAAATGTTGGCGTTAATGGATGTGAGTGAAACCCGTAGGAATGAGTTGAAGACTCTTTTGTTGGAGGCTCATAGAAACTATGTTGACTATACTAAGAATAGAAAAGCATTTAATACAGATTCCCAAGAAGATGACAAAACTGTAAATGGAGAGGATGCTGTTGTCAACACATAAGAATTACTACACTAATATACAATGCGTCGGTAGTTACATTCTTTTTAGGGGAATAGAGAATGGAAAAAGAGTCAATAAGCGAATCAAATATTCCCCTAGATTGTTTCTACATTCTGATTTAGCTGACGATAATAAGTTCAAAACTCTAGAAGGTAAGAATTTGGCAGAGGTCAAATTCGACACTATTTATGACGCTAGAGGATTTGTTGAAAGATATAAGGGTATAGACAACTATAGAATATACGGTAATACCAATTATCCATATGCTTTTATAGCTGACAATTTTCCAAACCAAATAGAATTCGATGTCAATAAACTCAAGATAGTTTATATAGATATTGAGGTCGGAAGTGAATCCGGATTTCCCAATGTAGAGAATGCTACTGAGCCTGTGATAGCTATCACTATATCTATAAAAGGAAAGTATCTGGTATTTGGTTGTGGAGAATGGGAAAACAAAGAAAACAAAGAAAACATCAAGTACATTAAATGCACAGATGAAAAGCAGCTTTTGACAAAGTTTCTGACTGCCTGGAATGCTATTCAGCCGGATATTGTTTCTGGATGGTATATTAACTCGTTCGATTTTCCATATCTCATTAACAGAATGAAGAGACTCTTCATGGAAGAAGAAATGAAACTTCTATCTCCATGGAAAAAGATTTCAGAAAGAAAGAGATATTTCAACAATAAAGAACATCAGTATTACGTTATATCTGGTGTGTCTATTTTGGATTATATTGATTTGTATATGAAGTTTTCTTCACACCCAAATCAAGAAAGTTATAAGTTGGACCATATAGCGAATGTTGAGTTGGGTGAGAATAAGTTAGACTATTCAGAATACTTAAGTTTACACAATCTCTATACAAGGAACTATCAGAAGTTTATAGACTATAACATTCATGACGTTACCCTTGTATCTATGATAGAAAATAAGACAAGGTTAATTGAATTGGCTGCAACCTTGGCGTATGATAACAAGGTTAATTTTGAGGATGTATTCTCACAGGTTAGAATGTGGGATTCTATCATTTATAATCATCTTCTCAAGAGGAACATAATTGTTCCACCAAAGAATGACAATAAGAAAAGCTCTCAATATGAGGGAGCTTACGTAAAGGATCCTCGCGTTGGAATGTGTGGTTGGGGTGTTTCCTTCGACTTAGATGGTCTATACCCACACTTGATTATGATGTATAATATTTCACCAGAAACGTTAATAGATTTTAATAAACAAGAGACTAGAGATACTTATCCAGAAGTTTATCAGTGGTATTTGGATAATGTTAATTCTATCAATGTAGAATCTATGTTGAAGGAAGAAATAGATCTTTCCATTTTGAAGAAATACAATATGACAATGACACCAAATGGTGCAATATTCACGAGAGAATTTCAAGGGTTCCTGCCTAAGTTGATGGAAGAGATGTATGAGGATAGAAAACGCTACAAAAAGAAGATGTTGGAAAACCAAAAGAAACTCGAAACAGCAACTGAGGATAAGGAAGTTCTAGAGAACAATATTACTAAGTTCAATAATTTCCAGTCAGCAAAAAAGATTACTCTGAACTCAGCTTATGGAACTATTGGTAATGAACACTTTAGGTTCTTTGATATTCGTATTGCTGAAGCGGTAACTTCTTCTGGTAAGCTATCGATTAGATGGATTGAAAATAAGGTTAATGACTTTATGATTAAATCCGTTGGTGTTGATAAGGATTACATTATCGCATCTGATACAGATTCGATCTATATCGATTTCGAAGAGTTTGTAAAGAAAAACTTTAAGGATGACGATAGAGATATTGTATGTGATAAGATTAATAGTTATTGCAATGATGTTATACAGAAGTATATCGATAAGTCCTACAAAGAATTGGATTCGTATGTAAATGCCTTTGCTCACAAAATGAATATGAAGAGAGAGGCTATTTTTACTAGAGGCGTATGGACAGCAAAGAAGAGATATCTTCTAAATGTTCTGGATAACGAAGGAGTGAAATACTCAAAAGCAAAGGTTAAGATTAAGGGAATGGAAGGTATCAAATCTTCGACTCCAACTATTATTCGCGACAAGATGAAAGAAGCTTATGGGATAATTCTAAATGAAAGTGAAAGCGATCTGATAAAATTCGTGGATAAATTCAGAAAGGAATTTCAATCATATCCAATTCAAGACATATCCTTTCCTAGAAGCTGCAATGGAATCGATAAGTATTCTGATTCAAATAGTATTTGGAAGAAGGGAACTCCTATACATGTTAAGGGAGCCATAGCGTATAATCATCTATTAAAGAAACTATCTTTAGAGAAGAAATATGAGAAAATAAAGGAGGGGGACAAGGTAAGGTATTTTTATCTTAAGGAACCAAATCCCATAGGATGTAACTGCATATCGTTTCCTTTAATACTTCCAGATGAGTTTGAATTAAAGTCCTATTTGGATTATAATATACAACTAGATAAGGTTTTTGTCGATCCATTAAAAATAATTTTGGATGCTATTAATTGGAAGGTTGAAAACAGAGCCAATCTTTCTAAATTCTTTTAGGAGTAATGAATGGGATTATTTGACAAGTTGATCAAGATTTCAGAAAACAAATATGCAACCAAAGTGTCTGAAGCAAATGAAGCTGATATAACATCATTCATAGACACAGGTTCTTATACATTGAACGCATTGTTTTCTGGATCTATTTACGGTGGAATTCCTAGCAATAAGGTATCTGCTTTAGCTGGTGATCCAGCGACAGGAAAGACGTTCTTTGCTCTCCAAATGGCAAAGCAGTTTTTATTAGATAATCCAAAAGGTGCTGTATTCTATTTTGAAAGTGAACAGGCTGTAACCACAGATTTATTAGATAGTCGCAATATCGATAAGGATAGATTTTATATTCTTCCGGTTTCTACGATTCAGGAGTTTAGAACTCAGGCTGTAAAGATATTGGAATCATATATGGAAGAAGATGAGTCCAAGAGACAACCAATACTTTTCATTCTAGATTCTTTGGGTATGTTATCGACAACGAAAGAGATAGAGGATATGGTTTCTGGTAAAGATACAAGGGATATGACTAAGGCTCAGTTAGTTAAAGGAACATTCAGAGTATTGACATTAAAACTTGGACGAGCTAAAGTAGCTTTGTTGGTTGTTAATCATGTATATAACGTCATTGGATCATATGTTCCATTGAAGACAATGGGTGGTGGTACTGGTTTGGAGTATGCTGGTTCCTCAATTGTATTTTTAGCTAAATCTAAAAACAAAGACAAAGCAACAAACGAAATAACAGGAGCTATTATAACAGCAACCAACAAGAAATCTAGAATCACCATAGAACATAAGTCAGTAGAGATTTTGTTAGATCATAGAAAAGGATTGGACCGTTATTATGGTTTACTTGAGATAGCAGATAAATACGATATTGTAAAGAAGGTCGGAAACAAATATGAGTTTCCTGGTGGGAATAGTGCCTTCGAAAAGAATATTAATAATGATCCAGAGAAGTATTTTACTAAAGATGTTCTTGATCTGATAGATGAAGCTTGTAAAAAAGAGTTTAAATACAATTCAGATGTTGAAGAACAAAAAGAGGATTTAAAAGATGAATAAGCCATTAAAAACAGCAATTAAGAATATTTTATATTACTCTGAAAGGGTGGTTAGGTTCGTTGCTTTTAACTATGATTATGTTGCTGGTGATTATTATGAAATCTCTAGTGAGCATTTGTTAGATGGTGATCATGGAATGATTCCGATCAGAATCCTTAGAGGTCCGTATGTCGGCTGTGTTTTTGATTTCAATAATTTGAATTTTAAGGACGATTCTAATGTTGAATTAGACATCAACGAAATAGTTGTTGGAAAGTATGCAACTAGAGGATTTTCTAAAGAAGAAAGATTCATTAAAATAGTGCATGGTATATTTGAAGATGTTTTATATGATGCTGTAGATACATATAAGGAATCTAGAGAAAAGGTGTTATCTGATGAGTATGACAATAGAGAAGATTATTTTGAAGAACCTGTTCCACAACGAACCGTTCGTAAGAGAAGTACTACCACACCTAAAACCGGAGTATC
>JAEHJW020004929.1_pt1 | contig 22952 bp, 31 predicted proteins | sample 9271431 | NCBI WGS metagenome assembly JAEHJW02 | reverse complement strand
TTCTATAGAATCAACTGGGATTATCTTACTATCGGACATTCCTATTATAAAATTGTCAGATAACATTAAACCGTAATCCGATAATGCCGTCTTGTACACTTTTATAATATCCGGATATTCCAATATTTGAATAGCCGCATATCCGGTAACTTCATCTTCTTTTAACGCTTTTATAAAATCATCTCCATGCCTTATGTAAGCGTGTAAAAGAACTTCTGAATCAGTATTAGAAGTAAACCGCGCACCTTCTTTTATCAATCGTTCTTTAGCTTTTGTATAACTTGATAAAACTCCATTATGTGTTAACGTTATTCCTTTACTATAAAACGGATGTGAATTGCTATCTGATACCGATCCGTTTGTTGCTATTCTTGTATGGAATACAACCGAAGATGTATCTATTTTATCCGGATGAAGTAACCAATAAGAACCAGCATTTAACGATGTCTTCTTTAATACTATCCTATTGTCCTTCAAGCTACTATATGCATAACCAAATCCATCTTTTTGCGTCGATCCATAATATGTCGATGCAATTTCTACAAAATTCGTTATGTCTTCAGATTCATTTAAACTTACCATTCCCTGTCTGCACATTTTATCTCACCACTTTATATTTATACAATTCAATGTCTTTGTTACAAATATCACAATATATGTAGTTATGTCTTTCTGGATCATCGGTTATTATAGAATCTTCACGTATTCTTGACGTAACATCATGACCGTAATCCGTTATCCTTCTTAACTTTCCCTTTGTTATATATATCGGTGTTAAACCATGTTTCGGCTTACAACCGCATTCACTACTTAAAAATGTTAAATAAACGACTGCTACTTTAACCGCATAATCTTTTACGTCATATCTACCTAATGGAAAATAACCCATCTCTGTTTTTTCTGGCGGTTGGCTTACTAAAGCGTAGTAAAAATTCGTTCCTTTTTCTTGTACGATTTTTATCATTACTGGTACACCAAATACCGTATATTTTAATTCAAATTCTATAACTATTTCTTCAAATTTCTTAGTTTTCAAATCTTCCATTTTCGATAACATTTGATCAAACGGTACACTTAAAGTGTTTAAATCGTATGAACATCCGCATATTTTACTAACATTAGATTTTTCTATTCCAAATTTCTTAAATTCTTTTATTTCTCTATTAGTTAAAAAAGATACACCAGCCATATATCTTTTAATATTCGATTTTGATTTATCAGAGTTAACAACTTCGCTAACAACCATTTCATTCTTTTTGTTTGTTGTTTCTTCTATAATTTTCTTTTGTTCTTTCAATTCCTTCTTACGTTTTTCATTGTATTCTTCTATCTGTTTCAATTTCATTTCTAATTCCGCATAAAACATTTTTACCACCTTCTTATCACTATTCTATCTTCTACATAGTCTAACATTTTTAAATCCGCTTTTCTTGTACGATTTGAAAGCGAATTTTTTACTAAACAAAGCCCTTCGTTAAATGTGCAATTACTGTCTAAAATATCTACATGCTTAAAACGATATTCCATAAGCAAATCTTTAAACCGCTTGTTAGAATAATGTAAACTTCCTAGTTGCCGTCTAAGTTCATATACTATGTTATCAACTGTATCCGGTTCGTTACCAATTTTATTTACGTATAAATTTTTACATTCGTCAGTTAACAAATACATTAACAAAAATCCCGACAAAAAAATATTCGGAAATTCGCGTTTAATACGTTTTAAAAATTCGTCATATTGTTCTAATCGCATATGAAAGATTATTTTGTTTGTCTTTTCAAGTTTTAAAAACATTGCTTTGTTATGAAATTCAATCATATCTTTAGAATGTACAACCATTTTTTTAACATGTGTTTTGTTTCCCGATCTGTCAATATTAATCAACTCTGCTAAAGCAAGATAATATAGATGTTCTTTTTCTTCTTCGGTATAAGTTCTTGCTATACTTCGATTAAACCACCTAAATAAAGGATTATCAAAAAAGTGTACTTCCTTTATTCTTTCTAAAGCTAAATCGTGCGCTTTCACAATTTCTTTAGCTAATTCGGTTTCTTTTTTGTTAAAGATTAGAGTAACTTTTAACGAAAGTTTAGTATCTTTCGATAATGACGGTATTATTTTCATTTAATCACCATTGATTATCATCGTCATCGCGGTATTCGTCGTCGTCATTATAGTCGTTGTCATCTCCGTCATAGTAATCACCATTCATATCCATTTCTCCGTCTGGCATATTCGGTATTCTTTCTTCATTCCTTATACGTAGCATATTCATATTAGCTGACCCGGTGATCTTTACTTTGGTATCAAATTTAAAACCAAAATCATGTTTAATTGCTAACGATTTAACAATATCAGAAGTGCTAAAATATTCGTTTGTTCTGACAAAATCGAACAACTTAACCGCGAATTTAAACGATTGAATGAATATAAGTATGCTATCATTCGGTAAATAGTGAGTTTCTAAACCGTATTTATTTAGAAAACGTCTTGTATATGATACCGCTTTTAAAGCGATACCATACTTATGTTCCAACACCGCTTTTTCGGGATTAGGGAATTGATTTAATATAGATATAAGCGTATTCATAGACGGTATTCCAAATTTTAAACAAAGATTTTCGTATTTATTGCTTAACTCTATACCCCTAATCTTATAAGAATTTCCAGAACTTGTTTTATCGAAAAACTCTTCTAACGAACGTTTAATTATCGGATATTCCGGATAATCCTTTACATATAATCTGTTATTCGACACAACTAACTTCAATCATACACCTCTTTTAATCCGTCGCGAATTTCTACAACAAGATTCTTACCATATTCCTTCATAATTTTTGTTATTGTATCGATATGCCAATTTATAGTTTCTTCAAATTCTCCTAAGGTTTCCTGATACGGATATATCCTAAACTCTATCGTTCCTAACTTACGATATGAGTTCAAGTTTAAAGCACTGTATCTGCTACCTGATTTGTACGACTCACTTGTTTGACGTAACGTCAATGTAAAGTCGTACCCATTATATCCAGAGTACCTTCCAGATAGTCTATTCTTATATTTCGGATTGTTTCCAAACTTTTTATCATATTCGGCTATATATCGTTCTTGTGCTTTCTTAGTACTGAACACGAAAAACGCTTTATTTTCGTCTACGAATTTTGTGTGGATATGCAAACCACAGCTTGAGTTCCCTACTGGTCTATACGAATAAAGTTCAGTCGCTTTATTCATGAACACATCTTTATGTTCTGACCACCACTTCAATTCGATGCCGTCTTTTTCCGCACCAGTACTAACCGAACCGTCCGAACCGATATAAAAGAGATCAGAATCTCTCACTTTACGTAAATTTGACGCACTCATACCACATTCAAATTCCGTACCAATGCTTTTAATAACAGAATTAATCATATCGATCCCTCGTTAAAAATGTCTATTTCGGTTTCGACTGGTACAGATACATCTTTCGTGTTTAGAAATGTCCTTAATATGACAAATCGTAGAATCGTTAACGGATAGGAATCCATTAAGATTTTACCGTTCTTTACGTCTGCACTTGTCATATTAATCTCTCTGGGGACTACTATGTCGCTATTAATTCTGTACATTTCCCCATCATCGAACCGCTCAATCATCTCTTTTTCTTTCGTATTGTACTTCGCAATACAATACGAACCTTCCGTTTTCAATATTCGCATTTTTACCACTCTCTATACTCTATTTTTACGCCGTAATCTCCCATTTTCGAATAAGTTATGCTAAACTGATCTAACCCTATGTCTTCAAATATTTTGTCTATCCTGTCTAAATCGTTTGACAAGATTTCAAAGTGATCGATTTCTACTATGAATCTTGTTCCGCCTTCTTCACTTCTAACGCGGAAACTTCTCATTCCGTTTATCATAGATATTTTAGTTTTGATTTTTTCAATGCGTTGTCGCAATTCCCTGAAATCTGTAGTTTCAACAAATGTCATAACAAAGTCTTTATTCTCTCCGCCGCTTATACGAATCAAATTCAAACCGCAACTCTCTATTTTGTCAACTATCATACGATATTTTTCTATGCTCAATTCACCGTATTTAACAATTATAAAATCGTTCATTGCCGTAATACGTGGACTAACAGAAAATTTCGGATCATCTTGCACTCCGTAGAGCATAGCGCTGACTATATCCTCATACTGTTTCATTTTTTCTAACCGTGCATACATACCTTCGTTTTCCATTTTCTACCACTCTCCATATACAATTTTTACTCCGGGATTTCCTACAAACGAATAGATTACATCATATCTATAGTATCCTTTATCTCTAAAGATTTCGTCTATTCGCTTTAGTTCTTCTAATGTTATGTCTCTATCTTCTATTACAATCGCTATTCCAGTTCCTACACCACGTCTAACCGCAAAGGATTTGCCGTCTATCATACCTATTCTATCCTTTACGTAATTCATAACTTGAATTGTCGCTTCGGTATCTACCTTTTCACGTTGTATAGGATTAGTTCTTTTTATAGTGAAATAAAACTTCGGCTCATATCTTATTCCGTCTATGACTAAATTGTCATGTTCCGATTCTCTTATTTCGTCTATTAACCAACCATTAGAGTTTAAAATCCCATTTACGTTTTCTATAAAATCAAGCGTAAACGCTACAGTACCGCCAAAGTATAAATGAACGCCATCTTTAGCGTGGCAGAAACTCCATTTAAGATTTCGCCATTCTAACTCTAAAATCTGTGCTAATCGAAACATCGTTAACACAGTCATACCTTCTATCTTTGTCGTTTTTTCGTTTTCCATTTTTATCACCTCATATTGTCGTTTTTCTTAGGATTACTACTCACAATAAAGTAAGTAGTTCTAATATCGTTTAAGTCCTTACCGAACTTTAACAACATTTTCCGGTTTATTTTCAAAACCGGTTTTTCTGTTCTATATGTCATACTACGATCCCCCAATATGACATATAGTTTTCCGATTTGCCGTTATCATACGTAACGGAAAACTTGACCGTATCATACTTACGGTTTTTCCTATCATATACTTCAATCGTATCAATCATATCATACGATTTAATACTCTTTATTGAGTATATGACTTTGCCATTCACACGAAATCTATGCACCTTTAAAAGCGCATAAACTTCTTTTTCGGATAAGATCGTCATAAACGATTTATCCGCAATTCTGTCTATTTCGGTTAAGTCCTTACTGTAATCAACATACATGTTAATCCCAATCCGTTATCATATCATATAATGCCGTATAACAATAGTTATATAGCGAAAAAAAAAGTGATTAATGAAGTTTATCTAAAATTCGTATTTCATGTCCTAAGTTTTCGCCGCTGTACCACGCATTAGGACAATCGCCAAAGTCCCAATGCCGAATAAATCTTTTAACTTCATCTACTCTTTGTTTTTCTATATACGTAACAAATAAGCAATTTTTACAATCTAACATAAATTTCGTGGTCATTACTGACCACTCTCTAAAACTATAACTTTTCCGTTTTTAACGGTTACTTTGCAATCTGTAGAATACATGTAACCGTATCCCTTTGTTGTTTTAGCTATCGGTTTAGCACCGTCTAAGGGACTCTTACCGTTAAACGATGACAAAAAGCATAGTATTCTAAATCTCTGACCTCTTTTCAATTTTCCTTCAGAGACCGTGCCGTATAGCTGTATGCTAGTGTACGGCTTACCAGTTCTGCGTGAAAACTGCGATGAATAGTACACACGGTTTACTGCGAATGTGTTACCTTCTGCTTCATTGACGCCTAGCGCGGTCAAATCTTCAAATTTCGGAACTGGTAACGCGGCTATTTCCGTATTGTTCTGCAAATCTTTGATTGACGGTACGCTGACCGCTTTAGATTGTACTCTGAGAACTGATTTAACGGCTTTTAATTGTTCAGAGTCTAACTTTCCCATTAGCGCGGTAATCGCGCTAACTACATCGTTCACGTTTACGCTAGCTGTTGAGCTAACGGCATTTTCAGGCATGGTTTTCTGTTTTTTGTTTTGTTGTTTTGCCATACCCCATCAGCCGATGTGAGAATATAACCTTTTTGAAGTTCTTTGCGCGACAAATGAATTATATCTTCTTTTTTTAATTAATTTCTGGGGATTGGATTTTTCAGGATTTGCGGGATTTATTTTTTGTAGCTGGGATCGCTACGACAAAAATAAGACAGAATAAATAAAAGTGGTAATTTTTCTTCATTTTTTATATACGTATAATAGTTATTCGTATAGCGTTTTTAATCGTATTCGTTGTAATCAGCGTACTAAGTGGTAATTTGCTTACTAAGTGGTAATTTGCTTATTACGATGTAATTTGCTTCACAATTCACTATTTCCAATCAATCCGTCCCAATCCCTAAGCACAATTAACAACAATCAAAAATTACAATTCCCGATCTGGCGCCAGATCAACAACGACAACAACAACCGCTTACAACGAAAACAACCGCTTTAATCTCTATACGTATATAACGAATAAACGCAAATCGAATAACTGATCCGATTGCAGATTACGAAAAACGCATTTCAGATTCAGCAAGTGGACGCAGACAATAAAAAATTCCCCAAGAAGATTTTAAAACTCGTCCCAAAACCGCTGTGAAAATCGAAGTTTCAGGGGTGCGGTATTTTCCCTAATTTTCGTACTACTTAGATAAAAGTCGTATAGTATACTAGTAACATGGTAATGAAAGAATGATAGTATACTATACATCATGGTACATGGTATATTAGTCAATCTTCGTTTATAGCTATTTAACAATGGATCGGTAATTGCCATTAATGGATAACCATTAATGGATAGTTAATTGTTATTAGGCGTATATATACGTGCGTTTAAACGTCTATTAACTAACAAACGAAGATACTATTATACTAATATACTATTATACTATGTACTATGTACCATGAACCAAGAACCGCCAAAAAAAGTAAGTTTTTAAATATCCCCACAGGATAACAGGGTAGAAACAAAAGGTGAAAAAATGTTATCAAAAGAAGAAGTAAAAGAAAGAATAAAAGAAAAGACGCTCACCGCCACCCCCGAACTTGTCCTTTCCAAGTTTGTTGGAAATACTTATCCGGTGGTTGTTGAGATGCTCGAATTTCGGAAGAACTTTATTTACGTTACTCCGGAATTGAAATTAGAGTCAAAAGATACAATGGCGTTTTTCGTACTTGATGATGCGTGGTCGGAACTCGGTATATTCCCGAATTTTATGCCGTTCAAGAACAGTTTGGTTTTCTATAACGATTCTGTACTAAGTTGCGGTTATACCAGCAAAACGAGTGTAAATCGCGGTTCGTTCGGTTCGGAAACGAGAACTATAAAAAAGGAAGCTTTCTGTAAAGTCGGTAATAAAGTAATCGTGAAGGGAGCGGTAATCGGTAGTATTTATTTCGAGGATGTGCCATAAATGTCAGATGAAGAGAAGTTAAAAGTTCTGGTGTATCCGCATCTTCCAAGACACACTCAATACGAGGATGTCTTTGAAAAGAGCGACCTATCGGATAGATATAAAATCGTTTATATAGTTAATAAATCGTCTATAAAAGAGATAGACGTAGATTACTATATAGCGAAATTTGAAGATATAATCGAAGCCGCAGGTTTAGAGAATGTAGAATTTGTCGCAATGGGATATTCTCCGATGGTAGCCGTTTGCTATTATATAGCAAGTTCTTTCGGTGTAAGAACGGTGTTCTTCCAGAAAGATAACGAAGGTAATCTCGAAAAGGAATACGTACCAGATGTGATTTCCAACAAGATGTTTAAAACCAAAATGAGCATAGCTATTGAGAAAAAAGAAAAAGGGGGTGATAACTGATGGGTGATATAATGGATTTTAATCCGCCAAGTTCCGGACAAACGAAATTTCCAAAATCTGATCCGGTAGACAATATACTGAACCAGCCAATAGTAATAGTGGATGTTGCGTTCGATATGACGACAAGAGGAAACGAGATCGCAAGAATAACAACAGACAAAGGCGCAGTATATAGGACTCAATCTAAAATTCTTTTGCGAGATTTGAAGGAAGGAATACTACCAAATATCGAGAAAGGACATAAGATTAGAGTCAAAATAGTCAAGAAAACTTTTAACAACGGCAATAGAGGATATGTTTTCGAGAGTCCGTAAATGCATTGGATACTTGCGGAAAAAGGAAAGGAGTTTCGCAAATTTCATGTAGTTTGGCTCGAAAGCGGACAGTATTCGTGTACTTGTCCGCAATTTATTTTTCGTAAAGAAGAATGTAAGCATATTAAACACGTAAAAGGAACAGGATGGTTGGAAAATTATGAAATCGTTTTTGAATAATATTAATGAATTAATCGGAGAATATAGACCGGAAGAGTTTTACTCTATCTACGCTCGTCCGTCGTCGGGAAAATCTCTGTACTTACTTGAGGAATCTGCTAATCTTATATCGCAAGGAGCAAAGATTCTGTATCTAAATACGGAAACCGGATTTTCAGGTTTATTCGATATGTGGAAAGAAAAAATTGAACAAAAATTTGGTATAAAATTTACGGAAAGCAACTTCGTTGTTTTTAATATAGCGTCAATTATAGAACTGATGAAACTACTTGCAATGCCAATAGTAATCGAAGTTGGCAAAGGTGGTAAGGAAACAGTCTATTTGGACTCTGTAAACAAAATTACAAAAGATGTAGATACATTATATAAACACGTGCATTATAAAAATAATCCGGTGGTGATTCTTGATTCTTTCTCGACTCTTATTCGTGAGAGCTTTACGACAGCCGTAGAGAATTTTTCGGGGAGAGCGGATGCTACAGGATTAGTATTTGCGGCGTTTAGAAGGTTTATGAACAAAACAGGTTCGTTCGTCTTTATGACGCACCATGCTTCGGTTGATCCTATAAACATGTTCCACTCTAAAGATAAAATGAGAGGGGGATTTGTTATAGCGTACTATAGTAAATATATCTTGTATTACGAGCAACAAGCAAAGAATACAATGAAAGATTTTCGTAGAATCTGGGGTGTGCGAGTTTCGGGGAAAAAGGATTGGTCGGAGTTTCACTGGGTTAAGATAACTGATTCTGGTTACGAAGATTCAACAATGGAAGAAGCGGAACAAGCGTATAAAGGTGAGAAAGCTGACGTCTAAAACAGTTATATACAGGTGGATGAGAACGAGTTTCTTTCCAAGAGAAACAGGATTTGGAAGAAAAGTTGTAAACTCTGTCTACGAACTCGATTTAACTACTGATTGCTATATGTCGCTATTTTCTTACGACCAATTAAGTCAGGGTAGTCTTGATACGATGTACTTGGATATAGACGGACACGACGGTTCTGATCCGTATCCGAAATTCGTAGCAGTAAAGAATGCTTTAGAAGATTTGAGAATACCGTTATCTCGCGCATACTTCACAGGTCGCGGCTTTGCTATATATCTTGACTTTGAAAAACCGCTTAATAGCATGGAATATAAGAAAGCTTGTCAATATGTTGTAACTAAACTTGGCGTTAAGCATCTGCTTGATCCGAGTGTTATAGGTAATCTTAGAGGGATGGGAAGAGTTCCTTCGTCTTTTAATACGAAAGGTAATAGATATATGGTTCAAATCGATCCGTCGGATTCGTCCGAGAATATTTTAAATAACTCGGTTAATAATATACAAACAAATAATTTCGGCGGTTATTTCGATATTCAGAAGTTTTTGAACGAAATGGGGTTTAATTATAACAATGTGTCAAATAAAATAATAACTACGAATGTAAAACCTGTTTTGAATAGCTATGAATATCCGCCGTGTATTAATAAAGCTATTAACGATATATTGAAGACTGGAGAGTTAGATCACGTCGAAAGAATACATTTGGGTTCGTTTTTGATATTAAACGGTGAAGAACAGAAACTTTGGGATATATTGCGAGTAGCTAACGATTTTAAAGAATCTATCAGCGCTAATCAAATAGACTCTATAAAGCGACACGGCGGTTATTCACGTGCGTGTAAAAACGTACCTGAAACTATTTGTCCGTATAAAGATAAACGGGAATGTTTGTTCAATCCTAATTTGTTTTCTATATTTGGTGGTAAAAAATGATAGAAGCGTCTTACGGTAGTTATACTGGGTTTGGCGTCAGATTTGTTATGCCTGATTCATCGGTTAAGAGTTATTCTTTCGAGGAATTGGAATATCCATATTTTTACGCTCAAAACGATCTCACAGGAGCTATTGGAGTAGTTAGTTGCGAACCTGTTAGAATAAACATTCTTCATAAGAACGAAATAGAGAAAGACGTTCCGATGTTTAAGGTCAACGTAAGGAATCCTTCGTTTATCTCCAATTTTACACGAAAGTTCAAACAGGACGGACAAGTTTACGATGCTGGTGTTTGTGTAGAAAATGATGTTAGATACTTAGAACAGAGATTGGGAGCGGATAAAGTAATACGTTGGACGCCACCTGAAAAGGTGTTAGCGGTTGATATTGAAGTCGATAAAGAAGATAATGTATTTCTTACAGGAGCTAAGCTTATTACTAAAGACAAAGAAACCGGAGAATCCAAAGTTTCGGAGTTTCTTGCGTTTTATAGATTAGAAGACTTGATAGATTGGATGGAAAACAATAAGGTAAGGTTTTTAGCGGCGTATAACGGCGATGGTTACGATTTTCGTTACATGGTAGAAAAGCTTAAAGATAAACCGCACTTCAAATTTTTAGAAACGTGTGTATTCTTGGATATTCTTCCGATTTATTGTAAGTTACTCCACAAATCTCCTGCTCCGCTTTCGCAAGTTGCGGTAATGGAAGGTTTTGAAAATAAACTTACTATTTCTTACTCTGATATGAGCATGGACAATATAGATGAGGTTAAAGTGTATAACGAACGAGATGTTGATATTCTTGTTCGTCTTATTATCGAGAGATCGCTTATAGATGGTCTTTTTACGTTAAGTCAGGAAACGGGAGTTGTAATTTTCGGTAGAAACGGTTTTTTTATTTCTCAAATTGTAGAATTGGAGAATTATATAATGATGCACCGTGATGAATATAAAGTTTGGTTGGAACGGCGTAAAAAACCTGATAGTCTTGAAGAATACGAAGGCGCAGTAATAGTAGTTCCTGAAATAGGAGTTTATAAAGATGTGGCAGTAGTTGACTATACTTCTCTTTATCCTAACAGTATAATTAACAGTGAATACAACGGCGACGGTAAAGCAGTATTCGGTTTGCTTAAACTTCTGTTAGCGTCTTTCTTAAATAACAAAAAGCATTTTAAACAGTTATACGGTAAAGAAAAGAAGTATTCGTTTAAGCTTTTGTACGATGTTTATAAGATATTGGCGAATGGAAGTTACGGAGCGGTAGGAAGTGTTTATTTTAGATACTATAGCGTAGAAATGGCTGGGTTTGTAACGGCTACTGGCAGACAGAAAAGGGAAGAATTGAAAAAATACATTGAAGAAAAATACGGAGCAAAAGAAAGATATGGAGATACAGATTCGACGTTTTTTCAGGTAGAAAGCTACGAAATGGCGGAAAAGATAGTTGAAGACGTAAATATTGAAAAAGCTCCGTATGAAGTAACTTTAGATGCGTATTATGTAAAGATAGCGTTCTTCGGCGGTAAAAAGGGAGCGGTTATGAAAAAGTACGTCGGGTTGAAGAAAGACGGTTCGCTGGTAATAAAGGGATTGGAAGCTATACGTAAGGAATGGTGTGAGTACGTTCGTAAGTTCCAGAAGGAAGTATTTGCTATGTTGTTTGAAGGAGAGAAACCAGACAGAGAAAAGTTTGAAGAGATATACGCAAAATACTACGATGATATAGAAACTCGTAAAGTGGATATTTCTGATTTGTTGATTATAAAAAGCGTAAAAACAGAAAAAGAGTACAAAGTTAAAGCTCCGCACGTACGAGCATATCAAATGCTTATTGACGACGGCGGAGAAAGTAAAAAGCTAATACCATTCGTATCTTATCTGATCATAAAGCAAGATAGGATACAGGATGTTCTTCCAGTCGGTTATAGCAAGTTTAACGAACTTGTTAAATATATAGATTGGGATTACTATAAGAAGAAACAATTAAAAGCTGTTCATGATAGGATGGCGTCTGTGTTTGAAAATAGGTGATTTGAATGTATGAAGAAGAAATGAAAAAATGGGTAAAGGATAACTATCCTTCAATGCTCGGTAATTTGGAATTGGCTAGGAAGCTTTATAATTTCAGAGTATTAGGGAAAGAACCGGAAGTGGTACAGTTGTTACCATACAGAAAAATAGATAGATTGGAAATAAACGTTCCGTCTTTAGTAAAGGGTATAGTTGTTAAAGCTGTGAAGATAAAGGAAAAGAAATATTGCAATACTTGTCAATCTTCTAAATGTTTTATTGAAGACCATGAAAAAAATGATTTGTTCGTTGCAGAAACGGAAATAATGGATGAAACGGGGATGTTAGACCTTACGTACTTTAGCAAATCTAAGGAATCTATAGAAGGGTTTTCGACTGTTACTTTAGCGTTATTTAACGGAAAGAAAATAGAAAATACGTTTGGAGTAAGGTTTACGGCGAGTGGTTATATAAAATTAGAAGAAGGAGATGATTTGAGATTAACTAAGTTGGAAACTCATTTAATGATGAGTGGAGCGGCATTAATAGGAGAAGATGCTGGCAAATTCAAAGAGTTTGTAGAAAAGGAAGGATCGAGAATGCTCGAATTAGCGAAAATGATAGGAGTTTCGTTTGAAGGGGGTAATGTAGTATGGAAAACAGTGAATTAAGAGAAGTAGAAAATCAGTTAAAAAAACAGTTCTTAGATTACGTTATAAATAGTATGGTAACGCACACACAGGAAAGAGATGAAGGAATACATATTTCGGCGGCGTCTTACGAATGCGATAGAAAGTTGTATTTAGATATAGAAACGGATTTCGATATAAAGAAAGAAAAGGAAAACTATATCAAAGATGTGTACGGACTTTCAAAGGTTTGGGTGGGTAGCAAATTGCACGAAACGGCTATTTCAGAAGCTCACGAACAGTCTTTCAAGATTGACGGTGATGTTTTCGGAGTACCTGTAACTGGGACGGCAGATGAGATATTCAAAGATGAAAAGGGGAGATTATGGATAGTTGATAAAAAATTCGTTAGTTATGCTCCCAATTTCACTATGCAGAATCACCACAGGATTCAAGTCGGTTATTATGCTTGGATGTACTATCAGAAATATGGTGTTTACGTAGATGGAATAATACTATTTTATTATCTAATGCCAGAAGTTTACCGCAGACCGTCAGATAGATCGAATTTTGATGGTATAGCAAAGGTGTTTGCGGAAGAATTGACGCATAAGGATATAGACGATTACGGAGCTAAACTACAGCAATCTATAGCGGTTGTTAAGAAAGCTAAGGAAACAAAAGTACTACCGGAAATGAATAAATCTTGGTACTGTCTTTATTGTAAACACAATACAGTATGTTTCAAAGATGGGAAAGTAGAACTTAATGACGAATAAAGATTCTTTGAAATATGATGATGTAAAACCGTACATAGAAGAAACCTACGCTAAAATTGTAAAAAATGAAAATATAAAATATATCTCGTATAAAAGGGTAGTTTTCGCTATGAACAAAGAGGATTATCCTATTTACGAGCTATACACCGGAATATTATCCAGATACGTTTCTGTGTATTTACAACGAAAAGAAGAATCTGGGGAACTAAAATTGAATGTGATAAGACAACATAGAAAAATATACGAAATAGTAAGAAGGGGAGAAAAATGATAATAGTAGATAACAGAGAGAAATCGTTTAAAACGACGTATTTGGAAAAAAGCGGTAAGAAATTCGAGTTAGAAATGCTGAACTATGGAGATTACATGGTTATCGGAGAAACGGAACGGTATATTTTTGAAAATAAGAGTTTACCTGATTTCTTTGCATCGGCTAAAGATAACAGAATTTGGCAACAGTTAAAAGGTTTGGAAAAATTCGAGGGTTTTCATAAGTTTTTAGCTATAGAAGGAGCGTATCCGTATGCTTTCTTGAAGAAAACAGTTTACGGATGGGATACTCCCAATACAAAGCGTTATAACGGTATTTTAGAAAGTATTATCAGAAATTGGCACGACGTATCGATTCTTTCGTTTGAAAGTTGGGAAGCGTTTTTGGACTTCATAATTTGGTTGGATAGTCGTATAGAGCAACCTAAAGCGGATAAGGTGTTTGTAAATCCTATAAAGAAAGCTCAAAGAGAGATTTCTCAAGAACAGCTTGATCTGTTAGCGTCTATGGCTGGAATTGGCGGAGCTAAAGCTAAATCGTTGTTAGAAACGTTCGGTTCTCTTAAAAAGATAGTTAATGCACCTATAAGTAAGTTAAAAACGGTATTAAACGAACCAGTAGCTAAACATGTTCACGATGTGTTTACAGAGGAATGGTCTGAATGAGTTTAAATAACGTAAGTTTAATAGAATTGGAATATATTAAGTAAGAGGGATAAGAATGTATATTAAACAGATTAAAGTTGGAAAAATAGGATTTGGGGAATACGGCAATGAAGAAGCGGTTTTAGTTTATATAACTAAGAATCAGACAGAGGGAACGTACAAAAATCTTAAACAAGCAGAGTCGGAAGTGTTATCTTATGGATTAAACACAGCTGTATTTATCAGTACCGATTTATTTAACGGATTCGACTTATTCAAGATTTGCGTTTACGAGCCGCACATTTTCAATTTAGCTAGTAAGTTGCGTTCTAAAAAGATTAGAACTATAGCTGTATCGGTAGGAACTCCTACTATGGACACGGATCAGATAAACAAGTCATTTGATTACGTTTTCTTTATATTCAGGATATTTGATATTGATCCTTATTCAGCGTATAGAGATGTAACTGTAAACGGAATGAAAGCGATAAATAATAAAGAGTTCGGTTTTCCTACAAATACAGGGTATATTGACACAAATGTTATTCAATTCGTTACGGACAAGAAATTGCTTAAAGAAAAGATATTTCTTATTCCGTCAGCTACTACGGCTAAACAAATGCATATAGTTAGAAATGAATTGCTTTCGATATTGCAGATGTTTAAATCTACAGGGATTAAATTCGTTCAAGTGGCGAATAGGGAAGACTTGGAAGACGGTTATGCGTCTATAAAGTTTCCGAAGGTTTAAATTGATAAAATTTTACTTATCGTCTGTTGACACCGAATATAAAATGATAGACCGAATGTTTAGCCGCGGCTATCCTTCTTTCGGGGTTCAGGTTTCTTATGCGTATTTAAGTAAACACGATTATCTTTTGAATGTTTTAAAGAAATGGAACGTTGATTATAAAGTTCGTATTTATATAATGAACGGAATAGATAGCGTAAACAGATCAAAGCAAAAGTTAAATAAAATAGTAAACAATGTTAATGAAAGTGATGCTTATTTCAGCGAATATTTAGATTGGCTTATTAAGTATCAGGAGTTGTATGAGAATGCGTATGAATTTAGATTTACAGGAATGGACGTTGGTAAGCTTTCCGAATATAGAAAAATCTACGAAGAAAGAGGACTTTCTAAGCACATTATTATTGGGATTACTAAAGAAACAGGAGTTGCAGAAGCAAAAGAGCTCATACTTAAGGGTTTCCAGTGGTTTTATTATGATGGTAATGACGCATCAGAAACAGAATTATTGGATTTAGCGAAACAAATTTCTGAACTAGGTGCGTCGTTCCATTTAAACTCGTTTAATAAGTACGAAATATACGATGTTAGAGAGAGTATAGGAAGCGTAGATACATCGGCGTGGTTAACAGGTTCTTTGGAAGGAAAACTATATTTCTTCAAATCCGGCAGATTAAAGATATTTGATATTACAGATTATACAGCGTTGGACGCTATCTCGCAAGATAGATTTTGGAACGCATTTCCAGATGAAGTAAGAAAAGACGTAAAGGACGGCAAAGGCGGACATTATTATAACGCTTGGAACGCTTATGCATTTATACAATACGTAGATCACTTAAATTCAAAGATACCAGCGTATAAAGATTATTTGAAAAACGGCGGGGATGTTCCAGAGTTCGGAATGGAAGTTGATAAATCGGGAAGGGATAAAATATCCGAGATTGCTAAGTTTAAGAATTTGAAAACAGGAGTTTTTTCGAGAAGGGTTATGGATTATGGTTTGCAGTGCAATACCTGTGTAATAAGAGATAGATGTGTTGCTTATAAGAAGGATTCCGTTTGCGCGTATACGAGCGTTTGGGAGAAAACAGGTTCGTTAAATACGAGAAATGTAGAAGCTGTAATAAGTTCACTTGAAAGTTTGATAGAAGAACAGAATCAGCGGTTAATAAGAGCGCAGTTTATAGAGTCCCAGAAAGGTGGCTCTATTGATAAGAACGTTACTGAATTGCAAAACAGCTTAATACGAAATATGGATATACTGTATAAGCTTAAATTCGGTTCTACTAACCAGAACAAGTTTAATTTCTTGAACGTTGGAACGACACAGATGATGGTTGGGGACGCAGAAGATATGCTTTCTGCGGTTAGGAAAGGTTTTAAGAGCGATAAAGAGAGTGATGAAGATACAGCAAATGAGTCAAATTGAGTTCTTAGAATCGCTTAAGAGTGCGACGTTGTTTATGAAGAATATACTTGGAATCGATCCGTTCGATTATCAAGTAGAAATTCTCGAAGATAATCGACCGAAAGTTATAATCGTTGGCGGCAGACAGATAGGTAAATCTCTTACTTTGTCGGCTAAAGCTCTTTGGAATGCATTTGTTAAACCTGATCAGGATATAATAATAGTGTCGAAGAATTTACGACAAGCGAAGATAGTTTTCGATCACGTTCATCGTTATGTATCGAATAACGAATTTATCAGCAAACACACTAAGAAGTTGACTATACACGAAATACGTTTCGATAATGGAAGCGTTATTAGGTGTTTACCAGCTGGTAAAACGGGTGATGGTATTAGAGGTTTTAGCACAAGTATGGTTATATTTGACGAAGCGGCGTTTATACCAGATGAAGTTTATACGTCAGTAGAACCAGCATTAGCGGTTAAAGGTAAGCAAGTTATTTACTCAAGTACACCTTTTGGAAGAAGGGGTTACTTCTATTCATTATATGCGGACGAAATGTCTAAACCGGAATTTAATAGGAAAGCGTCTATTTACGTGATACCAAGTCTTAGAAGTCCGAAGTTCAGTAAAGATTTCTTAGAACAGGAAAGACGAATAAAAACGTCTGTTCAAATAGCACAGGAATACGAAGCTCAATTTGTTGATGAAACGGGAATGTTATTTCCTTTCGGGTTAATATATAGCTGTACAGATGATTACGAGTATTCGTTTCCGAGAGTTCAATTAGACGGAGTAAAGTATTATTTGGGAGTGGACGTAGCGTATAGCGGAGAAGATGATACGGCGTTGATATTGCTTTCAGTTAATCCGAACGGCACACGTAAAGTGGAATATATAGAAACGATGTCGAAAGCGAAAGTTATACAGGTTGTTGGAAGAATAGCGAATATGGCTCGATCCATTCAGTTTACTAAAGTGTACGTTGATAAAACGGGTGTTGGTGCTGGAGTTTACGATTTGCTTAAGACACAGCTTGGAAGTATAGTTTACGGGTTGGAATTTTCGGAAAGCGTTAGGGATAAGATATATACAAATCTTAAAATAGCGTTAGAACAGCGTAAAGTTATTTTGAACAGGAATGATCAAAAAATGCTTTATCAGTTTTCATCGTATACTGTAAAATACGATGTAACAGGGAAACTTAGAATAAATAAAGATGTAACGATGCACGATGATTTAGTGGACGCACTTGCGTTGTGTTTTTACGATATGGTTGGTTATCAGATTAAAGTTCTCGAAAAAGGGTTTGAAGTGTTACCGAATCCTATAGATAACAGACCGTTCGTTTCTACATCTCGGTGGATAGGATTAGAAACTACTAGGAGAGTGAAGAATAATGACAAGCAGAAGTGAAGCTGGTGCGTATGGTGATGGTGGAGCAGAGATAAAAGATTGGGATAAATATAATCCGCTAATGATAAAGACACGTCCTGTGCCAGTCGAAGCGGTGTGTGCGTTGTGTGAAACTAAACGTGAATATATCTTTCCTGTTACGTTAGAGTTGTGTTACACTTGTGCGAACAAGATAATGGAACGTAAAGATATTTATAGAGCGTACGTCGGTAAAATGATGGATTTGTCCGGTTTATATTGCATTTCTTGTAATAATTGGTATCCTACAATATACAAGATTAGTACAAGAATTTGTCAGAAATGTACTTACAGACTTGGTCAGAATCAGAAGCGGTATCACAATATTTTGAAGTATGCGAGGAAAATCATTTAGTTTAATAACAAGATTTATATTGAGGTAATATGGCAAATTATTTTTTTGGTAGAAGGAAAAAACGTTCTACGAAATTAGATAGCAGAACGGGAGTTTATAATCCGCGTCCTGAAAATTATCCAATTCCTTTCGCTCCTTATATACAAGCTGGCGGTGAAGTAGAGAAAGTACCTATAATGTTGTTCTCTATTCGTTGGCTATATGATATGACGTACGCCAGCGATGTTCTTAGGACAATAATAAGAACAATCACAGGAGAAACGTTCAAAAATGGTTTCGATATACAGGAGAAATTCAAATCTAAATGTTTAGAGTGCGGAAGAGAATTTCAGGAAGAACTTACTCTTTGTCCTTTCGATGGTGGGTTAACGAGAGTTCCAGATTACAACGATTACAGAACTCTATCTTCGTTTATGAAAACTGTAAATGGCTTTGGTGAGTCGTTTGTTCAAGTTTTGCGAGAAGTTGATAACGATGTTAATATAACTGATAACGGTTATATATTTCTGCAAAAAGATTACTATTACGACAGTATGAATAACATTGTCGGCGCGGAAATTCAAAATATTCTTAGATTAACACCAGAGAAAATACGGTTGATTATGTCCGGACATGGTGGCGGAAGGGGAGAGAATGGCGAACATTATTATTTCTGTCCTATGCATAGGAAAGAACTTTTAGTAGCTCCGGCTGAAAAAGATTTCAAACCGAGATGTCCTGTTTGTAATGGCGAAAGTTTAGAAGCGTGGTACGGCGCAAGAGAAGAAGACAGACCTGTTTACTTTTCGCAATCTGAAATTTATCATTTGAAAAGGTGGAGCAATACACAGGGGTACGGAGTACCGCCAATGTATTCTATTTATCTTAAAGTTTTAGCGTTATTGAAAATGGATCGGTTTATAACAGACGCGTATAACTTACAGAGGACACCACAAGCATTACTTATATTGAAAGGAGTAGCTGAACAGGTACAGGGTTCTTGGGAATGGCTAATGCAGAAAGCAAGAGAGAATCCGAACATGATTTATCCGCTCGTAATAGAAGGAGAGGAAAATACTAACAGAATAGTTGAATATCAAGAATTTTCTCTTAAACCTAAAGAATTTGAATGGGTTGAAAGTAGGAAAGAATACAGAGAAACTATTGGAGCAGTTTATGGAGTACAGCCGATATTTGTTGAAGGAGCTACCGCTGGTGGACTTGCTAACGAAGGTTTACAGATAACCGCGACCGCACAGACGATTAACGAATCGCAGAGAATTTGGAATACTTTTCTCGATTGGCTTTCGGAAATGTTTGGAGCGTTCGACTATCACATAATACTTCACAGTAACGAGTTGGAAGATGAATTGAAGAAACTTGATATAGCGTCAAAGAGAACGGAACTTGCTATGTCTATGAAGCAGTTAGGTTTCGGTATAAGAATAAGAAAAGACAGCAGAGGCGTCTTAGATTTCGATTATTTAGATTCTCCTTCGGAGCATAAGAATGATAAAAACTTAGACCCGGAAGATTCTAATACTTCGGAAGAAGCAACACCGCAGGGACAGGACGAGGAAACTGACAGTACGCAAAATGTAAACAACAGTACAAATGAGTCGGGGTTCGGTAGATAGTTATGGTAGATCGTATGAAGCGTTCTTGGAAACGTAAGTTGTGGGGAGCGCCGAGATATAATCTTAATCATAAATCGGACTGGTTTTCAAAAGCTGTCAATGATGAGATAGATAATTACGGCGATAGATTAGGAAACAAGATTGCGGAAGAACTAAAAGGAGTAAAGATAGCGAATTACACTATACCACCGGAAAAGATGGCTTTAATAGTAAAGAGAATTATGCAAAAAATGGACGCCGATCTTTTGAATAAAATATCGATGTATTCGGCGAAAGTTTTTAAAGAGATTCAGGAAGAAATTTATAGTAAATACGGAATAATTGTTCGAGAAGGATTGCTTGAACGCGGAATGACTTACGATCTGGTTAAAAGGTTGTTAAATCTTACGCGGCAGAGTATAAGAAGTAATACCGAAGAAGATGCTAAAGCTCTTGTAGAATCTTTACATCGGGAATCTTTCGGAAGCGGTGAAGTAGAAGATTTGGTTAACAATATCGTGGATAAAGCGAGGGATGTTTACGGTACTACCGCGAGAACGTTATTGGGTTCGTTATTTAATGAAAGTAAACGAGCGTCTTTTAAGCTTGTAGAATCTGCGTTAGGACTTACACCGGAAGAAGCGAGATATAAATGGGTTAATCCGGTTGACCACAGGACTACTAAAGCGTGTCGCGAGATTGTAAGAAGAACTGCGAATGGAGTAACTATGGACGAACTAAAGAAAATAGTCCACGAAGAAAGCGAAGAAGAATTTGGAAACTTTTGGAAGGAAGATAATCCTTTGTATCCGCATTGGCAATGTCGTTCTACTTTTGTGTTATTGAATAGTTAATAAAATCTATTCTGTGAATCGAAAATAGGTATCTAATTTTAATTTTGATGGTAGTTGTGTATAATTATCACTAAAATTAAAATGAACGTCTATTTTCTTTTTTAAATTAGTGTCTTATAATAATATACTAAATTGTTTTAAACAGGAACAATATACTTAACTATGGCTAAAGGTAATTTGTTTATAGAAAAAGATTCTCTTATACTTACAAAAGTTCCAGCTAAGAAACGTAAGATTATCCAGAAACTTATAGACAGTCATTCTAATATTTCTATTTTTGTAAGGGATAATTACATTCTTATAAGTCCGGAAGAATATGACGATATATTTGAAAAAATTATAGCGGAAATTGAAATGGAAGAATACGAATCCGAATTACCTGTTAAAAACGGTAATTACGAAGGTATGTATAGATGACCGAATATGCTGTAAATGGTGTCGACTTTGCGTCTGTTTCTGAAAGTACAGAGTTACTTTTAAATTATGTAGTAGCAGAGGAAGTAGTCGGCAACTTTATGTCTAATTATTTTACGGTTTACTATATAGAAAATCAGAAAGCTATACAGGTGGATATGGTTAATTCGTCGGCGGTAGTTTATCAGGTAAATGAAAAGTATAAGTGGATCGGCTACGGCGGATTGCAGAATTTGAGAATTGCGGAAATTCAGTCGGATATACGAGTGATGAACGGTTCGGTTATAGTAAACGGAAATACCTATCAAAGTGCGGATTTTATTAATATGGTCGTTTCGGATGTACAGAATTATTACGTAAGAAACATGACGGTTAATAATAACAGAGTCGTTTATATTAAATTAAAAAACGCCAATAACCTACAGATGAAGGAAAGGGGGGAAGATTGGATCGAATTTGTTTTTGAGGTTGTTATATTAACGAATAATTTTTGATTTTGGCAAATATTATTAACTCGTATCTTATACTATGTTATGGTTGCATCTACAGTTACGAATGTTAAGAAAGTTAGTTCTCCTAAATCGGTTTCAATAGGTCTTGGTTTACTTGGAGCTATAGGTAGCGGACTTATTTATACGGCAGTTAGTATGTCAGGGAGTTATTCTGCTATATTTATAGCGGCAATAGGAGCTACTCTAATAGGAGCATCTCTGTTTGGAGCAGATTATCACGGAAAGAATAAGATTCTCAATGAACTTAAGTCAGTCATTGATGAAGTTAATGTTATAAAGTTATCTCCTTCTCAAGTTAAGCAAGTAGATAGTGAAATAGCGAGTGTGGCTACTGGGATTGTAAAATGAAGTTTCCTTTAGTAATCAGTTCTGACGGGAAGGTGAAATTAATGAATGAAGGAAAAATAATTGACGCAGAAGGACTTGTAGATTTAACCTATTGGTCTAATAAACCTAATATTGAACAGGTTGAACTTCACGGTTCAGCGGATATTTTGCATTACAGAGATGGTAAGCTTATCGACAGCAGACATCTTGACAATCTAATAGTAAACGTAGGAATAGCTCTTTTGGCTGGTCTTACCGATGGTTCTGCGACTGCGTACATAAATGCTATGGCTCTTGGAACAGGAACTACAGCCGCCGCATCTACAGATACAGCTCTTGAAACAGAAGTGATAAGAGTTGCTACAACGAATGCTTTGGTAACTACTACTGTAACAAACGATACGGCTCAATTTACTGGGAGTTTCTCTTTTACAGCATCTTACGCTATTACAGAAGAAGGATTGTTTAATTCTACTACGGCAAGTTCAGGAACAATGCTTTCGCACATGGTTTTTGCGGCAGTCAATGTTGTAAGTGGGGATTCTATACAGTATATCCACAAGATACAGTTTTAAGAATATTTATTAACTAAAATCCTATTTCTTATTATGGTAGCTTTTAGAAAGAGTCAGTACTTTTATCTCGATCAGCGAGAATATGTAGGAACTAATGTTTCAGATTTTGTTGTAGATGGTAAAACAGTATTTGGTGGAGCATTCCCAATGGGGTTAAACGTAGGTCAATCAGGAATAGGACTTGACGCTTTGACAATGAGTGGAACATCCGATGGTAGTTTAATTTATTCTGAACCTTTTAGGGGGGACGGATATAAGAAAGTTATA
>JAEHJW020008913.1_pt1 | contig 22964 bp, 22 predicted proteins | sample 9271431 | NCBI WGS metagenome assembly JAEHJW02 | reverse complement strand
CGCAGGCAAGAGGGCCGTCGTGCTTACAGGCGACGTGTTCATCGCGGCTACGATCTCAGAAGACGTGGAATTGTTGATGTTTCCTTGCTGTGCCAGCAATGCCCAAGTTGTGCCTGTAACCGGTGTTACGTTCGTATTTGGCAACAGCGCGACATAACTTGACCCGTTGTAATTCACTACATTGTTTGGGTTATATGCTTGCGTGGAACTCCAAGCGCCCAGAAAACTCAATGTAGGCTGAATGGTGAAGCTGGTAGCAGTAAATGGTGGGTTGGCCTGCACAAAGTTGTCGAAACTGTACACTGGGCCGCTGGGCTGCATACAGGGCCATCCCTGAATCGTTTGCCCGTAAGAATTCTTCAGCACAATTTGATAGCAAACATTCGCTGGATTGGATAGCGAAACGTCGTAAAGCAACGCTCCAGATTGCAGTACACCGTTTGTTACCGTATAGCAGACTTGCGTAGCTGGCACATTGCCGCCGCCATAAGCGACAAATGGAACGGCAGGCGTGGCGCACCATTGGCCCGTCAAAGGCTGCGTTCCCGCATTGTTGATCTTCGATGCCGTGATGGTAGTAATGCCCGTCTGTGCAAAGGTCAACGCGGGAAGAAACAACGCGAGAATCAGGATAAGTTTTTTCATCGTTTCCTCTATTTCCCAACCAATTTAGGCGGCCTTCCGAGTCGCCGACCGTCGTTGCAAGCATGACGTTTCCGCATTGTCATGCCCAACTCGCCCAGGCCTGCGATGAATTCCTCAAACAGCGTTCTGTCGATATGCCCAACATGACGCGAAATCGTATCCACACAAACATTCTGCCTGTCTGCAATCTCTTCCTGCGTGTATCCATACGAGCGAAGCAATGCAATCTCTCGGTCTCTCGAATCCAGCTTGCCCAACATAATCTCGACAAATTCCATAAATATCAGCGCTGCGTCCACGCGATACCCCGCATGAGTCGCAGAATCCGCCTGCATCTTCACATATAAATCGACATGGGCCGGTGTCAGCATCGCTTTACTGTCCAACCAAATCGCAGTGCCACTTCACAACATCCGTTCCCGTTCCATGCAGTGTCATCACCCACGGCGTTGCCGTGGACATCGTCGCATACGCCAGGTTTGCCGGAGTGGTAATGTCCCATGTATTGCAGTTCGGCGCATTGAGAAAGTAGTAATTGTCCGCCACAAAGCCCTCGTCCGCAACCGCATTCACACCGCGCTGTGTCGGAGCCACGCCAGTCGATCCAGCCGCGCAACTTGGGACTCCTGTCGTGGCGTTCCAGCCGGTCACGAAGTACCCAGACGCACAGGACGCAGCAGTTACGCCCGGTGCAGGCAATCCTGTCGATTGCCCGAATACAGGGAGAGTTAGCAACGCCAGCACGAGTGCAAGTTTGGCTGTGAAGTTCATGGTCCTACCAAGAAATCTCCTATTCTCCCACCACTCCAGGGCCGGTAGCCAGCCACGCCGTTTGCCCAACGCTCCATGCGAAGGTCTGAACATTGCATTTATTCGCAGCCTCGGAAGCGGGAATCGTCATAAATCCACGTACTGTAGTAGGCCCACCGGCAACCGTAAAACCGCCAGTCGCATTTTGGCAGAATTCGATGATTGTCTGTTGCCCGTCCACCGTACCGTTACCCAGCGTCCAGCTAGTCACATTGGCTGTTAACACGTTGTAATTTACTGGAGCCGTCGCGCTGAGTGCAGGGGTGGCGGAAGATGCAATGGTCGATGAGCCGGAGACTTGCCCGGTCAGCAGCGGCGTCGTCACCGAGGTGGTCGCGTTGATGGTTTGTGCCGTGATCGCGTTATAGAGTCGCCCGTTGGCGCTCCCGCTCCAGCCGGAAGTAGAGGTAGGCTGCCCCCCATACGTCCACAAGGAAGCATCGGATGGAGGGTTCTGATATGCCGCATTTTGCCAGCCCACGCCACTCGGTCCTACCGTTGCCCCACCATTCGCACTGCTCGCATTGAACACTACAGCGTATGTAGGAGCGCCAACGTCCGTTAAATTTTGGACATTGACTCCAGACGTGGTTTCCATCAACAAACTCGCTGTCGTAAATGTCGCTCCGGCTTTTGGAGTAATCAAATAATTATCGGAAAATTTAAAATTTGCCGCATTGTAGGTCAGGTTCGACCCATAGCCGCTCCCAGCATAGTTTCCCACTACGCCGTTGTACAGGTTTGCTGTGGATGTACTGAAGCTTATGTATTCTAAGTAACCGTTTTGGATGGCATCGTTCCACGTTCCCTCCACGATGAACTGCGGAAGATTCACGTTCATCTCCATCGTCACTCCATCGAGCGTGTTCCCTGTATCGCCTCCATAACTGGAGCTATTGCCTTCATCCCAGAAGTTTGTGGTCGTTCCGTATGTCATCGAACCGCCATAAAAATGATTGGCATTCGAGGCAAAGTTGTGTGTTGTGTCCGGCTCCAAATGAACGGGTGTTCCTCCGCTAAAATCGTTCTTAATATAAACGCCATCGATCACACCTTGCCCTAACAACGGGGAACCGGGGAAACCGCTTATCGAATTGTTGATGAGGAGTGGATTTTGCGCATAAAAGAAATGAATCCCGTTGGTTGCAGCCGATGTCCCAATCAGCGTGCAATTGTCGATTTCAAGCTGGGTGTTGCCATTTCCAGCCGGAGTCGTTTGATAGATGGCATCACCCGTGCCGGTATAATTCAGTATCGTGGCGCGGGAAGAGCAAATGATGTGTAGGTAATCTCCGCCCTGGAGGGTGATCGAAATAGGCGTGGAGAAGTTGTACGTGCCATCGGGAATGAACAAAGTTCCATTCGGCCCAAAGCTGTTGATCTTCGCTCCAATATCGGCCCCGGGGAGTTGCGCCGCATCAGTCACTCCATTCAGCACCGGCGTCGTCACCGAGGTGGTTGCGGTGAGGGTAGCTGCATCGACAGTTCCGCTTGCATCTCCCGCCGTCCCATTGCCAAAGTCGAACACGCCGTTGCTGGCCGTGATTCCCGCCGTGTTCGCCCCGCCGTATGTTGTTGCAAATCCGAGAAACGGTGGCGCGCCAAACACCTGCGGAGAAGTCCCAGAACTTCCGCCGCATCCCGTGCAGGACGTTACGGTCAGTGCTCCGATATTCGCGGATGGCCCCGCTAGATTGCCAGTAAAGCTAGGATTGTTGACCGGCAACCCGCCCGTACTGGCCGTGCATGTTCCGTTGTAGTAAAGATATCCATTGCAGCTTCCATTCGCCCACAAAGACACGATATTCGTGTAGGAAGGCTGAGACCATGAGTTTGCGCCGCTATACACCGCCACTCCCGCATAGGCAGGATAAGGGATACCGCCACCGCCGCCAGTAACATAGCCCTGCGGGATCGTGAAATTGAGCACCGCATTTTTTGCTGTTCCCGTATTGACGACCCCGGCGCTTGTCAATGGCGCTCCAGTGACCGTCGTACCAACCGCAACCGTCGCGCCCGGTTGCGCGAGAATCGACCAATCGGCGGAATTTGTCGGTGGCGCTACGTTCGTATTGGAGGCAATGGCAATGTATGTTCCCCCTAGATAACTGACTGTGTCTCCCGCTACATACGCAGTAGTGGAACTCCATGTACCAGTCCAAACGAGAGTTTGCGCGTGCATGGCGATATCCATCATGCAGACGAACAACGCGAAAACAAGGGTGAATCTTTTCATATAACAATCTCGCTTGGATTCAACGCCCCTATTATAGGGTGGGTCTTCTCCCGAAATGAAAGTTTTTTATCGTGTGCGGCAGCCATTTTCGTTTTGTGATGCAGTATCGTCTCTTGCGTCTCATCTGCCGTAAGACTGAGTGCCAGAGTGCAATAGCTGTCCGTGCTCTCATCCCCGCAACAGCGAAAACGAAAGCCGACAAAACAATCGTTCAATTCCTTCGATTCCACAAGTTCTACGATATGTTTCATTTCACGCTCCTAGCAAACTGGTAAAAAATTGTGAGCGACCCAACCGTTCGCCAATTGATAGCTGTGCTCTGTCGTTGATTTCATCCCGTCTTCTTCCGGTTCCTCGGATTGAACGAGAACATTGAATACACGCCCCGTATAGATAAATGTATCTGGGGCCATTCCCGTTTCCGCGATTGAAATCCATTTGTCGTTGCATAAGATTCTATGTCCCGGCGTTGCCGCACCCGTTTCTGGAATGTTATGCAATGGCCCCTTATAGTCCCCGCTCGTAACGGCGAATACAGGACGCCAGACGCCTTTGGCCGTAAACACCATATCGCCAGGTCGGAGATCGTCGATCCGAACATTGCCGTTTGGAGTGCGTATCAATGTCCATGGAGCAAAACACGGTTGCGTCGTTCCGCCGCCCCCACCGCCGCCTGTCGCGCCACCACTGGAGGTCGTTGTAATGACGCCTAAGCCCTGATTTCCATCTTCGCTGTACTGTAGACTGTAGTGATCCGTGATCCCGTAGGCTGGCGCTCCCCCAGCGTATGTTGGGTCATAATAATAAACGTTCCACGTTCCGTAAGCTCCTGGATTGACTGTCCCCGAATTGTAATTGACGATCCCAAATCCGTATTGCACGGAAAATGCCGCAATATCGATTGCCGTCGTTGTCCCGCTTTGCGACAAAAGATCGGTCGTTGCAGTATTCGATCCAGATGCGATCAATTGCACGACGCCTATCGACCCTTGATAATGATTGCTGTTTACGCCTAATGGTCGGATATAGATGTTGCCATCCGGCACGCCGTCTAAATTGCTGGATACGCCCACGCCATACAGATTTACAGCGATCCATGACCCACTGTTACCACCGCTGGGCGGATCGACTTCCACGCCGATTGCCAGCGATGTGGCCCCGGATGGAGGAGTTGTGCTGGCAAGAAAGCTTTCGTTGGGGCCGCCGGGAACGACCGTCGATCCTACGCTTGTCGAGATCAGGCCGCCGCTTGCGTTATACCAGTTGATAAAGCAGTGCGCCGACCCAGCCGCGCCGGATTGCGGGAAAATGGATGATTGCAGAATGTAGGTGTATCCAGCCTGCACATCGATTGGGAACACGGCTGGATTGGTAAGCAGTTGACTGTTTGCCGTCGTACCGCTCTGTATCGCTACCGCTGCCGGAGTCGATCCGATTGGATTGGCGACCAGTGTCCATCCCGCACCTAGCGTAAAATCTCCAAAATCGGCAGGCAGGAATTGTGCCGTCCCGCCTGGCATCAGATATTGCGGATTGACCAGCCCATTGCCGCCCTGAAAGGGCTGCATAAAATGAAGTGTACCGCCGCTCGGCAGAATGACATTGTTTGCATACGTGGGGCCGCTATACGACAAGGAAACATCGTCCAAGACGGCAAATCGTAAATGTATTCCCTGAATGTTCGTTCCCGAAACGATGTCCCACAATAGAAATTCTATGTAGGCAAATCCCGGCAAAATCGGCAACGTGTATGAAGTCACGTCCGGCGCAACGCCATTTTGCAATACCGCTGTCCCGGCGGACGTTTGCACCGTAGTCGCTCCCGTCGTGTTCGGCACGGTAAAGGAAAAGTCGAACGGGGTCGAGGATGGAGGCGATACATTGATCGATCCGCCTGCATTCGCGCCCGCCGTCGTACCCTCTACAACGCCTATTCCTCCATCGCTTCCCAGTAAATCGAAGAAGCAATCTGTGCTCATGTCCGGCGTTCCTGTGCCGCTCGTATTGGCCCCGATCAAATGAACACGCGCATAAAATCCATAGCGAATTACATCTGGACTGAATCCATCGTAGATATTGGTGGCGGCATAGGCGGAGGCAAGAAAACTGAAAGAATACTTGCCTCCTGGCCATATCGGAACGATTTCCGAGACGATAGATGCTAGGTTGTTTCCATTTGGCGGCGGCGTTGCCCGTCTATCTGTCAGATTGTTGGCAGAAGGCGCGGCCCCAACGGATTGAGAAAACATCCCCATTAACGCCAACTGTCCAGTCGTGCCTGGAAACTGCTGGAACGCGAAGTTTACGCCAGCGTCCGATTGCGTTCCGCTTCCAGCCGCTAAATTGACAAACCAATCGTCCGCCGCTCCGCTCAATTGCACGCTGTTGGGATTGGCCATCGGCCAAATTTCAAAGCCGCCATTGGGAATCAGATTTTGTCCCGTGGCTGTCGATGCCGCTCCGCCTCCACTATTGACGATGATTTGTGCTTGCAGTTCCGTTTCATGCTTTCGCTGGGCGATGACGATGACGTTAAGTGTCAATATCCCGCGTCCGGTCGTCCCCATATTCTGGCTTTCCAGCAGGCCGCCATCGCCATACACAACGATGCCGACATTCTGATTGACTCCACCGGAATTGTTACTGTGCATCAACTCCACTCGCGTATTGATAATGCCTGTCTGTGGATCGATATAGAGTGAGAATTGCAAGAGTCTGGTAGGATTCGGCCCAGTAGAATTGGTGAACCACCAGAGATACGTCAACTCCGCTCGTCCATAGATGTATCCATCGACAGGGCTGATTGGAAGCGGTACTTGACCGCCAGGGACGATTTGCGGACTGGTAATGAAGTTCTGATTGGTTGGCGATGCGGTCGCGCCATACTGCATGGAAAATACTTCAGGGCGAAGAATGGAAAATCGCGCATTGCCGCTGATGCCAGCCGCTATCCCAGCGCCGTCTACATTGGCCGCATCGTCTCCCATATAATCCGAGCGCAACGCGTTTCCAGAGGTAAATGCCTGCGTGGGGATATCGATAAACGTACTTCCGCCCGGTACAAGATTGGACACGCTCGAACCCGGCACTTCCGCCATTGCCGCGATCTGCCGAAAACAGATGAGCCAGACCATGCAGGTTCCATCGACGGAGGAATGAACGGCGGAACCGTCCTGATCGACATAAATCACTCCGCAATTGACGATCCCGACCCCGGTAGTCGTGGAACCCGGCGGATTGAGCGACGGGGTATATACCATACCAGGGGGAGGTATGAAGGTTCCTGTACCGATTTGCAGCGACTCCGGCAAAACGGTGTAACTGGGATAATTCACATTATTGGCATTGCCGCGCTGGGTCGATGTCGGCAAAGCGGGCTGCAATGATGTAACGGATTTTTGGAATACCGCCGCATCGTAGAGCGAACTGGTCAGGATGACGCCCTCATGATACTGAATCGGCATTCCCTGGGTTGTAACAAACGACACAAACGGAACGACCACATCCGCGCTCGAATACTGATATCCATCGACCCCGGAGATGGGATAGTCGATTTGCTGTCCGTTGATGAATCCAGCGCCAGCCACGTTCCACGTTATCGACCCGTCGATGATCGGAGCGGCGTCCCGGAAGGCGCTGGGCCATACAGGTTCAATTGGCCCGGAAGTTCCCGAACTTGCCGCTATGTACCAGTAGCCGTTGGCCCACAATGTTGTAGGCTGTATTAGGTTCCCAGCGGCATAAGCTGTGTTTGGCTGCCATGGCGGTGCGCCAGATGGATTGACCATGAAAACTTCGCATTGCACACTCGCCAGTTTCGTGTTTTCAGCAAGTTGTAATAAGGGCGTTGTGGTCGTTGCATTGTCTTCCGCAAAATCCGTGTACGGAATGTCCGTATAGACTGGCTGCGATGCCAACACGCGAAGTTGTCGCGCTCGAACCCCAACCGTCCATACTCCCAGCACGCCATCATGGGTCACAACACCAGGGTTTTCCCCCACCACATACATTTCTGTGCTGTGAACGTATCCCGTGCTTTGCTCAACATACTGCTCAAAATAATTAAGACCACCGCCGCCGCCAGATGGAAGCCCCGATGTATTCGATACCGTGTTCACTGTGTCCCAGATATAGATCAATTCGACACGCTCGTATTGGTATCCATCGACCGAAGAAATCGGCAATGCAACGGTCTGACCGTGTCCGTAGGTTCCGTAAAAGAATTCAGGCACAACACTGCCAAACGCGGCGCTGTCCTTCAACGCGGACATAACGAAGCCGGATGCAGCCGCGCCTGCCGCCAACAATGCGCTCGGTATCTCGGTTATTCCTGGCGGTTCTGAAAGAGAAAATGCCATCAGTACAAAGTCCTTGCCGGATCGCCGTTAGAGTATTCGGAATTCGATCCTGAATAAAACATATACGGTGTGCCAGTGTTTGATGTGTAACTGCCCGTGCCGTCAGGCGCAATCTGCCAAACTCCATATTCGATCTGCCAGGAAACATCCAATAGATCGAGAGATACCGTTCCATCGTTGAAATCTACCGTCTTTCCTTTGACCTCCCAAAGCGTTCCAGTAATTCCCATCGGGCCAGACATGCGAAATTTTGCAGGCCACATTCCGTTTGGAATCAAAGCATGAGTTAGTGTGACCTTGTCGCCCAATTCCAATCGCATCGCTTCGAGAAATACGCGCACCTTGAGCGTAAACGGCTTGAATCCATATCGATTGAATATATTTTGAATGGTCAAATGGGCAATACGAGCGCCGCCCAACGAAGACCGCACGCCACGCGATTGAATGATTCTCGATTGCGAAATTCCATAGAGATTGACTGCCGGAGCGTATTCGCCAACAATATCGGTCTGAAAGTTCTGTCCGTTGCTATTGCCATCCTCCTTATAGATGATGACGGCTGTGTAGTCCTGCGAGCGTATCGGTACAGGTGGTGTAGCGACGGAGATGTTCGTTTCATCGAGCGTCATCTGGGAAACTGGAAGCGCGTAGGGAAGCATCGAATACGGAGTGAGCTGTCCAAGATAGTTCCAGAACCAATATCCGCCCAAAGGCTTCAATATCTCCTGCTCGATAAAATCCTTTGCACGCGGCGGATAGGAGATTCGGAAGTAAAGCATCAGTCCAAAATATGCATTTTCATTCAATGCTTGAATGGCGGCTGTGTTGATTTGCGCGGCTGGAAGCCCGGACTGCAAGACAGCCTCTGTAAGGATTTCCATCGGCGATCCTTGTACCGTCGCAAGATGATTGTTTCCTGTGGGAAATCCGTCATCGGCAATCTGAAAAGAGTATTGTTGCATCAACATCGAATTGTCGCGAAAAGTGAATTTATAGCATGTATTTTGATTGGCAAGATCGACATGATCGACGATAAGCGTCATCAACGTAATGAAATCGGATTGCGGCTGATTGATAAACCCTACGCGAATCGTTGTCTTGTTGCCGATTACATTGACCCCATTTTGGAAGTCCTGCGTAATTTGCCGATTGAAGTCCGTTACGGTAACGGAAAGATCGGAGACGTTCGAGCTTGCCTCCAGATCGCTGACCGACATAACGAGCGATCCAGCATTGCCATCGCTGATCCATGGATACTGTCCTGCAATTCCCGTCTGCGCTGTCGTGAACGTGCGCGAATATCCTTCAATTTCAAACAATGCAACCACAGGTGCCGCGCCGCCAGCCCCGGTTTGCGCCAATGCCTGCCAGCTTGGAGTAGCCGGAATCATGTCTGTAAAATCACCTTTCTACACTTCAGTTTCAATTGATAGAGTCCAGGATATCGATACTCTATTTTCGGGTTCTGATCCATCATGATAAGCGATAGATAGGTGTCAACGGTAGAATCCTGGTAAAAGTCGAAAGGTACGCGCTGAATGGCGGATTGTACAAATTGCTTCCACGCCTCGGCGTCCGCGCCGTCCTCAATATAGGGAACCTCGAAATCGGTCAATTGATCGATGTACCATGTGATCGATTGTTGCCACCCAGCAGTAGAGAATTCATCGTGTCCATGCCACTTGGGATTGAAGTAGGGGAATTGCCTGCCGGGATAAGTGAAAACCAATACATTGCCGAATCCGGCTGGCGGCGCGGCACCTGTGACCAACCCGGTTGTAGGTTCCGTCCATGAGGTTCCAATCGGAATCATGGAAGCCTGCAAAGTCTCCGTGCCGGATGACGTACTAGCATAGAAATTCCATGCTATGACCGCATACGGCATTTGAGGCGGCACAGGAGCAACCGCAACTAAAAGGTCGTCGGCTGCAACGGCGAGACTCGATTCCAAGCTAGGTGTGCTTTCATACTGCGAGCCATCCTGAGTTTGAATGACCCAAGTAGATACCCCATAATACGTTGTGGCAGCCAGAGTACCGCCAGGAGTGTATCCTAGCTGTGGCGCTGGCGGTACTGATGGCACAGAGGGAAACACGAGCTTAGATCGGAATGGCAGAGTCGGTACAGTCGTCAGTACATTGGGATATGACACTTCATTACCTCAATACGCCGGTGTTGGAATCGTTGCCGATGTTCCGGCTACATTCATCCGAATCGTTCCTGTCGATCCACCCTGATTCAATGCCGTAACCATGTTCTGCAAATTATTCGTGTCCGTTATTTGTCCGCCATAGATGTTGACTACCGACTGATGATAATTTCCGCCGCCCCCACCGCCGCGTGAAAGCATACTGCTACCGCCCTGTCCTACGACTGTCTGTCCAGTCGATCCACCACCGCCACGACTGCGACTGGAAGAGGAAGTCCCATGCGATACGGAACCGCGTCCGCCGCCCCCCCCACCACCGCTGCTCCCTGCTGTACCGGCAACAATGCCCCACATTGCTGCCGATGCGAAGTGCATTGCCGCACCAGCATCGTCGAAGATGGCAAGGTCTGCTATTCCCTGTGCTGTTTGGATGATGGCTTCGATGACCGCCATCATTCTTTTCGATTTTATGAATCCAGCCGTTGCCATTCCTACGGCTCCGACAGATTCGATAGCAGTTTGCTTTTGTGCTTGTCCTTGTTTGACGAGTGCCTGATTGTACTGTCCAGCAACGGTTCCGCTTTGCTTATGCAGTTGCATGATCTTTCCAAGACTTTGACTCATCTGTTGCATCGGGCCTGGCAAACCTTGCATCGTCTGCGTACTCTGTTGCATGGCCCGCGTATAATCCAACCATCCCTGCTTGCCGCGCACAAGCTGCTGATTTTGTGCTGGGAACTGGGTCATAAATGCGGGCGGCTTTGACATCATGGTTGAACTGAATTTCGCCATCTGCGCATGACCGTTGATTTGCTGCTGCTGCTGTGTGGTCTTTTTAACATTATCCTGAATGTCCTGCTGCCGCCATTTCGCCAATTTGCTCTGCTTGTCGATTTCAAGATTCAGCAAATGTAAGTGCTGCTTGAGGGCTTCCGTACTCAATCTAGTAGATTTCGTTCCCTTGTCCGTAGTGGAATTCAATTCCGATTCTGTTTTTGCCAGAATGCCAACATCTTTCGTTCCCTGATTGTAGGTGTCCCATAGTTTTTTCAACTGCTGATCGTTCTTTTCGGAAATCTTAGTGCCTTCCTTTGTTAGCCAGTGCCAATGCGTCAGTTTCCCAACTGTCGTCATAATCGACGTACCGAATGCCTCCGTATTTCTCGCGTCTATTTTTACCTCTGTCCCAAAGTTGAGAAGTTCTTTTATCAGTCCGCTGAGTGCTGGAACAAGACGCATTCCTATCTTTGTAGTCAATCCTGTAAACTCCACACTCAACAGTGCGGTCATTTCCTTATATCTGTGGGCTTCCTCTGCGGACTTCTGCGTAATTCCCGTGGCATCTTGCTCCTGCTGTGCCATCTTCTGCAATGCGGCGCGGCCTTTATCCAGCATGGGAATCATTTGCGCGCCAGAACGCCCAAATAGCCCCATGGCAAGCGCAGTTTTGTCCGTGCTATCCTTCATGTGCGAAAATCTATGAGCGATATCCCCTAGAATGTCCGGCATCGGACGCATCTTGCCATGTACGTCCATTGCGCTGATGCCCATAGACTTAAGCGCCTTCGCTCCCTGCGATCCACTGACGGCAAACGGACTGAGCCGCATCGTCATGCGCTCCATGCCGCGTTCGACAGTATCGAAACTGACTCCAGCCTCTTTCGCCGCCAATTTCAAACCGCCCAACATCTTGACCGAAGTTCCCGTTCGCTGACTGGCGAGAAACATTTTGTCCCCAGCGTCGGCAGACTTATTGGCCAGGGCAATCATAGCTCCGCCAATGGATGCAATCGCCCCAGCCGCAATACTGAATGTCGGGGTCATAGATGTCAGTTTGCCGACAATGCCAGAGGATGCTTTGGAAAAATCTCCCTGCATGGCGGACGTGGATGCGCTGACAGCTCCCTCCATCTTCTTGAGGGCCGCCTCCGCTTGCTCGCTATTCGCCTTGAGTAAAAATCCGAGACTCAGCATCAGAGATACAAAATCCCTTTCTTCTTATCTTCCACTTCCTGCTCAAACTGATTGAGACACACGACAGCAGCGGCATCCAGTTGGAACCGGCATACGGCTGGAAGATCGGGGAAAAATTCGCTAGGACGACAGTGCCACGCCTCAGCTAGGTGCGCCAGCGTCAGTAGCGCCCCGCTCCGGGCGAAAGGTTGCGAGGCTGTTGGCCTCATCCACCGCCTCTCCGCTGGCCCAAGCTGTGATAAAGATCACATCGTCCATGTCCATCATGTCAGGCGATATCTCGTCCGCATGGATTGGATTCATCACGCATTTCGGCTGTACCATGACCGCCTGCAATAGATGCAGAAACCAGTCCGCCGACGCGTAAATATCCGCCTGTGTTACCTGTCCATCGCTCTTCGCAATATCGGACAGAGAGGCGGCTAGCGTGACGGGCAAGCGTCCGCGATACATATACCAATTCGGGTTAGGCCGACGAAGAATGACCGGCTTTCCCAACTTTGGCAATACGACACGCTCCGGCGCGCTGAATTCAAATGCGTTGCGAAAATCTTCCGCCGTCGCTATTCCATTTTTCCTATCGTTTCCCATGATTACACCTGCATCCAGATCGATCCGGCCTGATCGCCCTGCGGACGGGTCGAGTCGAACAGCCCGGCAAATTTTATCTTCACCATAGTCTGCTTCTCGCGCTGTACCGGCAAACTGACCTGCTCGGCCTGATATGCCTTATAGAGTTGCGAGACGAGAAACTTCCCTTGCGCGTTGCGTCGTGGCGAGATGACGGCCATCGACAATTTCGGAATTGCAATCAATCCGCCAAAGGAAAGCTGCTGATAGTTTTGCGCTCCGGTAGGCTGTAAAGCGTCCGTGCCAGCGCCATATATACCGCCAGCAAACCAGTTCGCCATATTCAGCATGTCCGATTCCTTCATCTCGACTTCGATTTCCGACGTAGCCGAAACGATCACGGCATCGACTGGGCCTACCACCTGGTCGGCGGTAATGCCTTCGATCTTCGGCGCAAACACATTGGTAATCGCGCCCTCAACCGCGCCAGCATAATAAGGTGCGCCAAGTGAGATACATTCCCAAGTTACCGTACCCGGGGAGGCTTCTGTCACCGTTCCTCCAATCGTCTCAACGAAGGTAGGCGCAACTGTGCCGGACGTTCCGCTATTGACGGCCCTCTGAAGGTTCCCGGCTGTATCGACGATCTGCTGACCGGCCAGATAGGTCGTACTCGCTACCCAGATGGCTCCGGTAGCGGGACTGCCATTTGCTGCGAGAACGATTCGAGCGCCGGTTGCGGGAACGGGTACGTTGAACCAGAGATTGCCTGGCCCCTGATGAATGTAGTTCGGATTGATTGCGCTTGGCAGTGAACTCATACTTCCTCCAGATCGAACCTGATTTGCAGAGATACCTGAATGACCGGCGTCTCAATTTCATCCTTCAGCACGAGCGATTGCTCCTCGTGCTCGATAAAAATCTCTTTCACGCTTCCAGCCGTAAACGGAACGGTAACTCCGCTTGGAACCGTCTCATGCACAATCGGCAATGCCGTTTCCCAATCTGTCCAGAACGGTGAAGGCCCAGCACTGTAGGTAATGATTGAATCCAGCACGCGCAAATAATCGATGGCCTGATCTTGAGCAAGTTCACTATCGAACTGCCCGGATTCTAGGGTAAGCACGATAAGAATTTGCTGCTTGCGCGTTTGCTCCGAGCTTTCATCGAACGCCGTCCCTTCATACGCCAACGTGACCCATGGAAAAGCGGTGCGATACTTTGGGCCTTTGTGAAACTCCTCAATCATCGGCAACGCCGGATTGATCTCTGCAATCATAGCCGCCTGATACTTTTGAATCACGGCAATCAGCTGGTTGAGAGCCGGTTTTGCTAGCTGTGGGGCCATTACATTCCACTCGCTACGGAACTCATGGCCCCGCGTCCGCTTCGTACCGCCGTTGCCGCGTCTGTCCCTGATCCCTCAATCGCAAATCCTCGCTTACGCGCATAGTTTGTGACCGATCTCGCCACCGAAACGCGAATCATTCGTTTCATTGTTCCCGGCGCATCCGATTCCTCAGGGTCGAATATTCTACGCGCTGGCATTTTCTTCGTTCCCGTCTGATGGTAGATTGCGTATTTTATGTTCGTTCCGTAGAGCAATGTTCGTGCCGTCATCTCGCCACGATTGGACTCGGACAATAAATCGCGCTTCATCTTGCCGGATGCGCTCAGAATTTTCTCTCCCGGATATCGCCTCGCCTTGCGTGTTGCATACGGCCCTGAGAGTTCCTTCCATCGTCCATGATCGCCGTGGCCTTGTTCCTCAAATTGCTTCTTAAGCCACGGACGTAAAGCGTCCTTCGTCACTCCAGGCCAGATATACTTGCGCCAATCTTTGACCGCCGCCGCCATCCCGCCGAATGCGAACCGGACTTGCTTGGCATTCACGATTTTTAGCTCAAACTTAACCATCAGAATTCCATGTTCCGCCAGCCAAACGAGTTGGGAGGCTGGCGTCCCATATCGATACCGAACTTGCCGAAGACGGCGCTGATACCTTCCGTATCCGGCGTTGCACCAACCGGCTGATCGGCTCCGGCAATCGCAATCAATTGCGGGCGCGGTGTTTGCACGTTGGATTTAGGGTCGAACAGAAAATCGAATGTGCCGTATGCCTTCGGCTTGCCACTCTTCGTCTCCGCATTCAACTCCGCGCAGAACGGTATCCAGTCGGCCTTGGTATACTCCTCTGCCAGTTTCGCCGCGCTTGCCACGCCAAAGCTCGCCAGAATCGCACCTAGCTGCGAGGCGGCTCCATATCGATTCCCGCGTTCTAAGACGCGCAATTGCCGTGTCTGGCCGATGTTCGTCCAGACCACGGTATTGTCCGTCGTGGTCGCGCCGAATACGGCGCTAAATGCGGGAATAGTTGTCCCTGTCGTCCCCGCTGTCGTGCAAATCTGCGCTGCCAGGGGACTGTTGGAATCGAGCACAATAGCGCCCTCGGCAACCGCCTGCCCAGCGTACCAAGTCATTGTAGGCAAGCCCAGCGTGGTCAGCCATGCGTTCGTTGCTATGTTAGGGTTGGAGCTGGAGGAGGCCGCGACAATCGCCTCATTGAATCGCCGCTCAAGAATCGCGACAATCACATCCGAGATATCGTCGATGAATTGTTGAATGAAAGCGTCGTTAGGCTTTTGCTGCGGAATGCCCCGCGTAAATGTCGGGTACATTGCGGCGACGTTCGCGATTGTCGTAAAAGCCATTCCGTGCCTCGCTTACTTAACGGGCGCGGTTTCTTCTTCCGTTCCCGGTTCCGCCTTCGCGGGTTCTACTATTTCTGGCTGCTCTTCCTTCGCTGGTTCCGTGGATTCAACAGCCGCTTCGACTGTTTCCGCCTTCGCGGGAAGCCGAGTTACCTGCCCATTCTTGAATTCTTTCGCCCGCGCATCCGTCAACTCAATCTCGCTGCCCGGATTGTAAGCACGGAAATCGATCAGAATGCGACGATTCACTTTATACGATGCCACGTCAATACTCCACGTCGATATTGCCAGCGGTCGCTCCCGCCGTGCCGACCGTGATGTAAATGTTGGTCGCATCCGGCAGCGAAGTCTCGCCCCACAATCCAGCCGCGCCGGGACGCAGACCGACAAATTGCGGGGGGTGTGGAAGCCCGTGAGGAATCGTGTTTGCAGCCGCCGCTGTCAGGCCGCTGACCGTCAATGTTGCACGCGAGGGAAAGCGTCCGTCCAAGTCTTTGTATCGACCATAATTGGTAGGCGTGACAACGATTGCCATAACTTATCTCCCCATATTTGCAAACGGATTCGGTTGCGTGACTTGCGCCATTCCAAGATTGCGAATACCCTCTGCCGAAAGCGGTACATTCGTCGCCTGTTGATACTGTCCATGGAAGCTGTTGACGCGGCGGACGGGCGGAATCATCGGCGTAACAGCCGTTCGCGCCATTCTCATGCCCTCTTCCAGCCGTTCCCTCGACTTTACGGGATCGACAGGTGTGATCGTCTTGCTCTTGAATAGCTTATACACGGTACTATGCGGCAAACCGGAAACGTCGATGCGTCCAGTAATATCTACCGGCACGCTCTTATCTCCAATCGTCTTCGCTTTGGCCCCGCTCGATGGCACACGCTCCGGCACACTGTTGGTTTCCACCAGGTGATGATTGAGCGGTAGATAGCATACCCCGTTGCATTCCAGAGAGCGAAGTATCAAATACCAATCGCCTTTGCCGGACGAATCTGCGGTACGCGATGGCTTGCGAAACTTTGGGCCAATCATTTGCGGGGCATCGGAAAATTTACTTCGTCTACTCACGATTTTTCTCCCTATTAAGCAACAGCATTCAGCCAGACATACGCAGACCCAGCTACCAGATTTTGAATATCATGATAGCGATGCACTTCAATCACATCCGTCGATTTCTTTTCCTCGCGATATCGCTTGACCAGCGTCCCCCCAAGTTCAGGCGCTCCGAATAACCAGCGGAAGGTATAGCCGAGCGCGACCTGCAACTTCTCCGGGCCGTCTGGAATGTACGCTAGCACGGCATTGTTACCCCAGATAAATTCCAGCGAGGTCGTTACACCGGCGGGATTGATTGCCGCCCCAGGCGCGGTGGAAACACCCTCATTCGCGGTATCGTAAAGCGCCTGCAATACCCAAAAGTTCTTGACTCCGAAAACGGATGCCAACTGATTAACGCTCGGATAACCGGCGGGAAGTTCGGTGTATTTGAAGCGGTCGATAATCAGTGGATGTTGCCGTAACGCGACGTAGACGGGAAAGCTGACGGCAAACGTGTTTGGCTGCACGGCAACGGTCTGCGTGATCTGCACACGAGCATTTTCTACCGCAACTACAGGATCGCTGTTAGTGTAGTCCGACCACTGCGACGTTCCCGCCAGGGTGGTCGAATACACGGGAGAGCCGCTGCCCATCATCTTGTTGAACGAAAAACGTTCTAGATTGAGAAGAATGGCTTGCGTCAGGTTCTCAACCGTATTGACCTCCAGATCGCCCCCGAGCGCATTGTTGGCCCGCATCTCGTCCGTGATATTGTCCTTGAGCGAGTGGTCAACCGTAAAGTATGGAGGCATGTCGAGCGTCCATGGAGCAATCTCGAAACTCTCGCCGCCCTGTTGACGAATGTCCTCATATGGACGAAACTGCTCAAACCAGTACCGAGGGACGCGACCCGTCTGAAACTTCACGGGAACGGGAGGATAGAACTTCTCGGCGAAGAAATCGAAGTTCTGATAGCGGATCGACACGTTATTTAGCGGTTGATCGAGATAGAGCAAACTAAGATCGGGCATTTAAGCCTCCGTGAAGCTATATTGAAATCCAGGGCCGCAATGAAGCGGCCCTTAAAGTCACTCGATTACGGGTTAGGTACTGGCGCAAAGTTTAGATCGACGAAAATCACATCGTTGATCTGTGCCGATGATGTACGGGCGATGCCTACCGGGTACAAAGTCGTGCCAGCCGCGATGCTCAGATTCGTGGCATTGTTGACACGACCATAGGCATCGGCAATGACAACGATGTCGCCATCTTTGACTACGCCTGCCGCGTATGCGCGTGCTTGCCCCGTATATTGCACGGTTGGGCCATTGTCCTGCCCAGTCGTGCCGCCTAGAAAATTCTGATAGGGAGAGCTAGGCGTTGTGCCGGTGATGGTTGACGGGTCGGTGTCTTCCATGTAAAACGTGTTCGGCTCCAGCCAGTGCTCCAGCGTAACGCCTTTGACCGGGCCTTGGTTCGCGGCAGTTGGCACGGCGGCATAGATCGCCCCGGTAGTCGTGCCAGTCTGCGTTGGATCGCCAATCAATGCGGTGAACTTTGCCACGCGCACGCTAGTGCTCAACCGATATGTTCTGGTGTGTCCGTCTAAACCTGCCATGGTCGTTTCTCCTTAAAATCGATTTACATCAATCGGCGATGTACCTTGTTGTAGCGTTCCGCCAATGCAGTATCCGATGCCAAGACCTTTGTGTAGGCCGTGCCGTAGGACATGTCTTTGTTTTCCTTGATAAGCTGATCGATTCTCTGTTGCAGCTCGGCATCTGGATTGGTGGACTCGTCCCCGGTTCCGCCAATGCCAACCATGCTCAGGCGCTCAGACTTCGGTTGCGCCTTCACCATTTCCTCGAAGTTTGCACGATCCGAAAGACAGAGCGCGACGAGTGAGGCGCGTTGCTTGGGTAGAAATTGACCTTCGTTGATGGCTTTCGATACATCCTCGACCGCATCCTCGAAATCGGCGTAATCTCGCATGGAGATTTTCTCCTCCGCCAGCAATCGGCGTGCGGAGCGTGCATTGAACGATCCGTTATCGGAGATGGCCGAACTGAGCAAGGTTTTATGTGCCGTGCGGCGCGATTCCGAATCGCTGGCGGTAATGCCGCGCTCGACAAACTGCGTTACCTCGGTCAATGTCAAAGGACGCCCGGTTGCTTCCTTGATTTCCTCAGCGAGATCGGTAGCTTTCAATGTTCCCGCTGTGCGACCGGATTCCGCGAATTTATTGGCATGATTTTTCAGGTCGCCATGCGTGATATACCCAGCCAGCTTGCCATCGCCGCTTACAACGGCATGATGCGAGAGCTTTCCAACCTTGTCGGCGGGACGCATCTTGCGAATCGAGAAGCGGGGAACATTGCCGCCAGGTGTGGGAGCATCATCGTCATCGTCATCGCCCAGCGTCTTTGCGGACAATTCCTCAGTTTCGTCGCCATCGGACGGCGTATCGATCTTTCCCGCGCGCTTTTCCGCCTGCTTACGCAGGGTGTCCTGATCGCCACGGTCGCCTTCGACTCCGTAAGCATCCATATCGTCCAATTCCACTTTGTTTGGCATGGTTTCCTCGCTAAGATTCTTTTTTTCAAAACCGAACGTGTTGATTCCGTGCTTTTTTGCCGCTGAAACTAATTTCTTCGCCACCGACGTTTTCTTGTCTGCCGGAATGTCCGCCTGATTGAATCGTGCCAAGGCGTTTTCCGCATGTCCTTTATCGTGTACTGGCAGCTTCCATGTGCTCTTGTCCTTCGGATCGCCTACATACGCGAAATCTGAACGATGAACCTTTTCGCCGCTTACCGTCGCATGATCCGGGTCGCCCGTCGTATCGCTAGCCAACGTCGTATCGTCATCGTGCTTGGCATCGACTTTGACCTTGATCTTCGCGCCGTCGATGACGGGTACTACGATCTGCTTGCCGGTAGACTTTGCCTCACTCAATTGGATCGCTGGCAATTCCTCCAGAAACGGATGATTGGTCAACGCGCCGGAGGTAAGAGTTGCGCCCTTGGAGCGTCCGGTCTTTTTGTCCGTTGCGCCCCAATCGATGGCAGGAGAGAAATATCGATATTCCCCGCCCTGGATCAATCCCTTTGCCTTCGGCGTCCATTCCACGCTTGCCCAGAGAATTTCTTTTCCATCCTCGCCGCGCATCTTCAGATCGTGAATCCATGCGGCGGCTGGTATCGGGCCGCCCTTCGCAACTTCCGGGCGTTCGCTAGCGTGTTCGTAATCGACGACCACCTGTCCATTGCCACGCTTGGAGAAATTTTTGCAAATATCGTCCAAGTCTTCTTTGGTGATCGAAAATCTGTGTCCGTCTTTGACCCATGTGCCAGTCACGGCAATGGGAATCTCTGCCAGATTGCTCAATAGCCCAGGGCTATCGGCAAAGCACGTCGCAAAGTGTCCAAGATCGGGCATCGTTTGGAATACACGCTAACACCTTAATCCAGAAAGATTGCAAAATATTTACAATGTATGGATTGGATATTGACGATGTGTTTGCAGTGTTTTATAGTGCGGGTATGGTCGAACGAGTTCCGACAGGGTTTCGTCTGAGTCCAGCGGCAATGAATTTACTGGATATTTTGAAGCGTCGTATGGGTATATCCAAGACTGCCGTAATCGAAACGGCAGTCCGAGAATTGGCTCAGATCAAGGGTGTAAAACAGTGAATTCGAGAGAATTAAACGTCAGCAATCGTCAGTAGCACACTGACACTTGTCCCGCCGGTAAAGGTTCCAACATTGGCACGCAGAAACGCAACTGGCCCAGCAACCTTGTACTGTGCTCCGCCAGCAACGTTCGCATTGGTGTCCAACGTCGTCCAATTCACGCCATCCAGCGATCCTTGCAACGTCACAGACAGCGCCGTAAACGTGCCGACGGTATTGACCTGCCACATAAAGCTGGTCGCATAGTTGCCACTCGCAACGCCGGTAAGCGGAGTGTTCCACGTGGAACCTGCCCCTGTAGCCGTTGCCGCATTCAAGATCGTGTTGACTAAACCGCGTCCTAACGTTGCCATGTTTTCTCCTTATTCATCCATATTTGCCCAGGGAATACAACGACACAAATCGTCGCCCTCGCAAATGCTCGATAGATCGGCATCCTCGCCGCTAATGATAGACCCGTCGGCATCGGCGCATGGCCCGCAGGTCGATTCCTCCAACACGCTACCACGCCGCCAGACCAACTGTTTGCCCATTTTCTTTTCGATTGCCGTCAATCCGTCAGCACGTCCGGCCCGCATGATTTGATTGACCGCCTCGCGTGCAATGTTCGACAGTAAACCGTCGGAGTATTGATGCAACTCTCCGGTCATCACATCGATATCCGATAGCTTCTCCGGCGCATCGTCCTCGGCAACCGCACGCGCCGCCGCCTGATAGCGATTGAAGACTTTCTGGACAGTCAATCGGGCCATCAGCTTTGGATCGGACTTCATCGGCGCTTTGAGCGGTACGTTAGCCATTGTGCTCACCCGTTATCTGATCCACCGCCTGTTGATGTATCTCCGTCAACAGATTGTCGAGCAATGTTTCCAGATGCGGTTCCAGTGTAAACACCATCTGCGCGGGCGATACTTTTGCCTTCAACTGCTTTGCCGCTTGTCGCGCTATCGAACCAATAATGCGAGCTTTGATCGGCCCCGTCAATTCCTTCAGCAACCGCTCGAAGTGTCCCTGATACGTTTGCCGCAGTTTGCGGGCTTGGGTCGCGCCATGAATGTCTTCATAGTGTGTCGGCTTTTTTTTTACCTCTGTCAACACTTCCGGTTCGTCATCCTCATCGAATGTTTCTGGAGGCGGCGGATATGGATCGGGAGTCGGCTCCAGCGGTGTGTCCTGCTTATCCGATGGCTGCATATCTTCCGGCACAGGCGATACTTGGCGCTCTTGCGTCGTGCTCGGTTTGAACGACGTGTTAGCCTCCATGATCTGACCGCCGGAAACAATGCGCGCGCCCTGCTGTGCCTGCTGTGCGGTTACGTCCGTCACTTTATTCGGCTTGCGTGGATTCTTCTGCCCAGGCACATCGTTAGGGGAGTATCCGCCGAAGGATGGACTGGTATCGTAGCTAGGTCGCTGTTCCTGTGCCTCATCCATCGGTGGGCCTTTCGGCGCTGTGTCCGGCGTGCTGCGCTGTGTCGGCTGTCCACTGCGATTGTTCGGTACTGGAATCGGCAGATCGTCTCCAATCGAATGATATCCAGCGTCCGACAATTGTGTCGCGTTGAATTGGATCGACCAGTTGCCATCGTTGGAATCTTTGACGGCCTTGGCAATACGTCCCAACTCGATACCTTTTTTCTCGCTCACAGCCTGCGGTATCGCGCCGCGAGACAGTGTAGGAAGCGCATTGATGACACGCGAATGCGTGACCACGACAATCGGCTTACCCAGCATCTCCGCACGCTGCACGCAATGTAGAATCGCATCGTTCAATCGTGCGTCCGTTTCCCGCCAACTATCGCCGCCAGGCGGTTTGATATTTGGATGCTGCTCCAACCATGTCAGTTGCTCGGATATCGTGCGACCATTCTTGAGCTTCGTATTCGCGCTCATGCCGGTATAAGCCCCAACGTTCCAGCCACGTAGCCCGCGCTCTGGAGTGACCTTGACTCCAATCTTCTTCGAGATGGCTTCCGCCGTCTGCATCGTGCGGTCGAGATCGGAAGAATAAATCTCAGCCACACCTTTGCCACCCAGCATCTTTGCCGTGGCAGCAGCTTCGCTTCGACCTTTCGGCGTCAACATTACGTTGCTCCATGAACTGATCGTTTCCGCATTGGGATCGACATCGTCCGGTGTCTCGCCATGCCGCACAAAATAAATCGTCGGCTGCATGGTTTCGCTGAGTTGCACATCTTTGGGATCGGGCGCTTGTATAACTCCATCCATCCGTCCAAACGGCGAATCGCTGGCTGTAACCACATCGTTGACGACAGGCTTGACAGGCGTTTTCGGCGCTGGCTTGACCGGATGCTTGTATTGCGGTTGATGTTGCGGCGAACCCTTTGGCTGATCCATCTGCGGCTGATTCGGCTGTTGATTGGCAGGCTGGGCAGCCGGTTGCTGTCCTACAGGCGCGGCATTCGCGGCAGCGGCAGGCCCGGAGACCACTGGGTCTTTCTCGATTGCCTCGCCTTTCTTGGTAATCAATACATCCTCGTCCGTCTCCTCCGGCAACTCATACTGATCGCGAATATAAGCGCGCAATGGGCCATCACTGACCACCAATCCCTGCGCGGCAAGCTGTTGCAACGATTGACGCACATCCTCAAAATCGCGCATCTTCAGATTCATCGCTTGGATTTTTGGGATACTGGCATTCTCGCCGAAATTGATGCGTACCAGCCGTCGTATCGTCGTTTGACGCAACCGCTCGGCCACATAGTTGGACAAAAATTGCGTGGCGGAAAGAAAAAAATCATGTTGCGTTGCAG
>JAEHJW020008197.1_pt1 | contig 22976 bp, 25 predicted proteins | sample 9271431 | NCBI WGS metagenome assembly JAEHJW02 | reverse complement strand
TGCGCGAGGCGGGAGATGGCGGCGGAGACGACGGCGGCGAAGGCGCGGGCCTCGGTCGGGTCCTGCACGTCGTGGGAGAGCATCACGCGGCCAGCGGCCAACGTGCGGGAGACGAACGACGCGGCGCCTGAGCGGGAGACGTTGCGCTCCGCCACGAGGTCTGCGGTGAGCCGCGCTTGCGCCTTGTGCGTGACGTCGGCGTACGCGGCGAGCGCTGCCGCCTTCACGATGCGATCAAGGCGCGCATCTTCGGCAGCGTCGGCGAGGTTGCGCGCTTCGGTGGCGGCGCGGTCGGCTTCAGCGGCGGAGCGGTCGGCGTCCCAAGCGGCGAGCACGAGCGCGGTAGCGGCGGCGTTGGTGAGGGTCGATGCGGTCATGATGGCCTGTCCTTCGGTTGGTGTCGGGACCCTTGCGGCCCCGGCATGTGCTGATCGTCTCATGAACGCAACACGGAGTCAAGACGCTACCGACACGGACCTAGGTCGGGCCCCGGTTTGTCTCACGGTGAGACAGAATCCCCGACCCCACGGCCAACGGGCACGACGGCCAGCGGGAAGGGCTCACGCAAGGGGAGAGACGAGAGACGGCAGCACACCCGGCCCCACCGACACTCCAGCAACGGACGCACCCCACCGCCCAGCAGCGCGGGCAGCGGCAGCGGGAAGGACCGGAAGGAGAGAGAGACAAGGACACGGGAGACGGGGAGAGGCAGGACGCTGCAACACCACGACCAGAACCGAGAGGCCTGAGGCACCATTTCCTACTAGTTTGGTGCGAATTGCACAGCGCGATTCTGAGCCCCTGAGCCGTGCTGGACGTCCCCGAACCCACGGAAGGCCCGGAACGGCGCTCTCCGTTGCGCTGCGGCCCGGGAAGAGGCATCCACGGGCACAGGTCTGACCGGGGGTGTGCCGAGATAGGGCCAGGGGGGGAGTAATACTCTCCCCCTCCAACGATTCCTGTCACCGCCTTGGTGCCCCTGGTCCGCTGTGCTCCCCTAGGGGAATGGAGGGGTCCAACTAGGGGAGATAGGGGGTCCAACTAGGGGAGGTGCTGTGCTCCCCTAGACGAGTCCCCTAGGGGAGTGGCATGCTTTGGTCCGTGGCAGGCAACGACTACCGACAGGGACGCAGGCAACTCAACGTCCTCGTCCCGCTCTCCCTCGATGCGAGGGTCCGGGCGAAGGCGGTCGAGCAGGGCATGACGATCCAAGAGTGGGTCGTGGCGGCACTCCGAGAGAAGGTGACGGAACATGATGCTGGAGATCCCGCTGACAGCGGAGCAGGAGCGGAAGCTCGACGTGATGGCGGCCCTGACCGGGCTCACGCGGGAGCAGGTGCTCACCTACGCGATGGAGGAATGGCTCCGTCGCCTCGACCGAGCGGAGACGCTCACCACCTGACACCCGAGCTGCCCCCATGGGAGGAAAGCGCATGAGTGAGATCACCGTGGTCCATGGCTGGACCGTCGAGACAGAGAGCGCAGATGATGGCAGCCAGGGCGAGCGTGCCGCCTCTCCGATGGGTCACATCGTCATCCTCTCCACCAGTTCCCCAATGGTCTGCTCGGACTGCGGGGAGGAGATCGGTGCATGGACCACATGCCTGATCTACTACAAGCGCGGCGAGGAATATGTGCTCCAGCAGGAGCGATATGACCGCACCGCCTCACAGGTGGTGCATCTGGAGCATCAGATCCTCGGGCTGGCGGAGACCGACCTCACGATGGCCGACCAATGAAGCAGGTCGATCTCCAGGGGCTCGGGATCGACCTCACGCTCAACGACGACGAGTTCATCTCCAGCGCCATCGTCATCGCGCACACCATAAACGAGGCGGCCGAAGAGTCGATCCGCTTCCGGACGACTCCCGGCATGAGCACGATCACCCGGCTCGGTCTCCTTGCGAGTGTCGATGTCATCGAGGCGTCGAGGCAGTGGACCGACGGCGAGGACGACTGACCGATGCCTCGTCCGTTCCAGATCGGCGCGTGGAAATGCCAGCAGTGCGGCATCTCCGGTTGCGGCTGGGACGACCTCGAAGCGCATCAGAACGAGCACATCGAGATCCACGACATGCTCCACGCAGCGGCCCTCCCATGTGAGGGTGTGCTTCCATTGAAGATATTCATTGAACCGATCCGAGAGTGGGGATGACATGCAGGGACACTTCGTCAAGGAGTTCTCCAGCAGCCAGCAGACCGTCGAGTATCGAGTGCGGGAGGCCCGACGGCGAGCCAAGGCGCTCGGCTACTCGAAGGTCCAGACCGAGCGGCTCGTCGCGCTATGGAAGCGGCGTGGTGCGAAGTGAGCGAGCGGATGGAGCAGGACGCGGCGCTGTTCTCCGCCGTCCGTACATGGGCAGCAGGGGCCGGCATTGACGCACGGCACATCATCGTGCTCGCCGCTGGACCCAATGAGGCCGGGGAAGAGTTCGACATCGGGACCTCCACTGAGTTCGTCTCCACCGACGTCGCGCTGCGGATGCTCTCGCTAGCCACTACGCAGGTGATTAAGCGAGCCATCGCCGAGTCGATCAGGCCGGTGGCCGAGGAGACGGAGCGGGGATGAAGAAGCAGGACCTCAACCGCTGGCAGACCTACTTCGAGGCGCGCAATGCTGGTGTCGCCATCGAAGCAGCGGCGCGGAAGGCCCGCCTCTCCCCCTCGACCGCCTACCGCTTCGAGCGCGGCGACCCATCCTCCGGTGGCCTCGAAGCAGCGAGCATCCTCGGCGTCTCCATGGTCGCCGGGAATCTCGTCGCGCAGCCGCTCTCGCAGGAGGCCGCGCGCGCGCTGGAGGACTTCGCGTACTTCCGCCGCCGGTACTTCGGACGCAACTCAACGCCATGGCAGGAGCGAGCCGCCTACGACCTTCTCCGAGCGGTGCAGACGAAGCAGCGCGAGTACATCGTGATGAACGAACCACCGGGATCAGGTAAGGCACTCGCGCTCGACACGCCGCTTCCCACGCCGACCGGGTGGACCACCATGGGCGAGGTCCGGGTCGGGGACACCGTGATCGGTGGAGACGGTCGCCCGGTCATGGTCATCGGCAAGACCGAGGTCATGCACGGACGCCCGTGCTTCCGCGTGACGACCGATGACCGGCACTCCGTCATCGCGGACGCCGAGCACCTGTGGCCTGCAACCATCGGGAACAAGCCGCCGAAGGCAGACTACGCAGGCAAGAGCGGACCGAAGCCGACGGCGCACCTCTACACGACGGAGCAGCTCGCGAAGCAGCGGAGCAAGCGCCCGCACCTGCGAACCGTCGCCATCGACCTGTCCGAAGCGAAGCGGCTCCCGATCCATCCGTGGATACTCGGGGCATGGCTCGGTGACGGGTCCTCCGACTCGGGCCGCATTGCTTCGCACCAAGACGATCAGCCCTACATGCGGGGAATGTTCCACAGCCTCGGTTACGCCACCACCGACCTCTCGAAGCGAGACTCGTTCGGGGTGCCTGGTCTCCAGCAGCAACTTCGCAAGCTCGGGGTGCTGAGGAACAGGCACATCCCCCAGCAGTATCTCCGCGCGTCGAGACAGCAGCGCATGGACCTACTACGTGGACTCACTGACACTGATGGGTACGTCGATGCGTCAGGTCGTACGGAGATCACCTCGACGAAGCCAGACCTCGCCGCTGGAATCGTTGAACTCGTCGCGTCACTCGGCGTGAAGGTCACCTGCACAGAGTCACGAGCGATGCTCAACGGACGCGACGTGGGTCCGAAGTGGCGTATCTCCTTCGCGCTCGACGGGTCTGCTGGGATGCCACGAAAGTCACATGGACGAACGACCGGGCGACCACGCTATCTCACGGTGGAGCCGGTCGAATCGGTCCCGGTCGCCTGCATCCAGGTGGCGAACGCGGACGGGCTCTACCTCGCTGGCAAAGGGATGCTCCTCACGCACAACTCCACGCTGTTCACCCACGACATCCCAACCTGGCTCATCGTGCGTGACCGCACCATCCGCATCCAGATCGGTTCGCGTACCGAACGGCAGGCGCGCATGTACGTCGGGCGCATCAAGCGCAGTCTCGAACGGGACGCCCCGCTCCGCGCCTCCGCCGAGGACTTCGAGCTCGGTCACGCCTTCGACGCAGACGCCTGCCTCCAAGACGACTTCGGCGCGTTCAAGCCCGAGGGTCGAACAGACCTGTGGCGCGCCGAGGCACTCGTCGTCCGACAGTTGGACGGCGTGCAGTTGGACGACAAGGAGCCGACTGTCTCCGCGTGGGGACAGGACTCCGGCTTCCTCGGTGGCCGCTTCGACTTCGTGGTGTGGGATGACCTCGTAGATCGGAAGAACACCAAGACCGCCGAGGCGCGTGACGCATCCCGCGAGTGGTGGGACACCGAAGCAGAGACGCGGCTCGAACCGCATGGGACGCTGCTCCTCCAGGGCCAGCGCATCGCCCATGATGACCTGTACCGCTACTGCGTGTCCCATGACTCACTGATCCGTACCATCCGAGGGGATGTACAGATCAGCAAGGTGGTTGTTGGGGATGTCGTTCTCACACGAAATGGTTGGCGTAGCGTTGAGTGGTCTGGGTGCACTGGAATACGAAACACAGTAACGCTTGCCACTGCGAGCGGGATGAGCCTCACCATCACACCAGACCATAGGATCGCAACTCCGAACGGATGGGTGGAGGCGGGATCACTTGCTGCTGGAGATGCGCTTCTGGTAATAGGTGGGGATGCCAGCAGCACGTTGAGCAGCATAGAACGCTCTGCTAGCAGTGTTCCGACACTCTCTGCACAATCTAGCCACAACGACCCCACCACGACGCCTCAACAGGAGATTGTCTCCAGCGTAAGGATGCCCCTTCGGGCAGTGCGTTCGCTCGGAATACCGTTTAGCCGTGGAACTTCGAGCAAGATTCTTCCTATGGTCCTCGTCAACAAGATGCGCAGGATTGACGCAGCGCGGATTGTGGCAGAGATGAGAAGCCTCATGCTCAAGTGGCTCTCCGTTCTTGTGGAAGTACCGGATAACCATGCGAGACACGAGTTGTTCCCCCGGAAACATCCAGTGGGCAGCAGTGGGGTATCCCTGAGCATTGATAGATTTTCGATTCCAGATCAGGCATTCACCTTCCCATTCGCATCGTTCGATGAGCCATCCCAATCCGAATGGCTTCCGTTTGGAGATGCCGTTACAGGTCCTGCAACGGGAACCATCGCGTCCGACAGGAATCCCACAGTCGATACAGTTGTATCTATAACTCATAGTGGCATGGTAGAGGTGTGGGACCTCACTGTCAATGACACACATGAGTTCTATGCTAATGGGATTCTTGTGCACAACTGCCTCGACAAGAAGACGATCGACGAGCAGCCGAAGTACCGGCATATCGTGTTCAAGGCGCACGACGAGTCCGTCTGTACGCAGGACCACAACACCGTAGAGGCGTGGCCGAAGTCCTGTCTGCTCGATCCGTACCGTCTCCCGTGGGCGCATCTGGAGACGCTGAAGCACAACAACCCACGTACCTTCGATGTCATGTACCAGCAGGCCGATGGCGATGTCGTCGGTGGCCTCATTGACCCAGCATGGATCGAAGGCGGTGTCGATGCCGACGGCATTCCGAGGCCCGGATGCCTCGATCGCCAGCGCATCTTCCTCGACCCACCCGAGAGTTTGCGTGATGGCAACGGCTGGTCGTTCATCACCGTGGACCCATCCCCCACCGAGTGGTGGGGGATCATCTGGTGGCTCTACGACCCGAACACCGGGAACCGCTACATCATCGACCTGCACCGGGTCCGGCTGAACCCCGAGCAGTTCCTCTCGCTCGATCTCTCCACCTTCGAGTGGTCCGGACTCATCCCCGACCTCTATCGGAAGGCGAACGATCTCGGTATTCCGATCTCCCATGTCGTCGTCGAGGTGAACGCTGCGCAGCGGTGGCTCCTCTCGCAGCCGCATGTCCAGCGATGGATCACCGAGACCGGCATGGTGTTCGTCCCGCACACGACGAGCATCAACAAGCAGGACCCGAAGTACGGACTGGAGTCGATCGGCGACCTGTTCCGGCAAGGGATGATCCGCATTCCATGGGGCGACTTCTCGTCGCGGACCCGCTGCCAGCACCTCATCGAGGAGGGCACGAAGTACCCAGACTACGAGACGACCGACCTCATCATGTCGGTCTGGTTCTCGAAACTCGCCGTAGAGAATCACTACGCCCCGAGGCGCGGGCCAAGTTATCATCTTGACAGACCGGCTTGGTTGGGGCATAGGAGTAGGGGGCTCAGGATATGAGCACATCTGTCGGCGCAATCCTCGACCTCTACCGGCAGCGTCGAACGCAGTACAACGGTCTGCACAACAGCATGCGAGTCGTGCAGCGCGCGTACAACAACCAGATGGATGTGCCGCTGCCGGACATGGACCGCGTGACGGCCCCTTCGGTGCCGAACCTTCTCGTGCAGGGCATCGACCAGATGGCGGGCCGCATCACCTCGATCGTCCCGAGCGTGACGTTCTCCTCGACGAATCCCGGTGTCCGCAAGTACGACCGTATGGCAATGACCGCAGCCAAGACCATCGAGGGCTGGTGGCAGATGGACCGCCTGCAGATGAAGATGAAGCAGCGCGGACGCCACCTCATCGCCTACGCGATGTCTCCGGTCGTCATCCGGTGGAACCACAAGGAACACCGTCCTATCTGGCAGGTGCGGCATCCACTAGAGACGTTCCCTTCGACGGATCTCGTCGCGGGACAGGTGACGCCGACGAATGTGATCTTCGCATTCCGCCGCAGCGTCGCGTGGTGCCGAGCGCAGGGTTACGGCAATCAGATCGCAGCACTCCTGAACTCGCCGAATGTGAGCATGGACGCGACAATCCTACTCCTCGAATACGTCGATGCGGCCGAGACGGTGCTTGTTGCCGTGGGCTACCGCGCGAACGACAGTCTGGTGCCAGACGACTACATCGGTGAGGGGATGCGTGGCATCGAGCTCGAACGCTATGCCAACTTCAGCGACCGCTGTCCAGCGATCGTCCCAGCGCGCATCACGCTCGACACGCTGTCGGGGCAGTTCGACGGCATGGTCGGCATGTACGCGCGGCAGGCGCGGCTCATGGCGCTGGAGGAGATCGCCGTCGAGAAGGGCATCTTCCCAGACGTCTACATCGAATCGCGGCCCGGTGAGCAGGGCCGCTTCGTGCAGGGCCCATTCGATGGACGCTCGGGCGACATCAACATCATCGCCGGTGGCACGATCCGCGAGATCCAGTCGCAGCCGGGGTACATGACGAATCCGATGATCGACCGGATGGAGCGAGCACAGCGGGTCACCGCAGGGCTCCCCGCAGAGTTCGGCGGGGAGTCTGGGTCGAACATTCGCACAGGGCGCCGCGGAGACGCGGTGCTCTCTGCTGTCATCGACTTCCCCATCGCCGAGGCACAGGAGGCCTTCGGCTACGCGCTGGAGGAGGAGAACGAGGTCGCCATCGGACTCGCGAAGCAGTTCGACGGCAGCACCCCGCGCACGATCTACGTCGGCACCGGCAACTCGCAGCGCCCCGTGACTTACACGCCAGAGGAGACATTCAAGAACGCGAAGCATACGGTCACCTACCCGGCTTCCGGCTCTGACATCAACAACCTCATCATCGGCATCGGGCAACGCGTCGGACTCGGCATCATGTCGAAGCGCACCGCTGCGGTGCTCGACCCGTGGATCAACAACCCGGAGATCGAGCACGACACGATCATCGCCGAAGGACTGGAACAGGCGCTCGTCTCCGGCATCCAGCAGCAGGCCGCTACAGGACAGATCCCTCCGCTCGTCGTCGCACAGATCATGAAGCTCGTGAAGGACGACAAGATGGAGATTGCCGAAGCGATGGCGCAGGTCACGCAGAAGGCGATGGAGCAGCAGCAGGCGCAGCAGCAGGCGGATGCAGCGGCGCAGCCGCAGACGCCCGATGCGCTCTCCGCCGGGCCTGCGGCACAGGCGCTTGCTGGAGCGCAGATCGAGCCACCGGCACAGTCGATGCCGAGTGTCCATAACCTCGGACAGATGCTCATGGCATTGCGTCGTCCGGCGACAGCAGGAAGGCCGGTGGCGTAAATGCCTCGTGGGGGCCGACGACAGGGACAGCCGGGAGTGGCGTATGGGAACAGGACGGACCTTCTCGTGGACCGGAACAACACTGGCTCTGCGGCGAGCGGCGGGTACGTTGCACCGACGCAGTCTGCTCCAGCAGCGCCACAGCCTCCGGTGGCGTATCCAGAGGACACTCCTGGCCTTCTTGATCCGAGCACTCGTCCTAATGAGCCTGTTACGACCGGGCTCCAGTACGGAGCGGGGGCGGGGCCGGAAGCGCTAGCGCAGGATCCTCGGGTGCAGGAGGCGCAGGCGCTGAAGCCATGGTTGCCGATTCTGGAGCCGATCGCGAACCGCCCAGACACCCCGGAGTCGGTACGGACGCTCGTCCGCTACATCCGGGGGTCGTGAGATGTTCGCGCGCAACCTTGCCGCATTCACCGAGGCGCTCGGCGTCGAGAACGCTGGGATGATCGTCGCTCTCTCCACGGTCCCGTGGCCGTCCGATGAGAACCGGGACCAGTTCATTCGTGCGCTCACGGGATTCAGCATGAAGGGTGCGAACGCGAATGACTGACCTCTGGACACATCTGAGCGGTGCGGCGTCGGCTATGCCGCCTCCGCTCGGGTCTGCGATCCCATCGACCACTCCAGATCCTTCTCCATTCAGCAACGCACCAAGCGATCAGGCCGCACAGGTATCGAACTACCTCGCGAACCCGAACATCGTCCTTGCGCAGAAGCCGGCAACAGCATCGTCGTCTCCGACCGACGTCATCGGCTCGTGGCTCTCAAGCCTGTTCGACACCTCGAAGCCGGACGACAACCCGGTCGGCTGGGCATGGCACGGCTTCCTCCGTACGATGAATTGGACCTATGACCGGGTGAATCAGGCTGGGACGTTCGCGCTCTCTGCGCTTCCAGGCGGATCTCCAACGCTCTCGTGGGATCAGGCGAACGACATCAGCATCGGGCAAGAGGCCGTTGGCAACCTCATCTACGACTACAACAACCTCATGGGGAAGCAGGGCCAGTTCGACATCACGAAGGCCGGTGACCGGAAGGCGGCGTTCGAGGACAACCTCATCGGGAAGATCGCATCAGGCGCAACGGACATCGCAGCGATGGCGTATCTCGATCCGTACATGGTGGTAGGGAAGGCCGCGAAGATCGGGCGACTCCGCTACCTCGATTCCGCGTACACCACCGAGAAGCTCGCAGCGGCTGTCCCAGTGGTGACGAAGCAGTTGGAGGATCACGCTGCTGGGCTCATCGGCACGAAGGACATGCACCCGCTCGCGCAGTTGTCGGTGTTCATCGGCGGGAAGAACGCCGAGGGGAAGCCGCTTCACACGTTCCAAGAGATCATGGCGCACCCGGTCCTGAAGGGTGCTACGGACGGAGAGAACGTCGCCTCGGTCCTCATGGCGGCAGACAACCCAGATCAGGCGTTCACCGCGCTCCGCTACATGATGGGTGACGTCTCCGCGCGAGCGAAGTTGCTCGCCGATCACGCGACGTTGCTCGACAGCATCAACCTGAAGCGCAAGGAGCAGTTGGAGGCGATGATCCTCCACCGTCCTCAGGATCAGGCGAAGATGCTCGGAAACCTCACGCAGCAGGTAGACGATCTCCACAATGCCGCGCGCAAGGCGCGAGATGCGAGCCGGCATGCGCGGAATGCCGCATCGCCTCCAGACTTCATCGACGCGATGGACAGGAGCCGCGATGCAGCGGTCACCGCATTCGACAACGCCGTCGAGCAGTACCGGCTCGTCCGTGACATGAAGATCCCCGATCCGCTCTCGCGTATGGACAAGAAGGCGCAAGGCATCCGCGCTGCAGATGCGCAGGCGCAGATCGACGACATGGTGCAGCGAGACACGTTCTTCCAGCGCGCCCTCCAGGGCGAGACGGACAACGCGAACACGCTCTGGAACACGCTGAACCAGGACCGGCAAGAGACATCATGGATGCAACTGTTCCCTGGCCTGAAGGTCGATACCGCAGGAGCGAAGGGCATCCCGGTCGATACTCCGCTCGGGCGACTCGTGGAGGCATCTCGGGAGAAGCGGGCGATCGCCAGCGGCCAGCAGGCGCAGACGCGAGGACAGTGGACGGCGAACTACTTCGGGACGAGCCTCGGCTCTCGCGTCCTGAATCTCTGGCGCTGGGCCGGCAATGAGAACCCTTCCGGGTACATCGCGACCGATGGTGCCGCCTCGCAGAATGCGTGGCGTGAGGTGGCGGCGCAGTTGAATGCCACGCACTTCATGTCCGGCGAAGCGAAGGTCGTCGAGGGCGGGAAGGCCGTTGGTGGCATCCCACTGAAGGATCAACTGCTCCGAGACTTCACCGGCACATGGACCGATGGCAGCGCGCTCGATCAGGTGAGCCGCCACAACATGCTCCAGAACATGGAAGCAAAGGTCATCAACCACATGGGCGCCTACTACGGGCTCGATGAGCAGGATGTCGAGACGCTCATCGACAAGTTGCAGCGCAGCCGCAATGGGATCATTGACGAGATCAAGAAGAACAAGGGGTATTGGGTCGAGGACGGAAAGATCCACAAGGCCCCGTTCCTCGAATCGCAGTTGCTCAATGGCACCTACATGATGGACTTCCGCCGCATCGAGGAGGAGATGCAGCGGTACGTCGCAGAGGGATGGAGCAGGAGGGGCAAGGAGACGAAGGCGTTCATCGGTGACCATGCCGCGAACCTCTACGATCAGTTCCAGTCGCTCTGGCGCCCCTCAGTGCTACTCCGCCTCGGCTACACGCAGCGCAACGTCGTTGAGGGCCTCATCCGCTCTACCGCATTCATGTTCTCCCTTGACCCAAGGAACCTCGCGGCTCCCGTCGTCGATGCGCTGAAGCAGGGGGCCTACGGCGCACGAAACATGGTCGCGCCGAAGGTGACGGAGAAGATCGCCGCGCGCGTCGAAGAGGGCATCGACTCTCGCGTGTTCGCGCGCTGGTGGGATCGACAGAATCAGGCAGCGGCAGACGAACTCACGCGCATCGACTCGTCGATTGCCGCATTCACCGAGCATCGGAACACGCTCATCGCCGAGGGGAACACTGAGGCAGCAAACGTCTACGACGGATACCTACGCCAGTATGCGCAGATGCGCAGCGGCGCGGAGCAGGCGCAGCGTCTCCTCGCGGACCGCGATATCGCGCTCGGACAGTTCCGGCAGCAGGGGAAGATGAAGAAGGCTGTCTACAGCGGGACGATCAACGCCGATGGCATCCCGATGGATCAGGCGTTCGCGAACAAGGGCTACGCCCCGATCGCCATGGCGAACGCCTCCTCGAACATGACGCGCCAGTACGAGGCGAACCTCACCGGCACTGCCGTCTCGCGCATGATCCGCGACACCGTGCTGAAGGAAAACGTCGCTGTCGCCCCGAACGACGTAGACCACTACTACAAGGCGCTCGCCGGGGCGCTCCAGCAGTTCAAGTCTGACGACGTGGGCCGCATGATCATCAACGGCGACGACCCGCGTCGCATCGCCTCCTACCTCATGAACACGAGCCGCGGTCGGGCCCGCGCCGAGATGCTCAGGCTCTCGCTCCCGAAGGGCGAGGAGGGCTTCAAGGTCAAGTCGTGGCAGGACGCGCTGGACTACGCGACGCAGATGACGCATCGCTACAACAGCCTCACCGCCACCGATCAGGTGCGGCAGGCGATGCGCGGATTGCAGCCCACCGAGGAACTCCTGCGACCGCTCCTTGAGGGCCATGCCGACAAGCTCATCCCGATCGTCGGCGACATCACGCAGGAACTCGGGCATAGCCGTCTCGTGGATATGTACCGGAAGCTCACGCAGGTGGGCTTCAAGTGGCTCGGCACCATCCCCGAGGATGCGTTCGTCCGCATCCCGTTCTACGGGCGTCGGCATCAGATTGCCGTCGAGTCACTCGTCTCGGACCTGAAGTCGCAGGTCGGTGACCTCATCACGAACCGCGACCTTCAGGCGATTCAGGAAACCGCACATCGTCGCGCGCTCGCAGATTCGAAGAAGTGGCTCTACACGATCGAGCGCCGCACGAACCTTGGGCGCATCGGTGAGCATGTGTTCCCCTTCATCTCGGCGAGCCAGAACTCGGTGACGACCTTCGGGCGCCTCATCTGGAATGACCCGCGCGTTGGCGTGGAACTTGCCCGCCTGTGGAACGCCCCGGAGCAGATGCACATCGAGGACGGGCAGGGGAACATCGTGGTCCCGCTCCCGGTGGACCTCATTCCCGAGGGCATCCGCAAGGCGACCGGGCTCGACAACATGATGAGCATGAAGTTCAACAAGAACGGGCTCAACGTCATCTTCCAGATGAACAACGGCAACCCGCTCCCGACGCCGGGTCCGCTCGTCACGCTGCCCGCCTCAGAGCTCATGAAGGCGGGACTGTTCGGTGGAATTGATGCCCCGAACATCCTGAAGGAGGCACTCGGCACCGATCAGGCGAACGCGCTATGGGATGGCTGGAAGTCACTGCTGTTCGGCAGCGGACAGGGTGTCTCAGAGAACTTCCTCTCCTACGACATGGTGCTCCCACCGTGGTTGCAGAAGGCCATCCAGATGAAGGAGGGCGAACTCAACTCTGTGCAGTACGCGACGCAGTACGCGCTCCAGGCCCGCACGGAGATGGCGAAGTACCTCGCGGGCTACCGCGACACACCACCGAGCGCGGACGAGATCAAGACGCGCACGAACAACCTCTACCTCGTGCGCATCCTCGGCAATCTCACCGCATTCACGCCGCCGCAGTACGTCTCGAAGTTGCAGCCTCTCGTGGACACGATTCGCGCGAACAAGCAGGCGTATGGACTTGCGGGCGATCGGATGAACAGCGAGTTGTTCGGCGACTACCTCACGATGCTCGGTGACTTCTCGGTGACGAAGAACACTGCAGGAATGCAGTCGAATGTCACGGCCTACGCGAACGCGAAGAAGTATGAGTCGCTCATCGGGAGGATCGCGCCCGAACTCGGGAACAACCTCAATGCGCTCGGGATCATCCTGAACAACGGCAACATGACGAACGCGCTCTACGACCCATCCGTGCGGGCATGGGAGCAGTCGTCGAACATCCCCGGAGTCACCGAGCACTACCTCACGATGCAGTCTCCGCAGGAGTCGCTCGTGCAGTCCCAGAAGAACGCAGGCTGGACCGCCTACATGAAGGGCATGGATGTTCTCGACTCGATCCTTCGGCAGCGCGGCCTGAAGTCATATCGGGCCACTGGAGCGGAGGACCTGAAGGTCGCGAAGCAGCAGCTCATCCAGCGACTTGCGAACGACCCGGCCTACGGTGGCTGGTACTCCGACTTCCTCTCCTTCGGCTCGACGCACACAGTGAGCGCGGTGAAGGTGCTGACGGCGGCGGTGAATGACCGGACGTTCATGCACGACAACGGCGCGAGCGGGCTCTGGCAGGCGGCGCAGCAGTACCTCGCGGCGCGGCAACAGATGGTCCAGGGGCTCATCTCGCAGGATCAGTGGGACGCCATTCGCTCCGACCTTCAGGCGTACAACACCGATTGGGCAGCGCTCGCCACGCGCTACCTGACGAATGACGATCAGCCGCTACCCATCGGCGTATCGTTCGGGACGATGGGAGGCTGACATGGCGGATGAGGCCAAGGACACGAAGAAGGTCGTCGCTGGACTCGGACTCGTCAGCGCGCAGGACCTTGTAGATGCCATCAATCGCGCAGAGGCGAATGGCTACGGCGCTGGGCAGTTGCAGGCCGCGCTGAAATCAGCCTTCCCTAAGGTATTCGCGGAGCACTACCCGCTGGGGTTCCCGTCAGAGGAGAACAAGTGGGGAGCGATGGGGCACATCGTCCCAGCACCGACCACTCCAGCGAGCTCCATCGGAAGGATGCCGTGGCAGCAGGCGGCGCAGGTGAGTATCCCGCAGGACCAGTTCGGCAGTGTCGTCTACCTCGGCGCTACGCATGCTGAACAGCGCACCGGATCGGGCGATTCCGAGTTCCATATGAACGCCAACTCTGGAGTGAAGCAGTTCAGCACGATCGACAACGTGAACAACGTCTACCTCCAGTTCAAGCCAGATGAGCAGCAGCGGTTTGTGGACTTCCTCGACGCCTACTACGGCAAGGGGAAGTGGGATCAGACGAAGGCCGCGCCATTCTGGAAGAACGCGGTGATGCTCGCAGCGACGGCCTACATGCGCGGCGACGAAGTGACTCCGTGGGACGCGATGAAGTCCTTCGTCGATGGCGCGATCAAGGACGGCAGCGCCCCCTCTGTGTCCAGCGGGATGCACGTCGGATACCGCGATGTGCAGACGACGCTCACGAACAGGACGCAGGCGAAGGCGCTCGTGGACAACGCGCTCTCGAACTACCTCGGACGCTCAGCGACAGAGGAAGAGACGCAGCAGTTCCTTGCGGCACTGAACTCGCAGGAGAAGAGCAGTCCGCAGGTGACGGAGGGATCGCGCTCGTACAACGCGAAGGGCGCCTCCACCGGCACTTCGGCAACGACGCAGGGCGGCATCGACCCCGCTGAGTTTGCGAAGGAATGGGCGATGTCCCGAGAGGGCTCGGCGGAGCACGCCGCAGCAACGACCTACCTTGATGCGTTCATGCAGACGCTCGGGGCCGATGTGCGACCGGCAGGTGTGTGATGGCGAACAAGAACCTGAAGCCCGACACCCTCAACATGGAGGTGCTCGCGCAGCGGTATGGCCTCGCCTACCGCATCGTGAACTCCGACCCCGAACTGAAGAACCTGTTCATGGAGGCCACGGGTTCCACTGGCTCCAAGACGCAGATGACTCCGCAGGAGTTCGCCATACGGCTGAAGGACACGCAGTGGTACCAGCGCAATGGCGAGTATGCGGCCAAGACGCTTGTCGCGCAGGCCGAGGGTGGCGCCAACTGGAAGGCCATGCTCGATACCGCGAGCATGGCAGTGAATGCGGAACTCACACGACTCGGGCGACAGGGCGCGTACACCGACGCGGAGAAGCACGACCTCGCTCTCCAGTACATGATGAATGGCTGGGGCGATCAGGGCCGTGGCCAGTTGATGACGAACGCGCTCATCAACGGCGGCTCGCAGGATCAGCCCGCAGGTGGAATTCTCGGGAACGTCGCGGACGCACTGCGCAAGACGGCCTCGAACAATGGGCTCACGCTGAGTCAGTCGTTCTACGACTCTGCGGAGAAGTCAATCGGCATGGGCCTCTCGACGATCGACGATCAGATGCGGACAGTGCGCGAGCAGGCGGCAACGCAGTACCCACTGTGGGCCGACAAGATCCGCAACGGGCAGGATGCGATCGACCTTGCTTCGGGATACATCAACGCGATGGCGAACACCTTCGAGATCGACCCGTCGTCGATCCGCCTCGACGACCCGTACTTGAAGCAGGCGTTCGGCCAGGTGGACCAGCAGGGCAACCCGAAGGCGATGGGCCTCTGGGACTTCCAGCGAATGCTCCGCAACGACCCTCGCTGGATGCAGACGAAGCAGGCGCAGGACCAGATGGCGAGCACTGCGTTGGGCGTGCTCCAGACGTTCGGATTCATGGGGTAGGCGATGGCTGACACAACGACTCCACGCCGCGCACTCAGCGGCGACCCCTTCGGCGATGGATCCGCCGTTGCAGCGGGACAGACCTACGCCACTCCAACACCCAAGCCGGTCGATCCTCCCGCGCCCGTTGCGCCCAAACCACCGGCTCAACTCACGCAGGATCAGCAGAACATCCTCGCATCCATTCAGGCGGTGTTCTCTGGGTACGGGATCAACTCGCTCTACGCGAAGATCGAGCAGTATGTCCGCGATGGGTACAACGCCGACACCATCTCGCTCATGCTGCGGCAGACCCCGGAGTACGCCGCGCGCTTCCCTGCAATGGCGACGCTGAACGCGAAGGGCCGTGGGATCAGCGAGGCCGCTTACCTCGACTACGAGCGCACCGCTGCGCAGTTGGAGAAGCAGTACGGACTCCCACAGGGCATGCTCACCGGCAACGTCACCGGGATGCTGGAGAAGGACATCTCCGCCTCCGAGATGCTCGACCGGGTGAAGATGTCGGTGGCGAACTCCTACAACGCCTCGCCTGAACTGAAGAAGGCACTCCACGACTACTACGGCATCGACGGCAACGGGATCGCTGCCTACTTCGTCGATCCCGACATCGCCGAGCCGCTTCTCCAGAAGCAGGCCGCGAGTGCAGCGATCGGAGCAGCGGCGCTCCAGCAGGACCTCAATGTGAACGTGCTCACCGCAGAGCAGTTGCAGCAACTCGGTGTCTCCGCAGCACAGGCGCAGCAGGGCTTTGGGCAGGTCGCCGGGATGAAGGAGTTGTTCTCCGGCTCTGGCGACACCGTGTCGCAAGACCAGGCGGTACAGGGCGTACTCGCTGGGGATCAGGCGGCGCTTCAGGACGTGAACCGTGCGGCAGGGGGGAGGAAGGCTCGATTCGAGCAGGGGGGCGACATCCTCGCGACGCAGGCCGGAATGTCCGGGCTCCAGTCTGCGGCCACCACCTAATCGCACGACACGCCGAGAGGGTCGCTTGCATTGCGCGAGCGGCCCTCTTAGTGTGCAAGCACAAGCTCCGGCTGGCCCTGCCGCAAGGTAGGCGAGCTACCCGTAGAGCGTTCCGGCGAAGCGCGCCGTGCTTCGTTGCGTATCAGGCATCCCCCGTAATTCCGCGAGACAGGTGAAGTCTGTCTGGCAAACCATCCGCCGCGCACTCCCGGCTCGGCGAGTCGTGAAAGGGAAGGCAATGTCCGAGAACACCGACACCACCGACTTCGGCACCACTGACGAAGGTCAGGGCGACCTCAAGGCCCTCCGCGAAGCAGCGAACCGCTCCGCGAAGAACAAGGCAGAGGCCGACGCACTTCGACGCGAGAACGCCTTCCTCAAGGCGGGCATCAACTCGGAGGACCCGCGCCTCTCGTACTTCGTCAAGGGCTACGAAGGCGAACTCGATCCGAACTCGATCCGGCAGGCAGCGATCGACGCAGGCTTCATCGCAGCGTCGAACACCCCTCCCGCGCAGCAGCAGGCAGCAGCCGCGCAGGAGCGAGTGATGGCCGCATCCGCTGGAGCGACCGGAGAGGCAGCCTCAAACGATGGCATCCTCTCGGGGCTCGACTTCGCCTATCAGGAGAAGGAAGTGGAAGGGATTCTCGACTACGCCAGGCAAATCGGTTACCCCATCGCTGAGTAGTAGAGGAGGCCAGTCATGGCCCTTGGAACTGGCGTCGTAGGCGCCAATCAGAACGGCCCGGTCGTCGCACCGTCCGGGACTCCCGGTGAGATCCTCACCGTCGCAGGTCCGCTGTCCATCAACGCCGCAGCCCCGGTGATCGACACCACTCTTGGTGATCTGTTTACCGCGAAGGCGTACGACCTCATGGCGTACCCGTCGCTGCGCCCCGAGCTGATCTTCGATCAGTTCGCCACCGTCAAGAGCGTGAACTCCACGCACCGTGGCGGCTCGATCCGGTTCTCCTTCGTGGATGACATCGCCGAGCAGACCACGCCGCTCCTTGAGAACCTCGACGTCGATGCAGTCTCGCTCGGTGGTCGTGGCCTCTCGGTCGGGATGCGCGAGTACGGCGTGGTCGTCGGTCGCACGAATCTTCTCGTCGGCACCTCGATGATCCCGCTCGACCCGATCCTCGCGGAGCGCGTCGGCTACAACGCGGGCATCTCGATGGACGCGCTCGGGCGCATCGCGCTCGACGCCACGACGATCACCTACGACGACGCCACGGTCGGCAACGTCGCGAGCATCGGCAACGCGCTTGCCGACTACCTCACGGCGACCATGCTCCGTGATGCCGTCGCCACGATGAAGGCCGCCAACGTGCGTCCGTTCGCGGGCGGGCTCTACGTCGCGGTGATCTCGCCGACTCAGGCGCAGCACCTCATGTCGGATACGAACTGGCGCTCTCAGATCGTGTTCGATGACGGCAAGGCGGGCAACTCGGTGTTCACCGGAAGCATCGGCGTGTTCGAGGGTTGCCGCGTCATCGTGAACAACCACATCGGCGCGCAGGGCAAGGGCTACGTCCTCGGCGCTGAGGCGCTCGCGAAGGCGTTCTCCTCGGCTCCCGGCTTCGGCCCGAACCCGCACGTCGTTCCGTCGCCGGTCGTGGACGGCCTTCGCCGCTTCGCTCGCGTCGGCTGGAAGCACCTCGTCGGCTACTCGCTGTTCCGCGCTGAGGCGGTCATCCACCTCGCGACGCTGGGCACGCTGAAGCCGTAACCCGTGAGTGCCCCCTCCTCTCTGTATGGGGAGGGGGCACTTCGCCACACCCGAGAGGAACGATCATGGCGGCGAAGAAGTCCTACACCGAAAAGGGCACCGGAGAGCGGTACGCATCGAAGGCCGCGATGCAGCGGCACGAGAAGCGCGAGCCCACGGCGGAGCGGAAGCGTGAAGGCGACATGCCAATGAAGGGCAAGATGCCGATGAAGGGCAAGAGGAAGTAGACCATGGCGACGCGGATGCAGTTGCTCGGACGCGGGACGTACAGCGAACCCGTCGTGCTCACGAGTGACCCCGCGTCGAGCCTCTACGCCTACAAGCAGCCTCCTCCGATCCAGATGAGCGTCGTCATCTACACCGATGGCACCGTCGAGCAGCGCGCATCGTTCTCCACGATCGAGCTCCGCAGCCCACTCGTGCACACCTTCATCGAGGGCGGGCACGACTTCCAGTGCGACCAGGGCTCGTTCGAATATAACGCGCTCCTCGCGGCGGGCCTCGGGTTCGATTTCCGGCCCGTCTCGACCGATGACATCTACCTCGATGTCTACGACATCACCTACTAGGAGCGAAGATGGCATACCCGCAGTACCCGCCGCTCCCGCCTCCCACGCGACGTCCGGGTGACACCGGCCATGTGAACGACACGAACCAGATCATCAACTTCCTCATGGCGCTCCAGTCGCGCGTGGACAGCGTGACCTCGCTCGCCGTTGCCTCGGTCGATGGGCGGGTTGGCTTCGTCACGCTCAGCGACCTCTACGACGCGCTCGGAGCCGCTGCCGCTGCGCAGGCCGCAGCCGCCACGGATGCGACGACGAAGGCGAATGCAGCGCAGGCAACGGCCGAGGCGTACACGGATGCGAAGGCGCTCACCGCAACCGCGCCACTCGCCGCCACCGGGACGCTCGGCACCGGCATCACCATCTCGATCAACCAGGCCGCACTCGTCATCGCGAACACACAGGTCACCGGGCTCGGGACTGCCTCAACGCACAACGTCCCGGCGGTGGGCGACGCCGCCGCTGGCGAGACGGTGCTCGGGAGCGATACGCGGCTCGTGGATCCTCGAACTCCCTCTGGGGCCGCTGGGGGCGACCTCGCTGGGACGTACCCGAACCCGACGCTCGCGGCGATTCTCGCTGGCGGGTCATTCACGAAGGTCACCGTGGATACAAAGGGGCGCGTCACCGCTGGTGGAGCGCTCGTCGCGACAGACATCCCAGACATCGCACAGGCGCAAGTGACCGGTCTGGTTGCCGCACTCGCGCTTCTCGCCCCGCTCGCCTCTCCTGCGCTCACCGGAGTACCGACCGTTCCTACAGCAGCGGCAGGGACCAAGACGACACAGGCAGCGAGCACCGCGTTCGTTGCCGGAGAGATCGCCACCGCAATGAACGATACCTCAGCCGACATCTTCATGATGATGGGCGCGTAAGGAGAGAACATGAAGGCAGTCCTTGGTCAGTCCAACCCGCTCGCGACCACCGCGACGGACATCTACACCGTGCCCGCTGGTCGTGAGGCGACGATCTCGACAATCACCATCTGCAACCAGGCGGCGGCGGCAGCGACGTTCCGCATCGCAGTGCGCAAGGCCGGCGCGGCTCTCGCGGCGGCGCAGTACGTCGCCTACGACATTCAGGTCGGAGCGAACGACACACTCGCGCTCACGCTCGGCGTCACGATGACGGCGACCGACGTGCTCACCGTGTACGGCTCGACGGCGACGCTCTCGTTCAACGCCTTCGGCGCCGAAGTCCCGATCACCGCCTGATCCACGAGGAGAACGCATGGCTGTTCGCAGTCTCACGCGCAGCGGCATCAAGGGAGGTCGCTCGCTCGCCGCCGCCGGGATCAAGGCGGGGCGCAATCTCGCGCGCACAACGGCGAACTCGCTCGGCAAGTATATCTCGATGCTCGCGGGGATCTCCGCCGACGACCATGTCCTCATCCAGTCGATCACGGTCGGCGCGGGTGGTACCCCGAGCGTGACGTTCGCCTCGATCCCGCAGGGGTATCGGTCGCTGGAGTTGCGTGTTTCCGCGCAAAGCGCGGGCACCGATAATGCGCTGTTTCTGCGCATGAATGGCGATTCGGGCACGAACTACTCGCGTCACCGTCTCTTTGGCAATGGGACTGGCGTTGGCTCGGATTCGAGTGTCTCTGATACTTCGATCACTCCCATCGCGCAGATCGCGTCGAGTGCCTACACATCAGTTGTTGCCGCGGCAGTGATTGAGATTCTCGATTATGCGAGTTCGTCGAAGTTCAAGACGGCGCGAGCCCTTAGCGGATGGGACGGCAACGGGTCTGGCTGGATTCAACTGGCGTCGGGGGCATGGCAATCGCTGTCACCTGTCACGTCTCTGGTCCTTCAACTCGCCTCGGCGAATATCGCGCAGGGCTCCCGCTTCGACCTGTACGGGGTGAAGTGATGCGGAAGTTGCTTCAGGAAGTCGTCCTCACCACGGCGCAGGCGGCCGTCACGTTCGCTTCGATCCCACAGGGCTACACGGACCTGTATTTGGAGATCACGAACCTGAACGACTGGACTCCTACAGCGAATTCGGATCTTCGTATCCGTATCAACGGCGACTCCGGGTCGAACTATTCACGGACGGTCGTGCGTGGCGACGGGTCCAGCGCGTCGTCGAGTCGGAATGTGAGCGCGAGTTACGCGTACGGGCTGGGTACGACGCAGGCGGGGTGGTCTACTGGCACCGCCCAGTTCATGTCGTATGCGAACACGAACGTGTACAAGAGCATCTTGTTCAGGAATTCGATGACGAACTATCAAGTGGATGCGGCTGTCGATTTGTGGCGCAGTACGGCTGCGATTACTTCGTTGTCGATGGATGCGTCGAATGGCAATTTCGCAGCCGGTTCCACATTCCGTCTGTGGGGCATCGTATGAGTCTCATCCCGATCCAGTCGCAGGTGCTTGGCGCATCTGCGGCCAGCGTCACGTTCTCCAGCATCCCGCAGACGTACAAGACGCTGGTGCTGAAGGTGTCAGCGCGCAGCGACGACACCGGCGCCCTGCTGAACGACCTGTATATGCGGTTCAACGGCGACACAGTAGACACGAATTATTCGATGCGCCGAATTTACGGTGACGGTTCCGCTGCGGGATCAGACAACGTTTCGGGAAGTAACGGTCCGCTCCGCCTCAGCGTTGATGGAGGAAACCAGACCGCTTCTACGTTTGGCAGCATTGAGGCGACAATCCCCAACTATGCGTCCGCGGTGGCGCACGTGGTATCGGTAGATAGCTGTACTGAAAACAACGCCGCCGCAGCCTATTCTGCAATGCTGGCTGGCCTTTGTAGCACTGCGGCTGCTATTACGTCCATTGTGATCAAGCCGTACGGTGGAACAAACATCGTATCTGGTAGCAGTTTCTATCTCTACGGCATCGACTAAGGAGCAACCATGTACGACACGACACAGCCTATGGCGCAGCGCGTCCGACACCTCGTCGTGTGCTGCGAGCACACCGACTGCGCGGGCCAGTCCTGCATGGGCGGGCAACTGCTCGCGACGAACCCCGACGCGACGCAGGATCCGACGTCCCCGAATCAGGTGACATGGCCGATCTCCGATCAGGAGATGCTCGACGCGAACGCTGCGGAGACGGCGGCGGCGGCAGCGGCGCAGGCCGAGATCGACGCAGTGGCGGCGAAGGCGGCGGCTCGCACATCCGCTGAAACGAAGCTCGCGGCGCTCGGACTGACGACCGCCGAGATTCAGGCGATGCTCGGATGATCCGCGTCCAACTCGTCAATCAGTCCGCGATCCTCTCCGCTCGCGATGCGAAGGATCTCGCGACGGGCCTCACGAAGTATTCGAGGCTCGTCTCGCAGGCGTGGCATATGGAGCAGTTCTCCGTGAGCACGCAGCCGTACGGTGCCGACGACTGGAAGTTCTACGTCGTCGATGAGTTCCCCGCTGGCGCTCCGCAGAATGCACTCGGCTACCACGCCGAGCAGGACGACGGCACGATCGTGGCCTACATCTCCGCGTCGGAGACGATGAAGCCGTACCCGTCGCCGATGCCCGATGGCTCTACGCGCCAGTCACCGTTCGGCACGATCATCGACGGCGTGCCGACCACCGGCACCATCCCCGGAACGCCGGATCTCCTGTGGCCCGGCTCGCTCGGTGAAGTGCTGTCGCACGAACTCGCGGAGGCGATGGTCGATGCGTCGGTGAACCGCGCTGCGATCGACTGGACGAATGGGCGCGCGTGGATCATGGAGGTCGGCGACCACGCTGACGCGAACCGCTTCATCCTCACGTTCGGCCTGCGCCGGATCAGGATGGTGTGTCAGGACTTCACGCTGCCGTCGTTCTATGACAACAAGGGGAAGGCGCCCTTCTCGTACACCGGGAAGGTGAGCGCGCCGTTCACGATCGACAAGGGCGCGTACGGCCAATGGATCCCGGTGACCGGCATGACGACCGTTGGACTCGATCGCGATGATGACGCCGACCCGCGCATCCGCGTTACGCCGTCCCCAGCGGTGAAGCCCCTAGGTTTGATCCAAGGGTAAGGGAGGTCGAGATGGGGACGATGGCGGATCTTGTTGCCGATACGAAGCGACAGGTCTATGGCGCGCTCTC
>JAEHJW020008991.1_pt1 | contig 22983 bp, 33 predicted proteins | sample 9271431 | NCBI WGS metagenome assembly JAEHJW02 | reverse complement strand
ACCCTGGCTGCTGAACGATGTCTCGATCCCCCGGAACCCACGGATTCGCGGTTCCCGTCGGCCGCGTAGCGGTCGAAGGCAGGGGGCTCACGTTTCGCTGATCGCGTCTTCCGGCCATGTCAAGTCACCTCGAATTAAATTGAAGCATGCTCGACGCACACCGCGCGCTTCCAGTTCGCGCCGTCAGCCGTCGGGATGATGGGGGTGGTCGCCGTGGAGTCGGTTGGCACTGCAAAGTCACCAACCCAGAACCACGTCAGTGACACCGCCGTCCCGTTGCGGCCCAGCGGTGGACGCATCACCTGCGCCACGCCATCGACCATCATCAGATCACCGATCGGGCGCACGCCCTTGCGGTTGATGAAGCTGTCCATGCCCTCGAAATCACCTTCGAGCAGCACACCGTCGCCGCAGATGATCGGGCGCTCAACGCGCGTGTTCAGCGTAACGGAGCCGTCAGTGAGCCCAGACGCCTGAACGTAGGCTTCAGTCGTCGGGATGAAGCTCGTGCCGAAAATCTGCGTCACGTCGAACCGGCGGTATTCCATGCTCTGCTGGTTGCCAGCGAACAGCACCTTGAAGTCCTGATCGGCCCACAGCTGGCGCAGGCTGGTGTTCGAGAGCGTCGCCCAGTAGGTGCCATCGGGCATCATCGGCACTGCGTTGTTGCGCAGCACCGTCACCGCGTCGAAAATGGTGCCTGCCGAAAGCAGATCGGCTGGCGCAAGCGCGGCGGTCGTAACCTTGGCATTCGGGCGCAGGATGTTGGCGGAGCCCGCCGCCACGATCGCATCGCCTGCCGTAATGGCATTCGACGTAGCGTTGACGGTCAGCGTTCCGCTGATACCGTCGGAGTTCTGGCCGTCTGCCGCCGGGTAGATCGAGAGGTTGATCGGGTCTGGTGTAGCACCCGTGATGGTCAACGTCTGTACGACGGCACCGTTTGCGGAGCTGTAATGCACGGCAGTGAGTGGCGTGGCACCCGAGATGCCCGTCGGACGGCCGTTGTTCAGGATGTACTGGAAGCCGCGAATGTCATCCAGATGGATGCTCGTGACCCCAGAGGCGTAGGCCGCAGTGGCGAACGTGTTGCCGGTGTCGTACTTCGCGAAGAGCTTCACGCGGGCGATGCGGTCCATCGACTGCGCGGCCTGCACGCCGTTGTTGAAGCTGACGCGGCGCAGCTGATCTGCGATCAGCGCTTCGGCCTGCAGCAGGTTCACGTCCACAGTATCGGAGTAATACTGCAGCGTGAAGGTGTACTGCTCGGTCGGGGCGTCGGTCGGAATCACACCCGAGTCGAGAGCTGAAAGCTGACTGGGGTTGATCGGGCGGACTACCGGCTGCTTACGACCAAACTTGCTCTTGGTCAGCGTTTCGCCGATGCCGACAGGGATACCTTCTCTCTGCGCGAGGCGTCGATAGCCAAGCACCGAGTTGAGGCCGATTTCCAAGAACCGCTCAAGGAACCCCGCCTGCGCCAGATTCAGGATGCCTGCAGGCAGATCGCCAAGCAGGGTCTCAGGCGTAGTGCCAAAACCAGTGTACTCTGCCATATCGCCCTCGAAACGCCCGAGGGCTCAATAAAAAGGCCCCAAGGCTGGTTAACCCTGGGGCCGTTGCAACGGTCGCCCGCTTGTGGAAGTACGCGCTGAAGGCTACGTCAAGCCAAAGCGTTTAGCAATATCAGTCAGCGCAACCAAATCGGAACGGCTGAGCGTCAGCGAAATTTCAATGCGCTCGTCTCCCGTTCTACCAATATGCACTCGGTAGTTGCCCCCCAACCGGCTCAGCAGCGGCTGGAACAGGGGCGCTACGGACTGCGCCCATTTGGGCCAGGAAAGCTCTGTCATCGCAGGCTCAGCGTCTGCCGGAACTTGGCGTACTCGCGTTCTACGTCTTCCGGCTTGAACTTGGTGCGATCCTTCACGTTGAGCCCACCCGTATCGGGAGCAGCAGGCGGAGGCGGTGCCCCCGCGCTGGTTCGGGTAGGCGGCGCGGGGGGCTGGCCAGAGGCAGTCTGGAAAAGCTGCGGCTTGGCTGCCTTCCAGGCACTGACAGCTGCGGAAATCTTGGCCAAATCAGGCTCTCCGTTCACGAGCATGGAGTCGTCGATCGGGATGAGCTGCACAAGATCGCGGTCAATGATCCCTTCCTGAATGGCTGCCGCCCGCACTTCGGCCCGGATAAGGCGCTGCTGCGTCTTGTTCAGCTCTCCGGCCCGGCGCTCGGCCAGCTCCTTGAACTGCCCCTGCTCTTCCATTCGCTTCTGCTCGGCCTCATCGGCTTTGGCCTTCAGCGCAGCTGCCTGCTCGGCTAGCGGCTTCAGGCGCGCAGCTTCAGCCTGCGCTGCTTCGAGCTTGGCTTGCAAAGCAGCAAGGTCTGCTGAAGGAGGAGTTGAAGTGGGGGGTGGTGCAGCTGCCGCAGGCGGAGTGGCGGCAGGAGGGGTAGCAGGCGGCGTGCCTGCAGGCGGGGTGGCATTCGAGTCAGAATCGGCCATTTCAATTATCCTCAAGTATGTAGCCCAGCGTCTGGCCTTGGCCAACGAAGTCGCCGGGCGCGGCTTCAAACTTCACTTTTCCGGCGCAGGGTGCCAGAACCTCGTACAGAATCTTCATTACTTCGACGCGCATCAGTTGCTGATCTTTCTCTACAATCGTGCCGTCGTCAACAATCCACTCCGTCACATCGCCGTCTACCGGGCTCTCGAATGGCGTCATACCTCAGACCCGCGCAACCCGTGCTGCTTCTCGAAGGCTGACGGGTAGCCCACCCCATAACCATGCAGGGAAGCCCACGCTTCGCGCGTCAGGGGCACAGGAACCAGATGCTCATTTACCGCCACGGCGGCCTTGGCGATGATCCCTCGGCGCATGATGGCCATGTCCCGAAGGTCTTTGTTCCTCTGTAGAAAGTCTTGTACCGCCATTGCGGCTATGTTGAAGTCCTGCTGAGAGAAATTCTGCCAGTACTTCTCGACATCCGCTTCGCTTCGCAGTGCGTCTAGGTTCATTCATCGAGCCTCCAACAGTTCTGTCAGACAATCTCCATATCCGGTTCCCGCCAGTTTATGGTTGCCTGACAGCTTGAGTTGCTGTGCAACTCCAACACCAAGTCTTTCATGCCCCCGCCATGCACAAAGCTGCCGGTGAAGGCCGAGGGTTCGTACCAAGCGATCTTTCCAGTGCTTTCGCGCAAGTACACGCGCGGCCACGCACCGGGAATCATCAGCTCTACCGAATACAGCTCGCATGGGCGTCTTGAAAGGCGATGAACACCAGGGTCGGTAACGAAGGCCGCTCGCATGAGCGAACCTGGAGCCGGAGGGGTGAAGTGCTCTTTGACACCAGGAATTGGCTTCCAATCGGGAATCGCTAGCTTTTTTTTTCAGCCGTCGGCTTGCGAGCACCGTGCTTGTGCCAGACGATCGTGCCCACCGTCACCGCGCCTCCACCCGGAACTCGCGGGTTGGTATTCGTCAGCTCAAGCGTCAGCCCGCGATGAAAGCCGCCGTTCAATGCCCATGGCTGCATCACCGCAGGATGCGCGATGTACAGGGGCTTTCCGTTGAAGTCGGCTTTTCCGTTACGAGCGAACTCGCGCATGCCTTCCTCAAGGCCCTCGAAGATGCCGTTCTTGTCCGGAATGCCATCCCGAATGACGACGCCGCCGCTGCCCGCCGCCGTGCAAAGCCAGCTTTGGAACATCCCCGGCCCTTCTTCGAGTACCCACATGCCCTTGGTGAAAAAGGTGAGGCACTTGCCGCCCATGACTGGCTGTTCGACATCGACCCACACCGGCTTCGGGCGGTCTTGGATGTCGCGCTTCCAGGGATAAGCCAGCTCTTCGAGAAACTTTGGCAGAGCGCTCATTTACTTCATGTAGCAGAACAGTGCGTGGGCCGCGCCCGTATCGTTGAACTGGGCGATGATGTAGCCCCCAAAGCCGATGCCGTCGGGGGTAAAACTGACCATGTACGAACCCTGACCAGCAGATGAAGTGAAGGTGCCCAGCAAGCTAACCTCGGCAGGTAGCACTCCGCCTTCTGGCGCAGTAGCTGAAGCGTACAGCGACACATCGAGTGCGACGGGAGTTGAAGAGTTGTCCGGGACCACAAGCACTGCGTCCAGCTGCACGATGCTGTTCGCTGCAGGTGCAAAGGCAATCCCAGCTCCGCTTACTGCAAGTTTGACAGGTGGCTGCATGTTTCACTCGTACCCGTGCGTAGAATATTCGCAGACTGTACCGATTTCCAGCAAAGGACTCAAATTACTGGCCCCGGTAGCGCGGAGGGTTGAGGGAGGTCTCTTTTCCAGGAATGCTGCCAGCCTTGGGGTAGCGGTTCGTTAGCAGACTCTTGCCGGCAGACTCGGACTGGTTCTCCTCCGGTCGGCTGGCCTGGGGCTCCGTACCCACATCGCCCTCACGCGCGCGCTGCTGCACCGCCACAGGCGGATTTGCCGGAGGCATATCGAGGAACAGGTCGAGCAGCTTGCGAGCCTTCTCGACGGTGAGAATGCCTTCCTGCGCGGGGGCGTTCGATGGCTCCTTGCCCTCGGCTTCCTCTTTGCCTTCCGTGCCCTCCGGGCCTTTGGGTGCTGCAGCCGGCGTCTGATCGCCGGGCGACGGGGCACCTTTGACCAGAATGCTGAGTGCTTGCGCATACTGGTAGAACTCCTGGGCACCGGGCAGGTACGGGGCGGGCCAATCGAGCGCCAGCTGGTCGAGCTTCGCCAGATCAACCCCCTTCATCAACGGATGGTCGGCAGCCGCCGCAACGGTCATGGCCTTCTTGATGAGAGGTAGAAGGCCGTAGTCGCCATAGGACGTGCGCAGCTCGGCAATCAAGTCCCAGTTGTCTTCATCCAGCATCTCCATCGCCTTGCCGGATTGAGGCCAATGACTGCGATCGGGGTCTTTGCGTGAAGCTCCTACGATCTCCAAACCATATTTGCGGACCCGCTCGATGTAGTCCAGGCCAGCCTTCATGCCGTTGCCGCGCATCTCAAGCAGTTTGGCGTCGCCTGCCTCGCGCGTCTGCCCCGTTCCGGTAGAAGCACCGCCCGCCAAGCGCAGGACGGAGCCGGAGTCGAAGTCGAAGGTCATCTGGCGATTTCGCGCTACATCTTCCACTTCGTAGACGGTCGGGCCGACTACGGCCAGACGCGGGGTTCCGTTGTAGCGCACACCGCGCCCGAGGTTCGACATGGTGTAGCTGATTTCGCAAGCGAACGGCAGGGCGTCTTCCCATGTCGATGCGCCGTCGGGGTATTCACCACCGGCCAGGTTGATGAACCAGTGCGCTGGCAGGACATCTCCCAGAACGGGGTAATCGAGCTGCGGCTCGTGCCCCTTGGGCGCTTGTACCATCTCTTCGGGGGGCAGCCGCAGGATGACGCGATCGACTTCGGTGCCGTCTTTAAGCCGGGTGCCGAGCTTCCACGGCACATAGGTGATCTCGCGCCCCGTCAGGTAGTCTCGAACGAACCAATACTTGTCATGCGGGCCTACGAGGTCTCCCGCAGCGTCTCTCTCGAAGTTGAGTTTCGGACCGAGCACCTGCTTGCCGAGAATGGGATAGGCGATGCGCAGGCTCTTCAACTCTCCCAGCTCATCGAGGATAGGCCAGCACTGCACGCTGCGCCACACATCAAAGACGATGCGGGGTACTCCCTCTCCGCCCGGTAAGATGCAGAAGGTAACGGCGACGGACCCTACCGAGCCCCACACCGCTGCTTGCAAAATGCGCGACTTCAGGAAGCCTTCCCGCATCAGGCCCTCTGCCGCAGCTGCTACTGTCTCGTCGGGGTGCGTGAACTTCGGAGCGTGCCGCCCGGCGAACAGCTTGCGGGCTGCTTGCCGAGCTACGTAGCGGGGCAGGTTATATGGAGTTGAAGGGCGGCGGTCGCGCAGAAACAGGCGTTTGCCGCCCGCCAACAGATCATCGTAGAAGGAGCCGGGCAGCGCGTTGTAGAGGTTGCCATCCAGCGCAGCGTCTAGAAACATGAGCCGCCGCGTGCGCTGATCAGCCCACTCCGGAAACGGAAATTTGTCCCAAAGCGTCTTGAGCACGGCTTACGCCATAGACGAGAGGCGCTGAAGGATTTCGATCATCGCCACTTCGAGCTGCACTACCGGCGGCTGTGCCATGGATGGCGGGAGGTGGGCGATCGTTTGGGCGACTGCTTCAGTCGCCATCGCTTGCAGACCGGCGGCGGACATCGGCTGGCGGAAGACCTTGGACCCCACACGAGTCCAGTACGTGGTGAGGGCTGTCATAAGCGCGGGCATCACACCGCCCGTGCGGAACTTGTCGCGCTGCACCTGAACCTTGGCTCCCAGCTCGATCAGCTCCTGCGCAGCTTCGAGCGCAGCCACCAGATCGCGGCGGCGAACGATCACTTCATCCTCTTTCTGCTGATCCACTTCGAGCAGCAGCTTCTTCAGTGCCGCCATCGGCCCCTCGGCCGGATTGTAGGAGTAGCCCTGAGCGGTGGGGGCCGTCGATGCTCTTGCATTATATGCCATAGAGGGAGTCGCCTATTAAGCTGGGAGAACTCATGAAAACCTCGCTCGGCGCGCAGTAGCGAGCCGCGACGTGGCAAGCTTCAGCCAATGCAACGGCGGCGTCAATCTTAACCGCGCCCGATTGCTTTACAATATGCCAGCCGCGCTGGCTTTCCTTGCTGGCCGCCGCCAGGACGTGCTGGCGAAGGTCGTCGGCCGGGTAGACTCGGAGCCTGTTCTGCTCAATGAGGTCGCGCAGCAGGGAGCTGAAGGCCATCGAATTGGCCTGCGTGGGCGGAAGCTCCACCATCTTCACGCCAAAGCGAGTGAGCCCCTGTGCTACGGCCACCATCTGCGTCGGGTCGTAGGCCACCGCTGAAACGTCGAAAGAGCGGTGCAGCAAGAGGATTGCCTCCTCGATCTTGGCGAAGTTGATGGTTCGGCCTTGGGGCACGAAGATGCGGTGCCAGACCAGCTTCAACCGCAACGTCGAGAGCGTCATGGGGTTCTCTTTGACCGTGTAGTCCTCAGCCCATGGCAGCGCGGCGGCGATCTCCAGGATGGGATTTGCCAGCACATCGCGTTCCCTGAAGGTGCGTAGGAGGGAGGCGGTTTCCGCCTCCGGCGCGGTGTCGAGCGCCACCGCCACGATGGCCGTGGAGTCGCGGCGCAGCGAAGCGTCCAGTCCTACCCATACCCGCATGCCTTTGTTAGCCTGCGCCGGCCGCAGTTGCCGATCGACGCAGCGGTCGTAGGAGGTAGCTTCGATGAAGCTGGACTCCGAGTTGACCCATCGGTTCTCCATGATGCGCGCGAACTGGTTTTGGCTGTACTCCCGGCGCATCGTCTCGACCCACTCCGGCGTTTGCCACGGAGCACGCATCTCGTGCGTCCAGTACACCAGCGTGCGGCCCTGTGCGTAGAGGTCCGTGGCTATCTGGACGACGCCCGGATTGAGCGTGCCGTCCTCCGCAAATATGCGCCGGTAGTACTTCTCCAGCAGCTCGGACTCGCCTGTATAGCCGGCGTAGGTTACAATCAGGCGCACGCTGACCAGGGCGGTGGGGGTAGGAGCCAGCTCGTCCCACAGGCGAACGGAGCGCGCCGAGGAATTTCCTGTCCAGCAGCATTTTCCATTGCGCTGCGCATAAACGACGCCGTTAGGCACAGTAGGACACCAGATCATTCCATCGTACTGCTCAATGGACCAGTGCTTGCCATGCTTTTCCCAGCGGATGCGCCCATGGGATAGAGAGCCGCGATAGATGACCTGGTGCTTTCTGTGCCGGCGGCGGGAATTCATGTAGCGCGGATGCCAGCCGCACTTCAGACCGATCTCAAGGATGTCGTCCAGCAAACGCTTGGAGACGGTGCAGAACTGCCAGCTATCTTTGCCGGCCACCCAACCATCACCGCGTAGATAGCACAGCAGCAGGAGTTCCAGTTGACGGGTTGAGCATTCCTTCAGCTCCTGCGGCACATACCTGACGTTCTGCCTTCCAAGCGGTCTGAAGTAAGCAGCTAGTCTTGGATCGCGCAGTCGCCAGCCATTGGCATTGGATTGAGGTGTGCCAAGTCCAAGCCTGCGCAGGTCGTGGCCGATCTCGGCGTGATTCTGCGGATTGGCGCTCTTGCTTTGAGCTATGTACAAAGTATTTCCATTCACCCAGCCTTCCGCCAAGGCCCATCCAGCCACTTTCATGAAAATGTCGGCAGGAACGCTGACTGCAGGAAAGTACGTGCGTTTACCCGCGTACACGCCCGGCAGCGTAAAGGACTTGCACTCTTTGCCTTTCCAAGCCGCATCGCCCTTCAGCCATCCATGATGCACATTGGCTGCTTTTGCAGCTGTGCGGATGGACCAGTCGTTATCCTCGAAACGAAAGTGCTTACGATTGTCGCGAGTGAACTTCCCGAAAACCCTGTGGTTTGGCGTGACCAGAAAATCCACGCGGCGGTGCTTGAAGCGGTACATCGGTCCTTTGTAATGCCGCTTGGTCATGTGCGTAGCGCGCTGCCATTCCAGCACGCCTTCGGCAGACAGCGTGGCGAATTCATCATCAGGCCGCACCGTATCTATCGTGACCCACCCGCGCCTAGTGAGGAAAGTAGTGTAAAGATCCACACAAAACCCCCAAATCTCATCGCCCACGACGATTGTGGGGCGTGAGCCGGCCGCCGACGACGCTTCGGTCGTCACGGTCTTGATGAAGGAGTTGGTGGCGGGGAACTCAATGGCGTCGTTGGTGACGTTAGCGAAGCCAGCCAATTGCGGACTGGCCTTCAATATGGAACAGCAATCAGCGAAGACGCGATCGGACGCCTGCTCGCGGGAGTTAGAGACGATGTAGCCTTCGGCACGCTCCCCACCCAGCACTCCAACGACGTACAGCAGGCACATCGCCGCCAAAGCTGTGTTGTGCTCGTAGAGAGGGGTGATGAAGGTGTGGTGGTTCGGCACTTCGATAGCCACCGTTGCGCTGGGAGCCAGTTTGCGGATGCTCTTGACTTTCTCCCAGCGACAGCCGGGAGGTGCGTTGTGGTGCACCCAGTCATACGACTTTCGCGCCTGCGCAGCTTTGAGCGTCTTAGCCAGTGCAGCTTCCTTGCCGTACATACCAATTTCCTTGGCGAAGCGCTCGACATCCTCAACGCGGTGAATGTAGAGCACATGTGCTGTCTGGCACGACACGCCGTTGCACTTCGTAGGCTTTGCTCGGTACCGCGCGTGGATTCCGAAGCGTGCCAGCAAATGCTTGATGCCCATGGCGAGTGGCTTGGAAGCCGTCGAATAGCCGATTTCTGGCCGAATGCCGGTTTTCGTGGGGCTGCTGTTGGCCCAACCGTCGCCGCCGAACAGGCGCGATAGAAACAGCGCAAGCTGGCGCTTTGGCAGAGAGTAGACGGCTTTGGGTATGTGCTTCTGCTCTGCACGCTTTCCATAAAGGCCGTGTACGTCTAAGAGCTGTCGTAGAGGGTTTCCAGCCTCGCGCGGCTTCCCGCGCGCACGCCACGTCAGGGAATCCGGATGCGACACGATGCAGCCCAGCGCACGCGCACAAGCTCTGAACTCGTATGCCTGTTTGCTGGCTGGTTTAACGTACACAGGAGTGCCGCGTGTACAGCAGCCATCAGCAATCATATACGCCAGGAGCTTCACTTCTTCCTCTCGCATTCGACGAGAGCCGAATGCAGGGATGTGCTCGGCCACCGCAATCAAATTGCCTTTGCGGATTCCAGAAAGCGGGCAGAAACCGTGGGAGATGATGGAGTTCTTGATCGGCTGCGGGCGGCTGCCGATGAAGAAAGGGTGCTCGGCGTTGCGCACGACTGACCAGCCCGAGTCGGTGGTGAGACGGTAGACGGGCTCTATGGCGTTGAGCGCTGCGCGTGCAGAAACTCGGATAGGACGCCCGGTGGCATCCAGCGTAAGGAGGTCGAAGGTTCGGCCCATGAGGTCGCCAGCGGGGAGCATCTGGCCGTTGGCGAGTGTAACTAACTCATTGATTTCGAGACACTTTCCCGACTTTTTTGGCGCTGCAAAGATCACCGTGTCATATTTGAGCTTCAGCGTCTCGGGATTGGGCGAAAACGCTTCTCGCAGGAAGGTCTCCTGTGCCGGGTAGAGGACGAAGGGGGCGCCGGTCTCGTAGTTGATCAGGAAGTGCTGTATCCATGCAGGCGGGTCGAACATCAGCTCCGCTATGAGCTTGTGCTCGGCGGCGTTCTTGTACATCTCCTTGCGAACGCTGGGCGGGATGATGCGCAGCTCGTCCTCGATCAGCGGCCGGCCTTCCTTCTGCGCTGCTGCCCGTGCGCCCATCATGGCGATCTCGTGCCGCTGGGCGGCCGAGAGCTTGCGTGCGCGGGCGCGGCCACCTACCGCTTGAGGTGCCTTGCTATGGCCCGGCCGGTAACGCTTGGTCACTTATTACCTCGGCCTCGATGGCCGTCTGCTGCGTGCGCTGTAGCAGCGTGCGCCGGACGTTTGCCATGAGGGCGAAGGCGTCCTGCGCGTTCTCGTGGATGATCTGGTGCTGGCGGCTGCGGCGCGTCATGAGGGCCGATTCGCGCTGCTCCTTGACTTGGCGACTGAGGTCTCGGTACAGCTGCCACATGAGCATCGCTTCGCTGTGCTTAGCGTCGCCAGTCGGCAGGAGCTTGTCCAATAGGCCCTTGCGGATGATGGATTCCAGCACCCGCTCCAGCAAAAACTCGCTGTACGCCAAGTGCTCGAACACAGCCTTGTCGGCGGGCAGCACCTTGTAGTACGCAGAAGCCTGCCGGGAGATGGCTGCAACGCGCTTGCGCAGCTCGGTCTGCTTCCACTTCTGGAACTCCGTCGCGGTCATCTCGGGCGGTATCAGCATCTCGGCCGGAACGCCTGCGGCGAGCGCCAGTTCCTTGCGCGTCTCGATAGACAGGAGTTCTTCCTTGACGGCGGCTTTGGCTGCCTCCTGTATTGCCTTGTCGGCCTTGCGCTTGCGCAACTCGGGGTTTGCCGCTCCGGCGCGTATCTCATCCAAGCTGTAGCGCGCGAACGGGCTATCCGCCGGGTTCGGCACAGGCTCTTCTTGGTTGAAGTCTTTGGTCTTCACGCTTCGCAGTGTACTGATTGCGAAGTGGTTGCTTCAAGCGCGCGTTTGGCGCGTATTTTTTGCAGCTGTCGTTCCAGCTTCTCGTAGTCCTTACGGGAAGGCGGAGTGTATATTCGTTTGAAGATGGTGTGTGTTGGAACGCGACTTGCGGACCCCCACCTTTTTCCTTGGCAATACAGCGTATAGGCTCTACAGGCTAATTGTTCGTGGCTGCATGTCGATTTGAGTTGGCAGCTATCGCAGGGGCTCTCGACTTCCAGCAGTGCCGATCCGTGGCTCATGATGGCTTCCTCGGCGTTGAGCGTTTGCGTACGGCTGCGGCTGCCTCGGGTGAAAAGCTCTGCATGGGCTGCGCGCTAGAGCGTTGATGCGTTGCGCGTGCGGCTAGCGCGGCAAGTGCTTCGCGGTGGCCCTTTACAGCGCTGCGCAGCACTTCAACCTCACTACACATCATGTCGATGGTGCGTTTCGTCCATTGCGTAGACTCTTGTAACTCGGTTTTGGTGCTTTCGAGCGCCTGAAGGCGTTCTCGAAGCTTCCTCAAGTCGTAGGCCGTAACCAACGAATGCCATAGCATAACCAACACTATGAGTGTTAGGCCGACCAAGATGTATTGAGTCATTGCGCCGCTCCTGCAACAGGAAATCTTGGGTTGAAGGGGGTTAGGACAGTCGTGGCACGAGGCCGCGTTCGCGGGCGCTGTCGAGAAGCGCGTCCATGACACCTGCAGTCCAGAACTCCTCGACGCTCGCATAGCGCTTCGCGGCGCTCGGGGGAAGCTCGGTGTACTTCATCACCTCGCAGATGGGGCAGTAGTGCTCACCTTCGGAGGGGCTGTCCATGAGGTAGGGGCCACCCATCTCCAGCGCCTGTGCCCAGATCATCAGGTTGGCGTGCAGAAGGGGGTCGAAGTCGGCGGCGTCTGCGCCGCCCGACTGCAGCTCGTGGGCGAGGGCTTCGGCGGCTGCCTCGCCGCTTTGGTGGACGAGATGCCACATGCCTCGATCGCGGCAGGCGTCCTTGAGCATGTCCCAGTGCGTTGGGCAAATCTTCATAGGGGCGCACTCGTTAGGACAGCATCGAGCGTGCGTAGCTGCATCTCCAGGTCGCCGCACTTCAGTAGCAGCTCCTCGATGCAGTCGGCGGCTTCGTCGGCTACGGAGAGGTCGTCGTGGGCACCGGCCGCTAGGGCGCGCAGGCGCTCCAGGAGGTCTTCAGGTCCGGCCCAAAGGCCGGACTGGGGGGATGAAGAGGTGGGGGTCGGAGTGGGGGTGGGTGGGGGCACGTTAGCAATCCGCATCAGCTATGCGTAATGAGCGGCTTAGGTAAATTCGTTGATAACCGTCGGTTCGGGATATTTCAGAATCTCTTGTACTACTTCTAGAGCACGGTCGCGCGTTTCATAGCGGCCTATTCCGTACCACCCGGACTCGTTTACGTTGGTGTTTACTAGCTCCCAACGCGCACCAGCTTCAAGCCATTCCTCGACAAGGAAAGCATGGGGTATATGGCGGGGGTCGTAAACGATTCGGAGTTTCATGGGTGCTGTCCTTGGGTGGCGAGAGCCGCCCGGAAGGCGTCGGTGTTGATCATCAAGCCCACCCAAGTTTCGCTGAGCGCCAGCTCAGCGGCGAGCTGCGCGGGGGTCCAGTCCGGGTGAGCGCGGAGCAGATCGAGAAGAAGATGATGAAGGGGGTAGAGACGACGGGAGTGCTCGGTGGGGAGTGCGGGGGTGTCGCCCATTTTGCGCTGCCTTCGTCCTGCCGCCGTGCCGGTCGGCTCAAAAAAGATGGGGCCTGGGGGAGGCCCCAAAGTTGGGGGAGTCAATGTCGCTCGCCTGAGCGAGCGAGGGAGAGTGTAGAGGGAGGGCCTACAGGGCACAAGGGGGTCTTGCGAGGTGAGAGTGGGCCGTGCCCTTCTGGCCAAGGTCACTTTTTGTAACCCCTAGGGGGGTATACAGTGTGCAGCTGGACAGTGTCGCGGTGTTGCGACGTGTCGCCCAGTGGCGACAGTGCTGTATCTATGCACAGTGTCTCTACATTGCGACGTGTATCTGCATTGCGACACTGTGCAGCTGTGCAGTGCAGCGCCAAGCGAATTCAAACGGTCGTTTGAAACGGTCGTTTGAATCGAACGTTTGATTTAAGCGATTGTTTTAAGCGAACGTTTGAACTACAGGAAATCTTAAGGTTGATCGTTGCGGCTGGTGGCAGCTGTACAGCGCTATTCAATGTGCTGCTGTCATAGCGCAATGCGCTGTAACGCACTACAGCGCGTTTAGAGCAGAGATCGCATGCAGGGCGCTACTCTGCTATGGGTCGAAGGGAGATCGCGGCTCACGCTGGCGCGTGGAAGTGTAAAGAATTCCGACAGGTGTCGGTTTACTTTACAGCGCTAAGTCATTGAAAAACACAAAAGTTCCCTTTTGTAACTGTCGATGGATTTGACAGGCGGCGGGCGATGGCGGGCGCGCGGTGGCGTAAGGCATTGATCGCAAAGGAATGGCACGCTAGGTGCTATGGAATAGACGAAATAGCCAATTTCGGCAAGCGTGAGCGAGAGCGGAGCACATTCCATGCACAAATCTTCACAGACTTGGGAAATCGGCTCCATGGTCCGCGTTGGCTTTTGCACGCTTCGCGTGCTGGAGCGCGTCGGTTATGGCTACGTCCTTACGTCCCCGGACGGTACCAAGCTTTACCGGTTCGAGCCATATATAGGCCTACGGCGCATTTACGTGCGGCCTTGACTCTCACGCTACAGCATGCCCAAGCGTGCTGTAGCACGATAGCCAAGCCACCCACGGAGATACTGCCATGCATGCTACAGAGATCATCGGTTATGCCTACGGCGCGGACGTGCATTGCACCCATTGCACGCCAGCGGCGCTCAAACGGCCGGACGCGACAGACGCGCACGGCAACCCTGTGCATCCTATCTTTGCGTCCGATTCAGACTGCGCTGATGACGTTTGCGGTGACTGCGGGGAGCGCTTGGACGGTGGTCCGCGCCGTAGGCCGGCTAAAGTCTACTGTCTTTTGGACGGAGCACGCGGCCAGTTCCTGCCGCAAGCTTACGCGCAGCATTACCGCCACGTCGGCGGCATCTACGGTATAGATGCCGACGCATGGGACATCTTGGCGGTCGGTCCTGAGCATGAGCAGTACTGGGATACTTGGGCCGATGTGCTGGACACTGCGGAGCTGCACAGCAATGAAGGCACATTTACGCTGCATCAGGACGGCGATCTGTACGCGATCGAATCCGGCGCGCAATACGATGACCGGACCGGCGAATGGTACGTGGAAGTCTGACCATGCGCCCGGAGCATGATGAAAGCGTCGGCGCCGCGTTGCTGGCCACAGTTTGCTTCGTGGTTACAGTGGCGCTCGTTTACCTGTGCGCGCTAATCGCGCGCTAACCTTGGGAGAATGCTATGTCAATCAATCCTGTATTGCGGCAAGTCCGGGATGCAATCCGTAACCCGCTCACGTCACTAGGGGCGTATCCAATTTATGTTGTGCTCACCGACGGCGCGCTGCTGTGCCCGAAGTGTGCGCGCGAAAATTACCGGCTCATATCTGAACAAACGCGCAATCTGGCCTTGGATTGCGGATGGCGCGCGGTCGGAGCTGAAATCTTTTGGGAAGGTCCGGACGATTACTGCGCAGACTGCGGTGCGCCGCTACCGTCCGCCTACGGTGATCCTGCAATAGACGCATGATGCCAGTTGTAGCGGTTCGGCCCGTGCGGGCCGCTACGACGGGCACCATGCCCGGACGCGCCGCATAGTGCGGTGCGCTCGTACTTGAGAGGATTACGCCATGTCTACCCTTACTCAAGCTTCTCGGCAGTGGGCGATGCGCCCCGCTGATGAGCGCTATCTTTCCTTAACCGACATGCACGCGGCGCAGCTGGCGCTGCGCCAGCATTCACGCGAGCGCATCCTGCCGTCGCGTGCGCTCACAATTGAGGCGGTTCCCGAGACGGACCATGCCGGCCTGGCCGTGGTCGGACCCAATGGCGGACAGCTGGCGCTGTCAAACTATTGCTTCGGCCAGCTAGCGCAGCTGGCTGGTGCTCCCGCCGGCTACCTTCGCGGCCTTCCCGCGGAACTGGCCGCCGATAACCTGAACTACGGCTTGCACGTCGCGCGAGACGCGCGCGATATCGGCGTGCTCTATTCCAAGCTTCCGGACGCGGCTCCCGTGCTGCGCGCCGCAACCGGGCCGGCTTATGGCCGTATTTGGAATTCCGACGTTACCGCCGCGCTGCTCAAGCGCTTCGGCGACGGGCGCACGGGCGATTTTCGCGTGCCGGGCGAATTCGGCAAGGCCGTGGAAATAACAACGGACAATACGACGTTGTACGCTTCGGACCGCGATATGTTCGTTTTCCTTGCAGACGAAAAGCATAGGATAGACTTTCCTGGTACGCGGCGCGAAGGCACGGAAAACAAGGGACTGGCGCGCGGTTTCTTCGTGTGGAATTCGGAAGTAGGAGATTGCACGCTCGGCGTTGCGCTGTTCCTATTCGATTACGTGTGCTGCAACCGGATTGTCTGGGGCGCGCGCGACTACCGGGAGATTCGCATACGGCACACGTCGCGCGCCCCGCAAAGGTTTCTGGAAGAGGCAGCACCGCAGTTGGAACGTTACGCGCAGTCTGCTACTGCGCCGATCGTGGCGCAGATAGAGGCGGCGAAGGCGCGCAAGGTTTCCGATCTTGAGACATTCCTGTCCGCGCGCAAATTTTCGCGTGCGCAGATCGAAAGCGTACAGCGCGTGCATGTCGCGGAAGAAGGCCGGCCCATTGAAACCCTTTGGGACACCGTGACGGGTATCACGGCATACGCGCGTAATTTACCGTTTCAGGATTCGCGCGTCGCGCTGGAGCGGGAGGCGGGGAAGATTCTGGATATGGCGGCCTAACCTACAGCGAGCGGCAGGGGCGCACGGAGGCGCCCCGCGTTCGCATCTCAAGCTTCGGGAGCGATGTCATGCAACTAATGATTAAGACCGGCTCGCGCTATCGCGCCGCGCGCCGCGATGAAATCCTGTCTACCGCGATAGGCTTTGCCGTACAGGATGCGCCGCGCGAGGTGCTATCAAGCCCTGCCGCAGTAATCCGCGCGCTTCAGCGGCTCATCGGTGCGCGCGAGACTGAAGCGTTTTATTGCATGGCGCTGGATAGGCGCCATGGATGCCTTGCGTTTTCTGAGTTATTCACCGGCACGATTTACGGCGCGCCGGTATTCCCGCGTGAGGTCGCGCGCTGGGCACTTGCACAGAATGCCGCCGCGCTAGTGGTTTGCCACAACCATCCGAGCGGCAATCTTGAGCCAAGCCCTGCGGATGAGGCGGTCACGCGCCGGCTCAAGGATGCGCTAGCTCTTTTCGATATTCGATTGTTGGATCATTTCATCGTGACCACCGCAGGCTCCTACAGTTTCGCGGAGCACGGTTTGATTTAGTGGCATGGCACGCGCACGGATGCGCGGGAGCAGGGACGCTCCACCTTTGACGCTACTGTGAGCCGCTAAGCTGACACTAGCACCAATGTCGGCGCAGAGAGAGGTGCATCATGGGTGATCGAGTAGTAATTCAGTTCAAGACCGCAAAGGGCGAAGTCTCGCCCGTCATATATGGCCACTGGGCGGGCGAGGCCGCGCCGGCTGCAATCGCGCGGTTGTATGACCGCATGCGGGGGCGTCCGGACGATATTGAATACGTCGCCGCGCGGTGTCTTCAAGAGCTGGGCATGACAGATGCCACGTCAGCGGGCTTCGGCATATGGAACGCGCCGCCGCACGGGGAGATGGACCAAAGCGACTCGCACGGGGATGCGGGTTGCTTTGTGGTGACAATCGGGCCGAAGTGGCACGTCCGGCAGTTCGCAGGGTACCCGCCGAAGATTCCGGACACTCCGGGCATTACTTGGGAATGCGTTGCGCCCGCGTAGCCGCGCATGGGAGTGCTCGGTAAGGGCCGGGCGCTCCCTTAGCGGGACGCTACCGCTAGGCCGCACGCCACCGCGCGGCTTAGCGAAAGCGCCACCGGGGCGCATAGAGCCGGCGACCGCAGGGGCCGCCGCATAACTTGAGGAGTCAATGCTATGTCAGACAATGCCGCAGAAAACGAGGCCGCCGAAGCGCAGGCCGCCGAGTCTGAGCCGCTAGTGCGGTGCTGGGATTGTGAGGAGGACGTACCTGAGTCTGAGATTGAGAAGGTCTCGGGCAACCGCGACGTTTGCTCAAGCTGCCGGGAGGATCATTGGTCCGAGTGCGATGAGTGCGAGGACGTGCTGCATAATGATGACCTGACACACACGAACAACGACCGCGATGTTTGCGAGCGTTGCTTAAACAGTTACTACACCTATTCCGCCCTGGAAGATGAATGGATACCTGACGCTGATTGCGTGACAGCTGAAGATACCAGGGAAAGCGTTTCTGAAGCATACGCACAAGACAATTGGGAAAGAGACGATGACGGGAACTGGTACCAGGACGGCGTGCCGAACCGCTCCGGGTTGATGGACTACACCACAAATATATTCGACGTGCGCGATCTGCCGGAGCCGGGGCACCGGCTCGTTTTTGGCGTGGAGCTGGAGATGGAGCCGGAAAGTGATGATGAGGAAGGGCAAAACGACATAGTGGAAGCCTTGGGGGCAGCTGATCCAGATTTCATCCTGAAAAGCGATGGCTCCCTGCACTACGGCGTAGAGCTGGTCACTAAGCCAATGACGCTGGAGGAGCATAAGAACTGGCGCTGGGCGGACGTGCTGCGCTCCGTTCACTCAATTGCGCAATCTGGCGCAGGCACGACGCGGTGCGGGATGCACGTGCATATAAACAAGGCAGCGTTGTCGCCGCTGTTGCTCGGAAAACTGCTAGTGTTTTTGAATGCCGACCATACCGACGAGCTGATTTGTCTGATCGCGCAGCGGCACGGGAATGGTTACTGCGAAAAAGGTTGCAAGCGGCTGAACGACGGCGGGAAGCTCTGGCACTACCGGTACTCGGATCGTTATGAGCGGCTGAACGTAACCCGCACTACCTGTGAAGTACGCATATTCAGGGGAAATCTGCGACCCGAGCGGGTGCTGAAGAACATCGAATTTTGCCATGCGGCGGTTTCATTCTGCCGTGATGCATCGATGAAGGAGGTTACTTCTCCGCTAGCATTCAAAGAGTTTTTGCTAAAAAACCGCTACGTATACCCCGAGTTGGTTCGATTCCTGGGAGAGAAGCAAGTCCCGGCGTTTGCAATGCTTGTGCGGGAAACAGCGAAATACAAAAAGCCCGAAGTCCGTGCGGAGGTTTGATGCTATGTGCCTAATCGCGTTTTCACCTAATGGTGAGTTGCTGGAGCGCAATGTGTTCGACTGTGCCCGTGCGGAGAATCCGGATGGCATAGGTGTTATGTCGTGCCTCGGAGTGGAGAAGTTTGTTGGCCGTAGGGCTGGCAAACGCGCATGGAGGTACATAACGCGGGAGCTGTACGGCATACCGCACGCGGTACACTTTCGCTATGCAACGCACGGTGCGGTCAATCGCGCATTGTGCCACCCGTTCATATCAAAGAGCGGAGCGCTCGTGATGCACAACGGCATATTGAGTAAGACTGCGAAGTATGCCACCCTCGATTGCTCGGACACGTCGCTTTTCGTGCAATGGTACATGGAGCAGGTACCGGACCCCGCCGAGCAGAAAGAGCATGAACGATTCAAGCGCGGCCTTGAGAAGGCTTTGGGCTACAACAACAAGATGGTGATCTATCATCCATTCACGGATAGCTGGACAATCGCTAATGAGGATGAAGGCTATTGGAAGGAGGGGGTGTGGTATTCCAATGAGTACTCCCTACCGCGATACATGCAATCGTATTGGGATTACGAGTGGCATGGGCGGATCGTGAGTGCAAAAGGCTACGCCAAGCGCTACGCCGAAGAGCTGCGATGGATGGAGGAGGAGCAAGACATCATGGCACCGCCCGACGATGCAGACGCAGTGCGCGCGGCGGTGCGCAGTCCGCTGGCTGTAGTTCGCTGAAGTTGAAGCAACGGGAGGGGAGCATGCTACGTGCTCCCCTCCTGGGGAGGAGCCAATGCCGTTAGTTAACAAGCCACCTCCGTACAGGGGCTGTACCGAGTATGAGCCGCATGTTGCACCGCCGCGTGCATCACGTCGCAAATTGCGCCGCAAAACAGGCCATCGCATCGCTGGAGGCGCGGTGTTCAGCATTGTGATGATTGAAGTAGCACATATGGCGCAGCATGCTATGGAAGGGAACTACGTCGCCGCAGTAGCGGTAGCCGCCAGTTGGCTGAAGGATGGCGTAGTTGTGTTTTTGGAACGCTACGTTGAAGAGGAAGAGAAGTTATGAGCACTGATCAAGAACCCGTATTGATAGAGGCCGCACGCCAGTGCGGCATACCGGACTATATGATTGAAAGCTTGGTTGGCTACATAGTGCATCACATAGCGCCTGGGGATTTTCTGTGTGCCGTGATAGCCAATGATCTGTTCGAGGCATACGGCCGTGCGGACAGTACCAACATTCACTGCATCTATAACTACGTGCGATTCTTTTACAACTATGCGCCCGCCCCATGTTGGGGGTCGCGCGAAGCGTTGAACTTGTGGGTTAAAATGACTGAGGAGAGAAATGATGAGCGTTAAAGAAGACGATGTTTTACGGTTTGTGTCGGCCTTGGGGGTCTTTGCCATCCTGCCGCCCCATCCGCCTGAGCAGGACAATCCGGTGGCTGTACTTGGGGTGATGTGCATCATCCAAGCCGTCGATCGGATGCTGTCCATTCCCTTCCCTGATCCGCAGATGGAAGCCGTCCGCACCAGTTTGCGCAAAAAGCTGGATGACATACGGCTGGCTGCGCCGCTTCCTGCGGAGCTGTTCGAGCAGGCGGGAAGGGCTATGGCGATGGAGGCCGGCTTGTGGATTGCGGCATATGTCAACACGATCATCAACCGAGCCGGAGATGAGCCCTATGAGATTGCGCTCGAATTGAGCAAGGGTTCTACCCCCGCAAGTGCCACTAAGGAGCACAACCATGGAAAGGCTTGAACTGCATCTAGGCGATGAAGCCTTGTACCACGAAACCGTCGAGCAAGGTTTGCCCTTCGGGGCAGACCTGAAACTCATTACCTGCGACGACGGAACGGCTTCGGGTGCCGCCAGCGCAGTCATTGCCTTCACGGTGCAGACCCCAGATGGCAAGCTGCATCCGGTCCAAGCAACTACGACGATGAAGGTGCTGCTGATGGTGCTTACGGTCCTTGCGCAGCGCTACGACGCCGAGGGGCGCTTGCGCCCCGACGCGCCGCTCAGACCGAGCCAGGAGGCCCTGCCGGGTCCGGGTAGCAACGTGCCGAGCTGAGGAGCAAAGCATGAACGCAAGTTTAAGCAAGAACTTGGTAGTGATCCGCCCTGCCGAAGGGTGGGCGCATAGGGCCTGGGTAAAGCTCACGGTATGGATGCCGGCCTTTGGCTACCGGGCCGAGTACCGCCGACTGGCAACGGCGCAGGAGTTTCTGCGCCTTGCTGGGCGGTATGGCTGGGCGCGGGTGGCCAAGCATAGCCGCCAGCTTAGCCCAGCCGTTCGGGCGCGGATTCGGCGGGGTCTAATCTAGAGCTTAGCAGGAGGAAAACTACTGTATATCCGTATAATGCGCCGCTTTTTTTCTAATGCGCCGTCAACGCGCCAGCAATGCGCGGCGCATTGCGATAAGCTCAAAGCCAGTCACCGCGTGGCGCTTGGCGCGTACACTAGCGCCAATGCGCCGCCGCGCTGACTTGCTTATTAGTCGGCGGCGCAATAGGAATCCAACATTGGGGCATCCTAACTTTGGCGCATTAGACCGGAGAGGAGAAATTCAACGCGCCAAAGCCGCCCCACGGCGCATTAGGCCGGAGGGAGCCGGCGGGGGCGCTTGGGGGTACGGCCGGTCGCCGCGTAGAAAATGTCCCATGCCTGATACCGAAGCTTGGCCGCTTCAAGTGCTAGCTCCGTGGCTCGGCGCTGAAGGGCTAGGAACTGCTCCCGGTCGGTGCCAGTCAGCAGGTCGGCGGCGGCGAAAGGTTTGCGGTTCATGGTGCAGAGTCCTCGGGGGAGGGAGTGGGAGCTTCTGGATCAGCCGCAGCCTGGGCAGCGTCCTCGGGCGGCTCCGGGGGGTCCGGGGGGTACTCGGCCGGGGCGATGAATTCCTGCCGCTTGGCGTGCCGTTCGCCCTTGGGAAGCTTTCGGTAGCCAAGCTGCCCGGTGGCGATTGCCGTCTGGAGCGCCTGCCGGGTGCGCCAGCGTGGCATGGTCTTGTCGTCGGGCAGGAGGGGGCGAGTGGTGTCGAGGTCGCGGGTCGAGAGCTTGACTCCCAGCTCAAGCTGCTGGCGAATATGCGCCACGAGGTATTCCACGTCGGCTACGGCTTGCTCCTGCTGCTCAGTGTGTCGGCGCGCCCGGACCTCATCGGCCGTGGGCGTTGGCAGGTACTCGATCCAAAACTTGTGGCGCAAAAGCCACAACGGTTCGCCGATCGGCGCGTAGTTGGACTTGGTAGTATGGAGTCGAAGGAGGCGGTGGGTCTTGATGTCCTCGGGGGTGATTCCTATGGGGAGAAGGGTGTCCTTGCCGTTCGCATCCTTGCCCGTTACCGATGTGAGCTGCCGCGCCAGCCGCGCGTTGTCGGTCTTAGCCGAGCCGCCTCGGGCCGCGTACTGATCCACGATACCTTCGCGCACAATGGCCTTGGCGACGTGATCGACGAGCTGGACGCACGCTCCCATGGCCAGAGCCGTATCGTGGAGCATAGCCGCAAGGAAAGCGTCTCCGTCGTTGCTGTACCGCTCACCTGCACCGAAGAGCACAGCGGGGTCGAAGGTCACGTAAACGGGATTGAGAGGGGCGATGAGTTGCAGCAGCAGATCGTAGACCGGAGTGCGGGACAGATTGCCTTCCTTGTCCGCTTTGACGATAGGGCCGTAGATCGAGCTGCGCCAGCCGATGATCCGCACTTCCCGCTTTGCCAGCTCGGCTGGCTTCTGGGACAAGTGGCCATTAGCGATGCCGTCTGCAAGTATCTGCTGCAGGACGTAGCGCCCGTAGTCCGCACCGTCCTCCGCTGTGACCAGGATGCAGGTGCCGGGATTCTTGACGGGAAAACCGTAGAGTGCGCAACCGCTGGCGATGCGCACCATTTCGTTCATGACGACGGTCGTCTTGCCCGTGCCGCCTGGGGCGGCAATGCTGGCTCCGGCAACTGGCAGATAGGGAGCTACAACGAACTGTGGTGGCTTTGCAGCGTCGATCGCTTCGGGGCCGGCCTGGATATCGGCCAGGATTTCGACCCGCAGGCGCTCAATAGGATCGCCCGTAGCGGGCTCGCTGGGCTTGGGCTTCCAGCCCGCCTCCCGTGCCCAGAAGTAAAGCGCCCCCGCACCGATCGAGGTAGGGCGAGCGGCGGCGTAAGCACGGCGGGTCTCCTCCGGCCGATCCTTCTCGGACTTGGCGCTCCAATGCAGCGCATCGGCCAAGCCCTGCTCGCCGAGTGCGCCCTTGATGGCGTAGATGACGGTGATCCAGTCGTCGTAGTCCAGGTCTTCATTGGGGATTGCAATGATCGCCTCTCGGCATTCTGCAATGTCGTGCGCAGCCAGCTGCTCCGGCCGCGCTGCCTCGCGCATGGCCTCTTCACGCTGAGCGGCAAGACGGCCGACGGGCGTGCCGTGGCGTGCCAGAATCTCATCGCAGCGGCGGATGTACTCGCGCGCTTGCGCTTCGGTGATCGTAGCCAGTGCGGACGCTGGAACGCTGAGAGGGTCGCCCTTGCCGTTCCACTGATAGGGCTGGCCGGTAGTGA
>JAEHJW020002979.1_pt1 | contig 22993 bp, 25 predicted proteins | sample 9271431 | NCBI WGS metagenome assembly JAEHJW02 | reverse complement strand
TGAGCACAGGCCGCTCGTCCCCAATCTCTCTCGGGGGCGCGCCCGCGCGCGGAGTATTAGAATCTTCTTCACGCGCGCGCGCGCCTGCGAGACGCTGGCGCCGGAGCCCTCTCAGGGGGGGGGGGGCTCTACCTTCCCTCCCGGGCGACGCAGAAGCGCCCTCTAGCGATTTATGCGCCACCGGCTTGATCGGCCTCTCTGCCGCTAAGCCTCTCAGATCGCGCGTGACGGCGTCGAACTCGTCGGCCGGCACACCCCCACCAGCGCGGGGATCGACCACCGTCCACGCCAATCGTCGCGTCCGCGCGAGACATACCGACAGGACAGGCACGCCGTCACCATCGCCCGGCTCAACCGGATTGCCTGCGAGACGGCGATCCGCTATTTTCGCTCTCGGCACACCAGCGGCTGCCCCCGTGTCACCCGCTCCGCCGCCCCGTCCCAGGGCCCATTCAGGGACGTGTTACCCTAAAAAGCTCTTTCACATCAATACGCTAGCAGGACACGTAACACTCCCCCCCCTCGGTGTTACGCCCGTGTTACGTGATGTGTTACATCGCAAATTAAAGCTAACGCATTGATAAACCACAGCTTTTTAAAATCCCAAAACACCACGTGTTACGCCGGAATTGCTAGAAGTTTCAAGGCCTTATAAGCAAAACGTCATTTTTTCCGAAGCCCTCGACCCCGGGATCTATGCCCCTCCCGCGTCGCCCGCCCCCGCCTCCGCTCACGCATGGGGGCATATTATTATTATTATTATTTAAAATAGATATATATATATATAGACGGCAGAAGCGGGAATGTCACTCAATAGCTTAGCGGATATTTCGAATGTAACATCTGATGTAACACCACATTTTTTAGACGCGCTAACCCATTGATATCGTTATGCAACACCGTGTTGCATGATGTGTGACACATCAAATTTGGTGTTACCGGCATGAATCGGGGGGAAGCGAGAGATTGCTATGCGGCAGGATATTATTCCAGGAATAGAGATATCCACGCAGATTGTCTCACAAATCGAGACAATGTTTCACGTGAAACATCGAGCCCGGAAAACTTCCCCTGCCGCCCTCTTCATGTTATAAGTGGTGTCAATGCGAGTTAGGAGTCCTGTCGATGCGAGAGTCCGAGCCTCATAAAAACGCTCGTCACAGCAAAAAAATTATGCTTTTGCCGCCCCGAGCAAAGCAAAATGACGCGCATTTCAGGCCGAATCCCGGCGGTCGCCCTCGCCGAGAGCGGGAATGCGCGGCAATTCTGGACGAAATTACGCCGGACGTGCTCCGCAGGATGGGCTGGAAAGCCATAAAGATGGGCGACACGGCGGCGGCGAGGATAATCGTCAATGCCGGATTGTCGCCGGCCCGGACGGAAATTGCGCAGCTCGATCTCGGGCCGATGCAAAATGTCAAGGAATGTCAGCGGGCAATTGCAGAAATCAGTGAGGCAATCGGCACCGGATTGATTGCCCCGCCCGACGCGGCGCCTTTCCTGGCGCTGGTGGCGGCAGCGTCGAAACAAATCGAGATGAGTGAGATCGCCGACCGTATCGCCAGGATCGAAGCTATGCTTGCTGGCAAGAAGCCTGTGGAATCTTGCTGAATAATGCTCGCTCTCCGCAAATCTGTTGATAGGCTCTACGAACTCGCCATAATGCGATGTGGCGTGGACGCAAGCATTACGGAATTGAAATGGAAACCGCAACCGGGTCCGCAACAAACGCTGATCGAATCGAATGTGCCTGACATTTTATTCGGTGGCGCGCGGGGCGGAGGAAAGACCGATGCGGTGCTCGGCGATTTTCTTATGCATGCGGAACGATATGGTAAATACGCGCGAGGTTTGATATTACGCCGCACAATGCCGCAACTCGACGAAGTGATCCGCCGGTCGCATGAGATGTACGCTGGTGTTGCCGAATATCGATACGGTTACAAAACATGGCTGTTCCGCAATGGCGCGATTTTACGAATGCGGTGGCTCGACCGCGACGCCGATGCCGATAATTATCAGGGACACAGCAATACGTATATTGCGATCGATGAAGCGGGAACATGGCCGATTCCTGACGGGATCGATAAATTACGCGCTACTCTGAGATCGGCGGATGGCATTCCATGTTTGTTACGATTGACCGCGAATCCCGGGGGCGCTGGGCAGATTTGGTTGCGCGAGCGGTATGTGACGCCGTCGCCCGCAGGAATGCCGTTTTATGATTCCGCTGCGAGCGTCGAGAGACTTTTCATTCCATCTGGGGTCAATGACAACAAGATTCTATTGCGAAACGATCCCGGCTATATCGACCGCATCCGAAGCTCGGGACCGCCGTGGCTGGTCCGGGCATGGCTCGATGGTGACTGGAATTCCAGCTCTGGCGAGGCTTTTTTTGATGAGCGATATCTCCTCGGAGATCAAGTGCCATTCGAGCGATGTGCGTATGTGTATGCAGTGATGGATACCGCGATCAAATCGGGGGCGAAGCATGATGGGACGGCGGTGGTTTATTTCGCATACGAACCATATGGAAAAGACTCTCCGCTGCAAGTAGTAGATTGGGATATCAGAACAATAGATGGAGCTAGCCTGATCGATTGGATGCCGACGATTTTCCAGAATCTTGAGCGCCTAGCGAAAGAAATGAAGGCACGACATGGTTCTGTTGGTGTATGGATCGAAGATAAAGCGAGCGGGTCTATCCTGCTACAGCAAGCGCGAAAACGCGGATTCGATGTGTCCGCGATCGATGCGAAAATCACGGCGATGGGGAAAGACGAGCGCGCGCTTAATGTCAGCGGCTATCACTATCAGGGGCTGGTAAAAATTGCGCGCCCCGCTTACGACAAAGTCATTACGTATAAGGGACAAACGCGGAATCATTTCCTATCCCAAGTGTGCGGTTTCAAGCTCGGGATGGAAAACGCAGCCGACGATTTGCTCGATTGCTATACGTACGGATTAGCGGCATCGCTAGGGGATTCGAAATGGAACTGAAACGGTAACTGATCCCCTCCCTTCAGGGAGAGGCTTTTCCCTGCCGCCGTTAGGCGGCGAGACCTTCGGGCGGAGTTACAGCCGCCCGTGCCGCCAACGCCCGAGATCGGATGTTGACGGCGGCGTTAAGATCAGCGTGGGCCTGATGCCCGCACCGGATGCAAAGGAAGGTCGCTTGATCCACTCGGTTCCTCTTGTCGATATTGCCGCAAACGGCGCACTCGCGCGACGTGTTGCGGGGATCGACGCACACAAGCGGAACACCGGCGCGCTTGGCCTTGTAGGCCAGGAACGCGCGGGTTTGTGCGAAGGCCCAGGAGTGCAAGCGGGATCGTTGACCACGGCGAGCCGTGACCCGGGAGCGGATATGCGTCAGATTTTCCAGCGCAATGCCGCGCCCGGTGCGTTCAGCGGTCAGGACGATCACCTTCGAGATGCAGTGGTTTACGTGGGTACGGAATCTCCTTTCCTTGCCGGCGAGCTTGCGGAGGCGACGCTTAGCGGCCTTGGTGCCGCGCCGTTGCAGCCCGGCCTTCCGGCGCGCCAGTTTGGAGCGGACGCGCTCGACATCCGCGCCGGTGTGGATCATTCCATCGCTATCGACAGCCAGGGAACAGATTCCGAGGTCAACTCCAAGCCAGTCCTCGGCCTGGAATTCCTCGATTTCGGGAATGTCGCAGGTGGCGGCGAGATACCACTTTCCCCGGACAAGGCAGAGATCGACCTCGCCTTTCCGATAGGCCATCAAGCGCCGCTGATGCTCGCCCATGACCACCGGGATGGTAAGGCGTCCGTCCACGGTCCACAGATTGGCCGCGCCGTCCTTGGTGAAGCGGAGGATACGATCATCATAGGGCTGCGCGCCGTCAGAGCGGAATACCGGGGCAATTTTGCGGCTGATTTTGAAAGCGTCGGCGACCTTGGCGATTGTGCGGACGGCCGCCTGTGCGGTCAGGTGGAAATGCTCTCTGAGCATCCGGTATCCGAGCTTGTGCATATCGAATTGCCGGAACGTCTTGGCTTCAAACCCGGCGTGTGCCAACCACGTGGCCGCTTCGTTACACCGCGCCAACGTCGCCGCCAGGCTTTGAGCCTGGTCCGGCGTCGGCAAGAGTTTGACGGCGGCAATGAGCTTCATGCGGTCCAGTATGGAGGCTTGCTGATGCATTGTCAAGGTGTGCCGCGCCCGGTGCGGCCCGCTATCCCTCCCCGTCCTGAAGGACAGGGTCTCTCGCGGAGAATCAGATGAGCGGATTCGGCACAAGCGGCATCGGCGACGGCGGACAGGCCACATCCGCGGTCGGCTCCGCCATGACCAGCGGCCTGATGCAGATTTTGCAGGCAACGGAAATTCTTCCGGGATCGCAACCATCGTACGAGCTATGTAAAGCGATTTATGTTTCGCATGTGCTCGGCGCTAAAATGGTCGATACGCCAATTGCTTTGAGCCAGTCACAATCGCGAGAAATCACTGTTCCCGATGGACCGGAAGAGCGCCTGAAAGAGGCCTTCCTCGCCGTTTGGAATACAATTGGCGGAACGGGGGCAGATGCAATAATTGCTAATACGCAAGGAAGCGCGCGCATCTATGGCATTTCCGCTCTGGCGATGGGCGCGCGCGGCCAGCCCACGGACAAACCGCTAGACCGGGAAAAGCTCTACACGTACGATCTATTTTTCAATGTGCTCGACCCGCTGACCACGGCGGGATCGCTGGTTCTGAGCCAAGACCCGAACTCCCCCGATTTCCAAAAGCCGCAGCATGTGAGGGTAGGAGCGGCAGTTTATCATCCGGCAAATACTGTTGTCGTAATGAACGAAAAGCCGATTTACATTCAGTATTCCGATTCCGCATTCGGGTTCACGGGCCGCTCGGTGTATCAGCGCGCGCTGTATCCGCTAAAATCTTTTGTTCAGACAATGATCACAGACGATATGGTTGCGTATAAAGCCGGCGTTCTGATTACAAAACTAACATCTCAGACCAGCAATACTAACCGCCGCGTGTGGGACATGTTCAGCTTCAAAAGGATGCAGGTCAAAACAGCATCCACCGGGAATGTCATTTCAATTTCGCCTGAAGAAGCTATTGAGAGTATCAATCTGCAAATGCTCGCAGATCCGTATAATCTGGCTCGGGAGAATATCCTCAAGAACATCGCTGCAGCAGCCAATATGCCGGCGCATATCCTCGATCAGGAAACGATGGTATCGGGTTTTGCCGAAGGGCAGGAAGATGCAAAGCAAATAGCACGCTATATCGATGGCATCCGGGCGGAAATGCGACCGCTGTACATGTTTTTTGATGATATCGTGCAGCGGGTAGCATGGAATCCTGATTTTTACAAAGGGATTTGTCGCGATTTCCCCGAATACCGCAAGCTCGGCTATCAGCGTGCATTTTTCCAATGGCGCAATTCCTTTGAGGCCTCGTGGCCGAACTTGCTGATCGAGCCGGAAAGCGAACAAATCCTCGTTGAAGATGTGCGTTTCAAAGCCGTCATCGGCTTGATCGAAACTTTGTCGCCGCTCCTAGATCCGGAAAATCGCGCGCGCCTGATCGGCTGGGTCGCAGACGAAATAAACAGTCGCAAGAAACTTTTCACGAGCGAGATGATTATTGATGAAGAGGAATTGCGAAAAGCCAGCCCGCAGAATGTAGAAAGCTGGGGCGAGGGGCGCGAGCCTGAGGTCGCGCCAGAATCCTATGAAGACTCTGCCACCGAAAACAAAGCCATCGCGGAGACCTTGGCCGAATTGAAAAAGCTATTGGCCGCGACTAAGCGGGCCAAGAGCGACGACGATCCTGCATATCGCCTCAAGGAGATAATCGAGCGCCGGCGGGAAAAGCGGAATGCCTCGACAGCGTCCTAAATCCTTTCGTGCAACCGTTTCGGAAGCGATGCGTTATTTCGCGTCGGGGAACGTTTCGGCATCGATGATCCCCTCCTGGTTGGCGAAATTGCGTGAGGCGGCATCGAGGGTTTTGCCTAGCGACGAAGAGACGCATGCAAAAATCCAGAGGATATTGACCGCATCCTTCGAAACGATGATGAGGCCTGCAAAAATATCGGGATTAGTTCCAGGAGTGAAAGAATATACGATTGCGATGGTTAAGCCTGAATTGCGTGCTGAGCTTGATCGAAAGATTCGCCAATCGGCTGATCTCATAAAGCTCAGGCGCGAGGAAGCGATCAATCGGACGCTTGCTCGATTCCAGGGGTGGATGACTTCAATACCTGTAACCGGAGCGACCAAAGAAAGCATTGCGAAGGCGCAAGAAGGTATTCTTAAGCCAACGGCGCAAGAGAAATATGAATGGCGCCGCGTAACTATTGACCAGGGACACAAATTATCAGCGAATATTGCCGCCGTGATTGCCATTCAGAATGGCGCGATTGCTGGCGTCTGGCGGTCTCACTGGCGCGATCCGACCTATAATTATCGGCCTGATCACAAAGCGCGCGATCAGAAAACGTACGCGATTCGGAACAACTGGGCGATCCAGCAGGGCTTGATGAAAGCCGGGCCGACCGGATACCTGGATGAAATCACTCAGCCGGGGGAGGAAGTCTATTGTCGGTGCTGGGTTAGATATATTCATAATATCAGTGATTTGCCGGAAGATATGCTAACGGCGAAAGGCAAAAAGGAGCTAGTCCTTTGAATGAGCGAGAAATGGCAATTGCAATCGCTCATGGCGACCTGCAAAGCCCCTCTCAATGTCAGAATTCGTGGCTCTATGCCATGCGCATTACTGGGACCGGTGCCAGCTACCGAATCGGTCTAAAAGAATTTGTCTGGCGTGACCCCTCGATCTTTCTTAGGCCGGAATTTGTTAACAGGTGCAATGGTTTACCAGTCATAATGGTTCATCCTGATGCATCATTGCTAAATGCGGAGGAATATGTTAATAGGACTATCGGGTCCGTCATCTACCCTTACGTGGCCCGCGACGGCCGCGAGGTGGATGACGGCGATGAGGTATGGGGTATTGCGCGAATCTTTGACGGCGACATTGTCGATGACCTGCGGAGCGGGAAGGCCTCCACCTCCCCAGGTGTCCAATTCACCAAAGGCGACGTCCTGGCGCGCGCTGAAGTCGATGGCGAAAAGCTTCTCATCGAAGGCTCACCGTCATTGCTCGATCATCTGGCAATCGTCGCAGAAGGCGTATGGGACAAAGGCGCCGGGCTGTCTGGAATCAGGAATGATTCGATGAGCGATGAAAAATCCGAGGGCGAGAAGAAATACGGCGACGTAAAATTCGCTGACCCCGAAAATGACAAATACCCTATCGATACCGAAGAGCATATTCGAGCGGCTTGGAATTACATCCACCAGCAGCGCGATGCCGACAAGTACAGTCCGGAAAAGGCGAAGGAAATTCGCGAAAAAATAGTTTCCGCATGGAAACGTGTTATTTCTGAAGACGGCCCTCCCGAAGCGCACGAGGATCACAAAATGGCTGAAGACGAAAAAAAGGCTGATGGCGAAAATAAGATCATGGAGTGCATGGACAAGCTTAGCAAGCGCATGGATGACATGATGACTGCGTATGACGGATTGAATAAGCGTTTCGATGCGATGGAAACCAAGCGCAAGGACGCCAAGCGCAAGGACGCCAAGGAAGAGACCGAGGAAGAGACCGAGGAAGAGCGCAAGGACGCCAAGGAAGAGACCGAGGAAGAGACCGAGGAAGAGCGCAAGGACGCCAAGCGCAAGGACGCCAAGCGCAAGGACGCCGGACATATCCAGTCCGAGGAACCCGATCTCAACCTGCGGGGCAAAATTGCGGAAATGCAACGGAAACTCGATGCGTTTTCCTCAGAGCCGGATTTCGAGGATGCAGCCAAATTGGCAGATGCGCAGCACCGCGCCGATCTCGCGCTGCAATCTCTCGGCGAGCGGATCGAGCGCCCTCTTCTCGGCGAACGGTCGCAGGGATATCGCCGCCGCGTGCTGGCACGCTTGCAGAAATATAGTTCCTCGCTCAAGGAAATCCCGCTCCATGGCCTCGATGGCGCCGCTTTTGATGCAATCGAAAATACGATTTACGCGGATGCCCAGGTCGCTTCCCGGTCGGATGCGGTTCGCACGATCGGCCGATTGATCCCGATTGTCACACGCGATGGCGCTGGCCGCGAAATCACTCGATATCAGGGCGATCCACGCGCCTGGCGCCGGCAATTCAGCGCGCCTCCTGTCGGTGTCCAGCTTGCCCGACCGCGCAGCCAATAATTTCGAGAAGGAAATGAACAGATGAGCGGGTTTCTTAGCCAGAATTTCATGAAGACGACTTCGCCGCAAAGTAGCTTCCTGCTCGAAACGCAGGGCTATTATTCCGGCATCATGCTCGATGATCCTGACGCCCAGCAGTGGATCACCACGGGCCTCGTCGCAAGCGCTGTGACGCAAGGGCTCTACGCGGGCCTGCCGATCACCGAGACCAATCCCGGCGATCTCCCGGGGGCCAATCAGACCGGATGCGTGGTTTCGCTCGCCGCCACGAATGCCGCAATCACCGGCTTCATGATCGCGAACCAAGCTTATAACGGAATCATTACGAATTCCAACAATGTGCCGATGTTCTCCCCGGGCATGTCGGTGGCCCTGGTTCGGTTGCGCACCAATGCGCGCATTGTTGTCCCGGTCGATGAGGCCGCGCTCGCGTCTCTCTCCGGCGTGCCGATCAATACGCAGGTGTCATGGGATTTCACCGCAAACGCCCTAACCACCTACAATTCGACGACCGGCGCGCTCCCGGCGCTCCTGCTCGGGCTGAATACCAATAGCAAAATCCCCGATATGGTCTCGGGATATGCGAATTGGGTCAATGGTCCTGTCGCCATTATCCAGATCTGAAGAAGGCACCCGCACATGGCCAGTTCTTATTTTCCCGCTCAGGAAAAAGTCAGCCCGAATTACACCGAGCCGGGGCTGATCCGCACTTATGCGCAACCTTCTGGCGCATTCGAGGCGTGCCTTCCTGGGGGTGCTCTCGCCGTGCGCATCGGCGATGACGATCTCTTTGTTTACGTCAATTCGTACGATGTCCGAACGAACGCGCAGGCCGCGCAAAGCGCGGGGAATTTCCTGCCGAGCATGTCGCTGCGCGCATCGTTCGATAAAACGGCGACATATCTTCTCCGCAATCGTTGCGTTTACAACCATCACGACGTTTCGGCCGCCGCGCATTATGCGCTCGGCCTCCCAGAGGAACTGGAAACGACGCAGCGCCAGGGTATTTTCATGATGGAGCGCGATATGCTCCTGTATGGGATGAACCCTGATAACAACGAAGGACTTTTGAACGCCTCCGGCGCCACGGCGGTGACACTCCCCGCTGACAGTTACGGCAACACAACGCTCAGCACCTACGATCCAGGGCAGTTGGCGATTTTCTTCCTCAATCAGCTCGTTGCTTTGCAGACCGGCATGTGGCAGGGCGGTCAGCGCCTCAAAGTGCGTCTGCTCGGCCCGCAGCGGATTTTGCTGGCCATGGCGGAATCCGGCGTTGTCCAACTAACGTCTTTCCAGCGTGACGGGGCGGGTTCGCAGACCGTTTCGGGCATGATTCAGACGATCGCTGAGCGGAACAGCATGGGGTTTGAGTGGTTCTATGATGATACGTTGATCGGCAAAGGCGCCGGCGGCACCGATATGGTCATCATGACCGCGCCGGAAATCGAGCCGCCGAAGATCGAGGGGCTTGATATCGCGCCCTTCAACGAGGGAAAGCCTTCCCTGAATGCGATCAATACAATGTACACGGCTTTCGCTGCGCCAATCAAAATTCCGACGCCGATTCCTGATGGCGGCATCACCGTCGTTCTTGAAACACGCAGCACTAGCGGGTGGAATTGGCGTCCGCAGGGTCTTTATCTGATTTCGATCGCTCCGTAAAGGTAAAGAAAAATGTCCGATTTGTATCTTATCAATGCCAGTCGTCATCGGCATAAATTCCTGCTCCGCCTCGAAAGCGGAAAGATCGCCATGCTGAATATTCCAGCCGGCGGTCAGGAAGTGATGGGCGACGCATTCGACGAAGCCAGCAAAATGCGCGCCATTCAGCAGGTGGAATTTTACGGCGGGATGGAGATCAGCGGTCCGAAAAATTCCACCCCTCCCGGATTCGCTGGGCTGGCTTATCGATGGGATCGCCCCGCGCCCTCCGACACAATCGAAGCCGCATATGAAACAGATATGGTGCGACGGCGCAAAGTCAGCGCGCGCCAGCGTGTCGATCTCGCGAAAGGTTTTGACGGTATCGCGCGGGAGAAAAAATCGATCACCAATCCCGCTGCTTTGGTGACGGTTACCGAAATCGAGGAAGTGGCGCCAATCGGCGAGACCTTGCCGTCTGGCGGAATTACTTCGACGATCATTTCGTCTATGGATGGCGGAAAACTCGAAATTAACTAACGACAATGCAACAGTTTTACACACAGCCAAATGTGCCAAACGTTGCAGATTATCAAATCTATCTGCAAAATGAAGTGCAGATTCCCTCTGTCGCGCTCACATATTTTCTCGGGCGGCCACTCGCGCCGGGTCTGACCGCATCAGCTTCAGGTGGCTCGCTCCCTACTGGCAGCGTAACGATTCAAGTGACATGGATCACGCAATACGGCGAGAGTCTGCCCTCCGCCGTCGGAACGGTATACGTGACTGGCCCGACTGGCAGCGTCTCGATCGCATCGCCACCAATGGCCACGGGCGCGACTGGCTGGAACGCTTATGCCAACGGCGAACTGCAAAACGACCTACCAATCTCAATTGGGAATAATTATGATCTGACAACGATAGTATCCGGGGCATGGATCCCGCTTGCCGACACCAGCGGATCGCCCTGGATCGGATTCGCCTTCAATCGCGCAATGTCATTGACGCTGCGTGTGCCGACGACGCAAGCGAATGACTATGTCCATGTCGTTTATTCGTGTGCGACTCACATACAATTGGAAATCACGCCGGATCAACCTGGGCAGACGTTCTTCGCTTCAAAACAGGGGAATGGCCCCGGGGGGTTCGGCCTAGGCACGCCGACCGCCGGCATCGTAGCCTCGGCGAGCGACCAAGGGACCAGCACGGCATTCACGGTGCCTGAAGCGATGAAGCGGCTTTCGTTCCAGGATCTGCAATTTTCCAAAACTCCATGGGGGCGCGCGTGGATTGGATGGGGGCAGGATTTTGGCTCGCCGATGGGAGTTTCTTGAGGTGGAACTCGCATTAGGCGTGGCAGTCACGAATTATGATGATGGCTCCGGAAAAACCACGCTGGAAGTTGCGAAGATTCTTGAGGCCAAATATAGCGTTATGGGAACGTTTTATTACACGCGCGAGAAGAAAATTGCCGAATGGCTGGCGCAGTCGGCGCGGGATGCTATTCGGGAATTATCGCATGGGATAGTGAAAGAAAAAATATTTTCCGGAGCGGAACAGAAAATCGAAGAAAGCTTCAGGGATTTTCTTGATGCCGGCGAGATGGCAACGATCTTCTCCGGATTGACGGCATCCGAAGCGGCATATTTTATTGCCAGCACGGGTGGATTTACCGGCGCCGCCGAAGCTGGCGTCCGGCATAGGTTCATGCATCCCTATGCGTCGAGCAATCCGGCGCGCCCCGCGTTCATCGATACGGGTCTGTACCAATCCAGCTTTCGCGCATGGATGGAAGCCTGATGGTCTCCATCAACACCGCATCTGGACAGCATGGACAGCTTCAAGCGGCGCTTGAGCATGGCGTCAATGCGATTGCGGTTCGGCAGGTTGTTACCTTCACGAAATACACTGCTCTGGCCGTATCGCAGGACGATTATCTATTCTGGGTAGCCGGGGCAGAGATATTGCAGGTGCTCGGATCATTGCATTATACTACCGAAATGCGACAGGACGAAGATCAGACCGCCGGCGAAAACATGGTGATTTTCACTGCGGAACAGGAAATCACCGAATTCAATACGCTCGATCCCGGCACGCTCTGGATCGCGACGTGGCCACTCTCCGACGGCGCGAATCTGATGATCGCGTTTTCTCGGCGCGGCGCGCAATTCGGCCCCGCGAATCTCTGGCACTATTTCGGCATCGCTGTTTTGCCCGCGCTGCGCTCGCAATTGATTGCTTCTGCCGCCGATCTGCCGACCGGCCCGATCGTCAGCAACAGCCTGCCGATCTGGCTCACGCAGAACAGCGCCGCGCCGGTCTACGCTTCGTTCCTGGTGCCTCCGAACGTCGTCCCGCCCTACATCACCGCGCACGTCGAGCCCGATGCAACCATGGCGCTACAGGGTTTTCCGCGCTATATCTGGCCAGGGACGCCGACTCCGCCGACCGCGCTGCAGCCTATGGCATCGCAGCAACTGGCGCGCGACAAAGTCCGGCTCACGCTCTACGGATTCAACAATCAATCCGCGATTCAATATCTGGCCTCGTTGATAGGGTACAGCCTTGCGACAGATGATTTCGGATTCTGCAATTCGCCCATCATCCGAGACGATAAACGTACGCAACGAGAAATTGTTGCGTTGGCCATGAAGAAAACGATCGATATCGACGCATCCTATTATCAGTCCACTTCCGATGCGATCGCCCGGCGTATGATCCTATCGTCAATCGTTGATACGACAATGCAAGGATAACTAAAATGCAGCAATCCCCTTATTACCCACCGAATACGTCTCTCGGCGAAATCGTCACGCTCAATGGCACTACTTCGAATATCAGTTCCGCAACGATGGTGAATGGATTTTTTCGCGGATTGAGTGTGTTCGTAAATCTAACGGCACTGACTGGCACAAGCCCAACTGTGACCGTTTCGCTCGAAGCATACGATCCAGTGTCGAAAGAATTTGTCGCGCTGTTAACCAGCTCGGCACTCGCCGCAACCGGCGTTTCGATGCTGCAACTTTATCCCGGCATCGCGGTGACAGCGAATGAATCCGCGAGTGCGGTCCTCCCGAATCAATGGCGCATCGCGGTGACGCTCGGCGGCACGACGCCCGCCGTCACCGGCTCGATCAGCGCCAATTACCAGAATTGACACGGCGATGAGCGGCGCGGGGCCAACCCCTTGGGGCACATTCACCGCGTTGAATATCGCGGCCGCGACCGTTGTGAAAAATGGTCGCGGCGTGCTCGTGCGCGTGCAAGTTTTGGTCGCGGGCACGACCGCCGGCGCGGCATATGATACCAATGCAACGACATTGGCATCTTCCGCCAATCAGATTGGTGCAATCCCCGAAGCGATCGGGACATATGATCTCGGCATGCCGTGCAAAACCGGAATCGTGATCGTGCCGGGAACGTCACAAGTCATTGCAGTCTCGTATGAATAGGAAACAGCCATGTCGATCGTAAATCTCAATACGGTTGTTACCTACGCTTCGGAACCGTCGAATCTTCAGCAGTCCGGCGCGTTAATTTCGCTCGGTGCGACAACTCTCGCGACGAATTCCTATTCGTATTGCGGGAATCTCGCGGCGGTGCAGGCGCTCATCGGATCGGGGGCGACCGGGAACGGTTCTGAAATCCTCCGCATGGCAACGACGTTTTTCGCGCAGGGGAATGGCGTCGGGCTGTATGTGCTCGAACTCGGCGCCGAGGCCGCCGCTGGCGATGATATCCCGGCGTTGCAAACGTGGATTGCGAATAATCCGGGAATTTTTTATGCATTCCTGACACCGCAGGTATGGGATGCGGTCGAGGGTGTGCAATCGGTCACGATCACCGCTGGCGGCTCCGGCTACACCACGACCACCGTTGCCGCGACATTCACGGCTCCGACCTCCGGTGTAACCGCTACCGGCTACGGCATCGTCACTGGCGGTTCCATCACGTCGTTCGTGATCACCAATCCCGGATCAGGATATACCGCCGCGCCGACGCTCACATTCGCAGCGCCGACATCTGGTGTAACCGCCACCGGCACGGCGGTATTGGGCGGCGCGCTCGCCGGCATCGCGAACAACTATGGCTCCCCGAATTCGCAGGTGTATTTTTTCGTTACGACCACGCAAACAACCGTAACAAATTACGCAGGGAACAAAGCTGTTTTCGCCCTCGTGCCAAGTCCTTCCGCATTGGCGGCGGAGTTCCAATGCGCGGCGCCATTCGAAGCGTGGCTGTTGAATAATGCCACGCAAACCATGATGCAACCAATGTCGTTCCGATATATGTATGGCGTGACGCCATGGCCGGCATCAGGGCAATCATCGGCAATCGCGGCGATCAAAGCAGCCAACGGAAACATCGTCGAAACGGCCGCACAAGGCGGTATCAGCACAGCGATGATCGCTAATGGCACCGTTATGAGCGGTGCTCAAGCAATGTCGTGGTATGGGCTGAATTTTTTCCAGATTCAGGTGCAACGGGCGCTTGCCGCCGCCGTAATCAACGGCAGCAATTCCCAGCCGCCGCTGCTCTATGATTTCCATGGTGTGAATGTTTTGGCGGGCGTTGCGAATTCGATCGCCAGTCAAGCAGTTTCGATAAAAGCCGCAGCGGCGATCACGATTTCCGCAGTGCCGTTTGCGACTTATGTTGCGGATAATCCAGATAATTACGCGGCGGGGATATATGGGGGCTTGTCGGCGCTTTTCACCGCGCAGCAAGGCTTTCTGAAGATATACTTCAACATCGATGCTGTTCAGTTCGCGGGGTAATAGAAAATGTCCGGCATCAATCCGCAAGTCCAGCAAGGCACGCTCAACCGGGTTCGGGTCTCAGTGATCCCGGCTGCATTCCCCGCGCTCTCCATCCCGTCGAGCTACATGGGAAAGAGGTTCGCGACATTCCGCCCAGAAGGCGATTTTGTTCATCAGGCCGAAACCGGAACGGGCGTCGTTAACAGCCCCGAGCCATATGTCATGGCGGTGATCGAGGTCAATTTGCTGCGGACTCTGGCTTTGACCGAAGCCTGGATCGCGCAATTCCAGAACACCGCAATCATCGGAGATGTAACGATTCATTCCGACACGGCTGCGTTCCCACCGCGAACGATCCACAATTCGATCATTCGCACAATTCAGCCAGGCCAGTTCGATGGCGTCGATCCCGTCGCGATGCTCGTCCTGCGCGGCGTCTGGTATGGCAACGAAAGCCTCTGGGCGGGGTTGTAATCGTGCAGATAGACGAAAAATTCAGGCTCGTTCTTCCTGCCCGCGTGGCGGATGATGGCGTGCCTTTGCTGCGAATCTATCACACTCCGATCTCCCGCGAGATTTTCGAGGCGAATTACCGTATCATAGGGGCAACGTTTTCAGCGTTGATGCAACCATCAGCGCGCATTGGCGCGCCTCGCATCGCGGCTCTGCGGTTGCGAGACGAAGGCGCGGCGGATGCGCGCGAGCATGGCACGCTGCCGGCCGATGGTGGCGCTGTGGCGCTTCTCGGCGAGATCAAGAGGCTCAGTTGTGTCCTGGCGCCGCAAGGCGCTCAATGGATCATGGTGCCCGTGGATGCGGCTGTTTCTCAGGGGATCATCGACGATGAGGATTGGCGCGAGGTGGAAAGTGCGCTGGTTTTTTTTACGTGTCTCTACACCATGGTAACGAAGCAGGAACGGGCGAGAATGATGGACGCCGTTGTTTCGGTGATAGGGGCATCGATTACGTCCTTGCCGCCTATGGAATTCGCCGCTTCCTTAACGACGTAGATATAATCAGGGAATATCCGGGCGATAATATCGTATGTTCGATTCTGGCATGGGTCATTGGAGAAGGTTTCGCCGAAACACTGGAACGTAACGGGGTAGACGAATACACTTCCGCGAGACATTTTCGGGAACGATACAGAATAGGGAAAAGTACAAATGGCGCAGGAAGCAATTATCAAAATTCCCGTTGAAGATGAGGCCTTCCAGCGCTTCTATAAGCTCTTCGAGGAATATTCCAGCAAATTGAATTCCCTTCCCGATCAATGGGGGAAGATGAATCAGAAATCTGCTGAGGTTTACAGCAAAGTTGCGGAATCTATGAAAAATGGCAGCGGTTTGATCGCGGCCATGACCGCGCAAACCGCCGTGCTTGCCGATCGGCTCGATGACGTTGGAAAATCGCAACGTAATTTCCGTCAGGCGGTCGATGATACTGGGGGATCGTTCCGTAATCTCTTCCATGTGCTGCGGCAATCCGAAGGACTTTTCGGCAGATTCATGAAATTCGGCCTCGGCATCACCGCGCTTGGCGCAGGTGTCGTATATGGTATGGGCCGTCTCGCGGGGAGCGCGCTGAACCAAGAGCGCCAGGCGCGAGGTATGGGGCTGCGAGTTGGTGAGATGCAGGCGTTTGACGTGGATATGCAGCAGTTCGGAGGGCGCGGGATTTTACAACAGGCCGCGCAAGCGCAACGCGATCCATCCAGAGCGGGATGGCTGGCGACGCTAGGAATCGATTTCAGAGCGGCGGCACGCATGACGGCCTCCGACCTCGCAATGCGTGAAATCGAAGCCATGCATACGGCATGGCGGCGCAATCCCACGCTGCTATCCCCGCAAAGCATGGCGGCGCAACAACTTGGATTTTCGGCAGAAGATATCAGGAATATCGGCGAAGCCCCTGAAAGCGAAATCGCTGCCGCGCGACGACACTATCAATCCGACAAGGGAACACTTGGTTTTTCGCCGGAGATTGCTGCCCGCTGGGCGACGCTTTCGATGACTCTGAAGCGCGCTGAGGTCACGATCGAAAGTGTCCTGATCCGAACTCTATCGCGTCTGACGCCATATTTCAATCACATGATTACGGCGGCCACGCAATGGATCGAAAAATTCAGCCGTAGTAAAGAACTCGAAAAATACATGGCGATTGTTGAGGCATCATTCAAGAAATTCGGAGAGTTTCTTTCCGATCCTGAATTCAAGAGGGAAATCGGCAAAGGCGTGCAGGCGCTTACGATTTTAGTTGATGCCATCATCAGTGCGGCGGAATGGATTCGCAAAATCACCGGAACGAAATCTGGAGAAGACATAAGGAAAGAATACAATAGTGACGGAGGTATGGGGAAAACCATAGCGCCCAACGGATCACACATAGGCTTGCAATTCCTTGATGAAACACATAACCCTGGGAATATCCGGCATAAGACATGGCTAGGGACATGGGCGAAAAACACCTACGAAAACGATCGCGCTGGCTGGCGAGCCATGGCCGACCTCGTCAAATCCTATCCTGCAAAATATCATGCGAACACTCTGGCGGAGATAATTCCTCGGTATAACGGGAATGGACCTGAAACAGCACAATATATCAAGAATGTTTCCGCTTGGACGGGGCTTGGTCCGAATCAGCCGCTCGATCTCGATAATCCTGCAATGCTGCGCAAACTTATTGTGGCAATGTCGCGCCAGGAAACCGGTCATAAAGTCGAGGAATCCACTGTTCGCGATGCCCTTTCTCCCATGCAATATGGATTCCGATATCGAAACTATATTGCAAAGCCGGCGCAGGTCAGCATCCACAACACCACATCAGCGCGGGTGAGTTTCTCCGCAACGGCGGCGGCACACTGACCGATGAGCCAAGCTCTAAGTGCATCATTCCGGACGATCTACGATCTGGCATTTCAGGTATCGCCGATCTTCCTGCAAGGCGGCATCGCCGCCAGCGTGCCTTACGGTATGCTGCCCGTCATCGCGCTCACGGGACAGATAGCATCTTTCGCGCAATCCGCGCTGCTTGGACAGCAATTCAACATTGAGGATTTTTTCGCTCGCTTCGTTCCGTTGCCAGGGGCCAGTGTCGTTTCGCAATCGGTTGGTATGTATCCTTTCGCAAACCAATCCGTTGCCGCGAACGCAACGATTCAGAATCCGCTCGCTGTTTCGTTGCGAATGATCGCGCCGGTGAAATCTCCTAGCGGGTATCTCACAAAGTTGCCGATTCTGTCCGCGCTTTCGTCGTCATTCCGCCAGCATAACAATGCGGGTGGCACGTATGTTGTCGCGACCCCGTCGAAAATCTACGATACCATGATTATGCTCGATATGATAGAGATCTCCGGAGAGCAACGGCAACAGCAAACCGAGTGGCAGTTGGATTTCGTCGCGCCGTTGATTTCGCAGCAAAGTGCGCAAGCGGCTTATAATGGCCTGATGTCGAAAATCTCTGGCGGTCAGATGACATCTCCGACTTCCGGATGGGGCGGCAGCAATGCGGTTCTTGGCTCTTCCGGCGCGGGAGGAATCACGCAACAAATGGGAATTGCAGGGCTGTTCGGCTCGATAACGAATTTCCTTTCATCGCCGGCGATCTGATGACGACGATTCCATTTGTCCCTCAACTCACTACCTCACCGCCATTTCAAGCGAATGTCACGCTTGACGGCGCGTCATATGTGCTGCAAGCGCTTTGGAATATTTATCGGAATGATTGGTATTTTTCCATTGTCAGTGCATCGGAGGGGATTGTTTTCATAGGTCCGCTGATCGGGTCGCCGCAGGATGCCAATATTTATCTTGCGCAAGGAGTTTTTAAGATATCAAAGCTGATCTATGATGTTGACAACCAGCAATTCGTGATAACACCATGAGATATTACGATATTGCATTGACTCCGCAAGGCGCGTCAGCGCCGGTCAAGCGATGGACATCGCACCCGAATGGCATCTATCAACCTCCTGATCCCGGAGCGCTGAACATTGAATTTGACATGTTGATCTATCGCGAGGCGACGCCAATGGGTGCCAGCAGCATCACGGTCGAAGGCATCCGACTACAGGATTTGATGGCAGCCACTGATTTCGCAGGCATGCAATTCACGATGCAGGGGGGAATGGGAATCGGATTGCCACTTGCCAATCCCCGTCAAGCAGGATTGCTATTGGCCGGAGAAGTTTTCCAGAGTTTTGGCAATTGGATCGGAACCGAAATGAATGTTTCGTTCTTTCCGATGGCTGATGCGCATTCCAATGACAATCCGGCGAACATCAATTTCATGTGGATGGCTAATTCATCCTTTGATAGCGCTATCACTGTAGCATTAGCTGCGGCATATCCCGGCGTTCCGGTGACGGTAAATGTTTCGCCATTATTGACGATAAATCATGATGAGGCGCATTCGGCACAGGATATAGGTCAGCTTGCTAGCTATCTTTCCAGTCTTACGCAGGGATTATTGGGGCCTGATTATCCTGGTGTGGATATCGTTTATCAGGGAGGTGGGATTTTTGTTTATGACGGCACGCAACTTTCTGTTCCTATCACGATACAATTCAATGATCTGGTGGGGCAGCCGACGTGGATTTCAGCGAATCTGATTCAAATCCGCACTGTTCTGCGAGCGGATATCAAGGTTGGCGCACTGATTGCATTGCCGCTTGGGTCTCCAAGTCTACCGGGATTCGTTCAGACAACCTTTCCGTCATATCCGAGCAGCATTAAATATTCCGCGGCATTCACAGGGAACTTCCTAATTCAATCTGTTCGTCACGTCGGCAATTATCGAATGCCGGACGGGAACGCATGGGTATCGATTTTCAATGCAGTTCCGCAAGTAAATACGAGCCAGTAAAATGCAAGAAGATTATGGCAAACTATGGTATCAGGATGTTTCTAACAAGCTCGCCATAAACCGCGCGCTCGATGTTATGAATAGCAGCGGCTTTTCTCTTCCATGTAAAGTTGTTGCGGTAAATGGATCGATCGTGACAGTGATGTTTCTCGTTCGGAACGCGGGCGCGCTTCCGAACGTGACCATCCCGAAAGCAGAAAGCCCCTATTTCCGCATGCCAACGCAGATAGGAGATACCGGCGTCGTAATCTCGGCAGATACGATCCTGTCGAATATCAGCGGTCTCGGTTCAAGCGTTCCTGATTTCAACAGGAATTATGGCAACCTTTCATGTCTGATGTTCGTTCCGGTATCAAACAAAGGCGCGCCGCCAGCAAATCAAACGCAAGCCATCGCCGAAAGCCCTGATGGCGTCTTGCTCCAAACGAGCAATGGAAACGTTTCGTTATCCCTCACAAGCACGGGTATTACGATCAAGGTCGGATCGGTAACATGGAGCTTCTCCGCGAACGGTTTAACGCTATCTAATAATGTAGTAGCCGAAACACACGTTCATCTCTACACGCCGGGCACAGGGACGCCGACAGATACGGGAGGACCGCTCGCGGGCTAAATGCGCACGTACGGAAGAATTTATTCAGGAACTTCGTATCAATGGGTTGAGGTTTCTACTGATGCGAACGGATATAATGATAACGTTATGATGACTACGTTGTGTCAGGTATTGCAACTAGGACGAGGGGAAAGCCCATTCTATGCGAATTATGGCATCCCGGCGGAACAATCAGTGGTGACACAGGTCATGCCTGATTATTACGTTTTGCAAACACAAGAGCAGTTCGCGCCATATTTTGCCTCGCTCATCATCGTGCGAGTTCCCACCGCGACAAATCCGACGTATAATGTCACCGCCCTATGTCATTCCGGGGCGGTGCTCACGGCGCAGGTGGCTGTCTGATGTCCGGGTCTCTCATTTTCAACGGCGACATGCCCGCACCGACGCCAGTGACGACGCTGCGGGCGAATCTGGTCAGCGCCGTCACGGCCGCCGCCCCAGGCATCACCACGGACCTCCCCGCCAGCATGATCGAGGATATGGTTTCGACCGGCACCGCCATTCTAGCAACAATCGATCAGGCGCGCGTCGATGCGGTGAATTCCGTTTCCCCTTACGGTGCCAACGCCTTTCTGCTCCCGCAATTCGGTTCCATGTTCGGCATCGCGCAAGGCGCGGCGAGCAATACCAGCGCCTATGTGATTTTTCCATCCACGTCCGTGGGACCGACCACGCCAGGAATCGTCATCCCCGCTGGCACGCTCGTTTCGGACGGAACGAACACCTACGCGACGCAGACCGCTACCGTGACGGGGTCAAGTGGTTATACGCCGGCGGTTCTTGTGGTGGCGGTTAATGCTGGCAGTTTCCCAGTACCCGCGAACAGCATCACGCAAGTAAAATCCGCGCTCGGGAATGGAATTACGACCTGCTATAATCCGAACAGTGGAACGCCATCGGTTGGCGCGCAAACCATCCAATCATATCGCCAGCAAATCATGCAAGCCTTCAGCTCCATTGGCGTCGGACAGATTGCTTATCTGCTCACGCAACTGCAAAATGTGGCTGGCGTGATTCCGAGATTGACTTCTGTTTTGCAGGCATCTGGCGGATGGGAAATCATCTGTTCTGGTGGCGATCCATATGCAATGGCATTCGCCATTTATTCCAGCGTGCTCGATCTCACGTCGATCGTTGGCTCATCGATTTCATCAAGCCGCGACACAACAGTTTCAATTGTTGATGCCGGCAATACCTATTCCGTGACTTTCGTCACGCCTCCCCAACAGCTTGCCGGGATCAGCATCTCGTGGAATACCACAGCGAGCGGCTTTACGGCCGGACCCGCGCTAGCACAAGCTGGAAGCGCGGCTATTGTTGCATATGTGAATGGAATTCAAGTTGGGCAGCCGTTGAATCTTCTGATGCTGACCGAGGCATTCCAGCAAGCGACTAATTCGATTCTTCCCAATAGTCTTCTTACAACCTTCGACATCAGTATTACTGTCAATGGGACAGCCACATCTCCTACTCCCGGGACAAGCGTTATACCCGGCGATCCTGAAAGCTATTTCTATACCACTCCTGGCAATGTCACAATAACGCAAGAGTAATATGCCCCAAACACCGTCAAGCGCTATTGGGGGGTTTATTCCCGTTCTTACCAATATATTTCCGATGTATCCGTATCGGCAATATGCGGAAGACGATAACATACAAGCAGTGTTTTCATCCGTCAATTCCATGGCGCAGGCATATCTCGACTGGTTTGTTAATACTCCGCTCGCCGTGTATGTCAGTCCTAATATCAATGGGCCTTTGCTGGATTGGATCGCAAATGGGATATACGGTATAAGTCGGCCATCATATCTGAGCGAAACTTCACAGAATATAACAGGGATTTCTATGCATCCGATCGGCGTGAACGCGATCGATACGGCATGGGTTAAAGTATCAGGAACATTGCAGAATGGAACTGATGATCTATATAAACGAGTTCTGACATGGTTTTTATATCGCAACGATGGCGCGGTTCCGAATCTGTTATGGCTGCGTCGGCGAATCGCGCGATTCTTGTATGGCGCGAATGGAGCGGATATCAGCGTCAATGATGTTCAATTGGTCAGTCTGGTGTCGCAGCCCCTGCCGCCTCCCCCTTCGCCGGCACTGAGTTCATCGCCGGGCGGCACGCTGGCCGCCACTACATATTATGTGCTAGTGAATTACGTGACAGCGACAGGGGAAACATTGCCTAGTGTCGAGGCATCTCTAGCCGTTGCAGCGGATTACGTGCTGAATATCGCATCTCCCTCACCGATCGCGGGGGCCATCGGATGGAATGCATTTGTTTCAACATCAAGCGGGACGGAACAATTGCAAAATTCTTCTCCGATTGCCATCGGCACCGCCTGGATTGAGCCGACCACTGGATTGATATCTGGAAGTGCGCCACCAACTGAGAATACATCGGTGACGTTTGGCGAAATTCTTGCCGGTCTGCCAGATATCCCGGAATCGGCATATTTCCAGCAATTCTCCAAAAATGGCGTTCTTCCGATTCCGTTTCAAGTTAGTTTAGTGGGTTACGTGCAATGACAATTTTCCTGCCTGTTAATGATGTTTCGACGACACTTGCCGCGTCGGCGAGTTCGACGGCCACAGTGCTGACATTATCATCGATAGCTAATCTACCGGCATCGATACCGTCTGGCATGGTGATTCCATTCACGATTACTACCGCTGTCACTGCGGCAAATCGTGAAATTGTTTACGCAACGGCGATCAGCGGCGCGAATATCACCGTTATCCGCGCGCAGGAAAATACATCGGCACAGAATTGGAACGCGGGCGATAGCATTTTTGTTGCGGTGACGGCTGGATTATTGCAATCATTCGCAAATCTTGCTGGCAATTCCTCGCAGACATTCAG
>JAEHJW020008190.1_pt1 | contig 23004 bp, 54 predicted proteins | sample 9271431 | NCBI WGS metagenome assembly JAEHJW02 | reverse complement strand
AAGATCAGACAATATTCCACTTACTCTTTTTTTAGCGGCTTCGAGTGTAGCCGGTTCACCGTTTGACAAGTCGATGTCTTGGTCAATGTCAATCCCGTCATTGTTGGGCATTTTGCTTTACTCCATTGTTTATAAGTGATTCAAAAAGCGTAGTCTGTTTTTTAAGTGTATCGTTAAAAGATTTATTGTCTTGCAACTTCTTTATAGCCTCCTCTTCCTTTAAATCCGGGTTGTCTTCCATCAGCCATTGAATTGGAGTGCTGAGATTATGGGCAAGTTCAAATTCTCTCTGTTTCTGAATTTCATCTTGAGTCTTAGGAATTTCTATCTCCGCGAAGTCAACAACTAAAACCAAATCTTCCGGGATGGATTTAAGTTTTGCTTTTTGTCCCTCTGCCGTGCCCGCGTAATAATTATTTACTTTCCTCGTAATCTCAAATCGTTCTTGTTCATAAGCCCTCGCGCTCGCCAGTCCGTCTTCTCTAAATTCCAGCTGTTCCAACGAATCAATTATTTTTGAATAGCCGGAAGTAGCCTGAACGTCGGCAAGAAATGAATTAGGATTCAATCCCTTAGTCAGTGCGATAAGTTTTATATACCAGTCAATGGTATTTTTAATTTCTTCAACGTGCGGGGTGAATGCGACGTGCTCAATTCTCGGAGGCTGTTCATCTGCTTTTGCGTTTTCAACGGTTATAGGATGTTTAGCTCCAACTCGAACCTTATTAACTCCCTCAACCGCCGTTCCGTCATCTTTGACTTTCTTTGTCCTCAATCCGCAATTGACAGCAAGCGTTACGCCCTCTGTTCCTAAAACGATGTCCCTATTTATCAGCTTGGTTAAAAGGAAGTTGATCTGTTCATTTACATTAACCGCATCGGTCATCCCTTCGCCCCAAAGGTTTTCGCATTGTTCGGTCATGTATCGAGCAAACGGAATAACTCCAAGAGGATTTACATTATTTTTGTTCCCCCCAAACGAAACTGAATTTCCGAGTTGGTCTAACTTGAAGTGAAGTTTATCCGTGAAAACGATTGTATAAACCTCACCATCGTAAACTTTATCGTACATCACTACTTTAATTTTCTGGGTATCTTCGTCATCGACCTTTACATTAATATTCTGCGATGGATGAACTCTGTATTTGATACCGTTATCAAAATAGACTTGCGTTAAACACGTTCCGAAAAGCAGTCCGTATCTATTAGCTGTTTTATCTTTATTCTCAATGTCATCGGGAAGCATTTCATTGTAATATTTTGTCGCGTCTTCGTCCTTCGTCCCTTCTGAGTTTGCGAGGTATCTTTGAGGTTGCTTTTTGTAAATGACCGCGATTTGATTAACAAGTTTCTTCGTAAGGTTGACATAGTTTAATTGCATCTCATCTATGTCGTCTTGGCTGTAGGTCTTGAGAAGCGCGTTAGCGAGATAAGACTCTAACTCATTCTTATTCCCTTGATAATAATGGTAAAGTTTTTCTTGTTGTTCTATGCGGGCTTCATTATCATCATAAATCTGTTTCTTTGTTACAAGCGTGATAATCTCTTTTGGTGTCATATTTTTTGCAATAAAAAAACCCGAATCACCTTAGACTTTCATCTAAAGCAATTCGGGTTTGGTTTTTCCACTTCCGAATTGTGGGTTATAAAATATTTATATTAAGAACACGCCTTCTCCTATGTGAGTTAAGGTTTACATAAGAGAAAGTCAAGGATTAAAACTTTTCTTTATCGGTAAATTCTATTCGTGCGATTTTATGCTTTTCCAGAACAATTCTCCACTCACCATAGCCTTGTCGTGAGACGTACCCAAATTCAATTAGTAATTGTAACAATTTATTTAATAACAATTCTCTCAAATCTTTTTTCTCTTTTTGTATTGCTTAAAACATTTATCTATTATTTGCTTATATAAATACTCGAAATAATAATTTAACGGCTCTTGATTTTCATAATCTAAATTGAAACCAACTTTCTTTAAATTATGTAATGCAACATGTAAGACTTCGTGTGCTATCGCTCCGTAATTATCAATGGTGAAAGTCAACTCTGGAATCCAGATGGTCGCGCTGAATAAAGACTTCGTTATTTTACCGTTATTAATTTCTTGTCTTTCAATAATCCCCGCTTCACCGCCGGAATACTTTTGCCCCTCATCTTCAAATCCTAATCTCGATTTTAATATTTTCTGGTTATAATCATAATCTCCAAAAACCACAAGAATCGGAACGTTGTAAATTCTATCTTCAATCTCGAAATAAAAGCCCTTAATCTTTTTCAAAACTTCACCTCAATGTTTATCTCTTGGTTAAAGTCCTTTATGTGTCTTCGCATAATCTCTTGAATAAAGTCTTTTATCTTTTTTACATTCTCCGTTGATAATCCCAAAACTTCACGCCCGTATCTTCTGTTACCTACAATCTTCCCAACAGCACTATTTCCGCCATCGTAACCGGACTCAACTCCGCTTGCCCACGATCTAACAACGCGAAGGCTTTTCTTCAATGTTCCCGTTAAAGTCATATCCACAAAAGCCGTGTTAGTCGATTCAATTTGTTTCCCGTAATAGTTAAATAATCTTCCCTTAGATTTCTTCGTTTTCTTTTTCATGTTTCTAAGGACTTTCCCCGTCTCTGGATTTACCAATCTTGATTGACGGTATTTTTGTAACTGCATTGCGTTGGCTTTGTATTTTTTATACTGCTGCGATCTATACTGTAAATTACTTTTATCATTCTGGAACTTGCCGGCAGTCATATCGTTCTGAATTAACCTATTCGCGTAAGCTCCTACATCTCTCCATTCTTGCGGGGTTAATCCGATTGCCATTTTAATCCCTCGCTATCTGAATGAAATGTCTGCAATTAAAACCCCCCCTGTTTATAAATGTGTATTCGCCTTCAAACTTCGGACAATGTTCTTTTGCTATTCGCGTCCACGATCCTTCATCAATTTCTTGTTTGGTGAATCCGTCTTTAGACTGAAATATCATTACGGCTTTACATTGGCATCGTGTTCGGTTGTCTACAGGCCCCTGTAGTTTAAATCTAATCTCCGGTGAATCAGAGAATAAATCAGCCATGCTCGCGGCGTGAAATTCGTCTCTCGCCGTATTGACCGACGCGATTAGCTGATTTGTCTTTAATGGTATCGTTGACAATCCAGAAACTATTTCTCCGGTTGATTGACCGGAAATAATCCCTTTTATGAATCCGCTCTTAAATTGATTTGAATATGTCTTTGCGCTGTTTAGAATATTCTCCGCGTCAAGATTCATCAGAACATCTAATTCCCTCAGCGTCGTTCCCGAAATTCCTATGTGCAATTTATCGGCGTCTTTAATTATCGAGTCGATTATTCCGGCATATTCCTTCTCGACCTTACCTATCACATCGACAAGCCCGGCTTCTTGCAGTTCCTTAAAGAAATCTATTTCAGAAACTAATCTTCCTAAGTCTGTCCTTGAGCGATTAATATAAAGTCTTATCCTCGCAAGAAAATCAGATTCAAGCTGATCAAGTTCTGTTTCTAAGAAATTGGGAACGTTGCCGTCGGGCATTACTTCGCTTTCCCTGTGTGTTTTACTTTATGCGTCTTACCGGCTATTACTACTTTGTTGGCGTCGCCCTTTATTCCGTGCATGTGCATATATGCAACTGATTTCATGTAGGCATCTTTACTTTTGTAATGTCTTAGATTAGGCATGATTAATTAACTCCGTCCATCACCATTGTTTTGATATTACTTTACCTTTTAGACTGTGTTCGTATTCTTCCCGGTATCCTATCGCGTCTGAAATATGACTCAACTGTTTCTTCACCGGATCACTCGTGTTTTTCTCAATCTTTCCCTTGTCATCAAAGACTACATGGTCTAAATCTTTAATAACGTTTATACAATTAGGACCTATTAACAAATGTCTTTCCCCTTTTTTGTTACAGAATCTCGCGTTCATCGCGTTGATTCTCGATTCGACTGAGGGATTGGGTCTAATCCTAATATTCGATTCTGGTAGTCCTAATATGTCTTTAATGATTTCAATGTCTGTCGTTCTACTTCTCGTATCTCTGAAGTTACCGGAGTAATCGCCGTATAAGTAATAATAAAATCTTTGCCCGTGCATTCCGTATTTCTCTTTTACCGCCGTCGCCATCTGTGGAGTGTTAGTGTTATTCTTTGCAAACTCATCGAATACTATTTCGTTTTGTCCGCTGTTTTGCATTAGAGCCCACTTCATTGGGTCAACGTTAAAATCTACACAAAGATCAATGTATTCGTTTGGTCTCGGCACATAATCACTTGATAAAATATTTTTCTCTCTGTCAAAGGCGTAGTAAACTCTTCCGGTTTTTGTATTAACAAACTTGCCCTCAATTTCTTGTTCCGCCATTTCTTTGTCGTATGACGACTCCAGTTCATCTATGTATCCCTCAGGTAGATTCTTTTCGTTTTCCCGTGTCGAGCTTGTGACATATCCGTGCCCGATATTTATTTCTTTGGATTGTCTTGGTTTCTCGTCAAACTCTGTTTGCATCCAGTCGTATCCGTTTGGAGTGCTTGTTAACATCCCGCAAAGCAACTTTGATTTTTTGCAGCGCAACCTCGCTTTAAGTACATCCCAAGCCTCTTTACGTGTGTCCCTCGTTTCGTCAATCCAAAACCAGCCTATTTCGATCCCGCGTATGTCCTCAAAGTTATCGAGCGAGCGAGTTATTATTTGACACCCGCCCGGGAACGAAACAATCCCTTTATGCTCTTTAAACCTACTCTCATATCGATATCGCGGGCGCGTGTTAAACGTGTACCTTATTTGATAATTCCTCAAAAATTCAAAGAACGCTTTTAGCGTTGACTGGTCTAATTGCTTATAGGTATTCGCTCCTATAAATCCCACTGTTTCGGGATTGTTGAAAATCCGGTCAATCGCAAAATGTACTCCGGTTGCGGTCTTACCCGATCCGACGCCGCCGCAAAATAAACCATACTTTAACTGTCCACCCAAAACAGATTTAAGAATCTGATATTGCTTGGGTCTTGCCTTAAACTTGTATTCGCTCACTTACCTTTTGACACATTTTAATCATTACTCGTTGTCTTATTTGTTGCATTATGAACAGCGCTTAATGCGCCTTATGTAAACTGTCTATATTTATATACACACAAAACAGCCAAATATGGGTGTGTCAAATCCGGTCAAAACCACTCCCCCGCCCTATCGCGAGGGATATATACAAAAAGTATTTCCTCGCATTATTTGATACTTTGTTTCGTTTTTAATCTGTTTTCGCATAGTCGCTTTTTTACTACTACTTCAATTTAACTCGTTTTCGCACTTTTCGAAAGTGTCGAAAATCACCGAGAAGACACTTTTATTTGCCATCAAGCTCAATGATCACATGTACCGGCTGATTTAACGCCTCTTCCAGCTGTTTTGTGTCGGCGTTTGGCAACATCTTATCTAAGAGCTTGTTTATGATGTTAACGTTACCCTTTTTTACCAATTTCATAGCCTGGAGAAAAATTTCTTGTTTGTCCGCATCGGTCATCCCCGTAAAAACCATCAATAAAGTGGCTTTATTCTTTCTCCCCTTGGGTCTTCCTGCTCTTTTTTTGTGACCGATATTATTAATTATGCCATTGTCCATATAAATCCTATATTTTTTTTAGACTAAAATTTTATCTCTTTTATCTTCTTGGTTAGTCCCGTTTTTAGCTTAAAATTCAATATTCTACTTTTTAGTACGCAAATTATTCGTTTAGGCATCTAAATGGTGCATTTATTTCGTGGTTGGCTAATATTAAACAGTTGTGGCTCTTTATACAATCGCCTATATTTTATTTAATCATAAGGACTTACAGAGATTTATTGTTTATCTGTGGCTAATATTATCCACTGTATTATTTTAATGCGCTGGTTTTAGTTTGATTTCGCTGTTTTGTGTTTGGCATGATAACTGTTATATGTATAGTAGTTGTTTGATTTATCATAAAAAAGGAGTTACAAAAATGAAAAAGCAACTAACACACAAACAAATTTTAGCAAACTATTTAAGGCGCAAAGAATATCAAGGATGTCATGGTCAAATCAGTTCTCACGGCGCGGGTGAATATAGTATCCAAATTTTTGCAGCCAACACGCCCGAAAATCGCTCTAAATTTTCAAACGCTGAACTCAATCCACAAGGCACATTGTGTGTTTTAGATAGGAGCATCTGAAGCAAGTTATTGACTAAATTTTTGGGATGTAGATTTTTTGCCCTAATGCGTAAGCCGGATGTCGCAACCGGCAGGGCGCTAAGTTTTTGAATATGTTTTTTAACAAGTGTTAATAAACTATGTTTAACTAAAGAGGCAAAAAATGACAATTTACGAAATCAAATACCGGACAGCAGAAAAGCAACCTTATTTTTTTTCGAGGGATACCCTAAAATTTTTCGGGCAAACGATGAAAGATTTCAAAGTAAAAAAACAAAAAGATGGCAAATATTTAATAACTGCACCGGCTCGAATGAATGGCAAAATAGTCCATTATACCCAAAGGCTTTTTAATCCGCTTACCAATGATTTAGAGTTTTTGCCAGAGTCTAACTGATGAGGTTTCAATAACCGAAACGGGCTTAATTGCCCGTATTAGACAAAATAAGGAATAAAAATGAAATACGTCTTAGAAATTGATACGCAACTATGGAGGAGATTTTTGGCAATCTGTAAAAGACTTGGAACCAACGGAGCCGTGAAGCTCCGGGAACTGATTATAAATTTTTTGCAAGAAAATGAAAATAGGTTTTAATCAATTAAATGAGGTTTGGAAATGAAAATAGTACAACTTGAAGACTACTGCCCAGAACTAACATCGGATTCCGAGCACCCACTTAGGCAGACACACATAAGGCGAGACAGCGAAGGAAGATATACGCTACAATCCCAGACCGATTTTGATCGTGAGCTGACGGCTGGGAAGGCAGAATTATCCGGACTGCCAGTGTATCAATATCGCTTTAGATATTTGTAAAAATCAACAATTAATTTTTTAATCAAAACGGGCAAGCCTGAACTTGCCCGCAAACTAAAACAAATGAAACACTGGAGGTTTCAAATGTCAAATCGAAATGTATCACAAAAGAATTATCTTTTCAAGTGTGAACAAAGTTGTAAACTTTTCATTCAAGTACGCACAAGCAACTTTTATTCAGCTTGTGAAATGCTTTTTAACAGCTACAAGGACCATTCGTTTATCCTTGTTGCTATTTTTTAGGAGGGGGTGAAAAATGAGAGACTGGTTTAACGAAACGAAAATAAAACAATCTGAACTTGAAAGATTGCAAGAATTAAAGAAATCTTTAGCGGATGCTATCGGCGATACTTTTTTGTCAGTTGAGGAAGATAAACAGCTTGCCGACATTTGCGCTCACTTAGAACAGCTTGAAACCGAAAAAACGAAACAACTGCAAACAGATTTGAAATTCTTTTTTAAGGTCGCATAACTAACGGGGCTTAATACCCCCTATTAAATTTTTTGAGGTTGAAATGAAGGCGGACAAATTAGTAATAGGGCAAAAAATAAAATATGGCTATACAGTGCTGAGTGTAGATCTACAAGACAAACGTTTTGTTTATATCAAATCAGACAAAAACGGGACAATAAAAAGAGTTTTAATAAACAGAATACGTCCATTAAAATAACAAATCGAAGCGGTGCTGCCCGTTATAAATTTTTTGAATAGTGATTTTTAACTAAAGGAGTAAAAGAAAATATGAAAAAAATTAAAATTGTTTCGGGTGGTAATATAGAGGACGTGGAGAAAGAAGTAAATAATTTTTGCTCAGACAAAAAGAATTTTGAAATACAACATAGTGTTGTGATGAAATATTACGAACCTTATGGTAGCTATGAAAAGCATTATACAATCATTATAATTTATGAGGAATAATTTTAATAGGGCTTGAGTGCGGCACGCAATAGAGTCAAATCCGCTGAGGTCAAATAAGATGCTTAACGTGAACCGACTGCCCTATATAATTTTTTAATCAAAGCCGGACAGTTCGCGCTGTCCGGCAAACTAAAACCGCCGCCGATATAAGTAATTCGGAATAGAATTACGAGTTAGGTGGCAAAAAAACAGAAGGTATATATGAAAATTAAAACGATCGAATCACAAAACCGCAGAGATTTCCGCGCAATTTACGAATGTGAGCATTGCGGGCATACAAAAAAAGGAAGCGGATATGACGATTCTTACTTCCATCAAAATGTAATACCAAAAATGAAATGTGAGCATTGCGGGAAAACGGCAGATGAAAATTGCAGACCATTGGCAACCAAATACCCAGATTCACAAGTTGTATAAGTGTGGATTGAAACTTACATAGCATAACTAACGGCAGATATTAATATTATCCGCCGTTAATATAAATTTTTTAAGGACTAACCAAGTAAAGAATTTCCCTCTGCGTTTGACGGCGTCACGGGGTTACTTTTCTTGTCTTCAATCTGTCAAATCCGGCATATAAATTTTTTGACCGGATATAAATTTTTGAAGATTGTTTCTGGGACAATCTCCAAGCCCTTTATAGATTACCTACCAAATGGTAGATATAAATTTTTTAAGATTTATTTCGTTTCCGTAGTTTTGCTTCACGCAAATCTTTGCGCCTATCCCAAGACTGAACGCTGAATCCAGTATTGCTACCGAATATTTGTTCACTCAAATATGAATTTTCGTCAAATGGTTGTGTACTACGGTAATGATTTTTTGCTTTTTCGCGTGGGCGGACTTCCATTTTCTTCCAAAATCGCACTTTTTGGGTGCATACTTTAATCAGAAAAAGACTTCTCTCCATGAAATATCGGGTTTCTGTCAACAAAAGTCAAGAGAAAAATAAGATTATTTTAAGATTTTTTTATTCTTATTTTCATCATAGACCTGCACTTCTCGCACCGGACGGTCTTTAACTTACCCTTTGGCATCTCAACAATATCCTTAACGTGCCCGCATAGGCAGAAAAATTCAAAAGATACTTGATTAACAGTTTTGTTCATTTAGTGTAGTTGATTACTTTTAGTTATAAACTTCACTTATTAGCGACAACATCTCAATTATAATTTTTCTTAGTTCTTGGTAAAAGATTCCCTTGCCGCGAGAATGATTTAGCTTAATTAAATAAAGCAGCATTATTGTTTGCATAGTTGTTGTAGCCGTTGTATTAAATAATCGATTGTTCCATAATTTTGCGATCTAACTTTCTCTCTTTCTTTTTTAAGTTTTTCAATCGCGTCCTCAATGGCTTTGGTGTAAATGTCATCAATGGATTGGGAAATCCAAACGGACAACTCGCTACAAGCAAACTGGTTGTTAAATGATTGTGGCTTTATCATAATAGCAAACTTCTTTTCAAACTCTTTCAGTTTCTGTTCCTTGTATTCTTTCATGGCTTCTCCTCAAAATGGTTGCAACCAAAATACCAATTGGTTTTTAAGTCGCTGATATTAAAGAAAACATTTACGGGTTTATTTAGCCAGACAATATCGTTATTGCATTGTCCTTGTTCTTCGTTCCAGCATTTACAGTTCTTACAAGTTTTGTGTTCGTCTCGCTCTTTTAGTGCAGAGACAAAGTTTTTGTAATACATAATTTCCCCTTCTTTAATGTGAGGGAAACACCATTTTTCAAATAGCTGTTTATCGCTTTTCATTTCTTCTCTCCTAATGGTGATGGTGCGTTAAAAGTCTTTGCTAATTACAAGTCCATTTTTCTTGGCTAATTTTTGCTCATAAGTTCCAAGCCCATTTAGATAAGTATTTATAAACCAATCCTTTGTAGTCCCACCACCTTGATATACTTCATTAACCATACGCAACGCCTGAACAGTAAGAGCTTCATAAATTTCTTTATCAACTTGTTCTTTTGTAAATCGTGATTCAATTTGATCACTAAATTTTCTTAACGCATTTTGAAATCCGCCAAGTGTCATTCGTAATCCTTTTCGGCAAGAACCATCAGGCATATATTCATCAAAGCCCTCGCAATTTTCAATATAAAGTTGTTTTAAGTTCATTTCTTCGCCTCGTTTTCGATTAATAATATATCCACTTTTGCGTATTGTCCTTCGCTCGCAATTAGCTCGGTTGTGTGTAAATGACAGTCGCCATAATCATATTCCTCAAATGTTTTTGTTGCTAAATTACCAGCTTCTTGTAAATTTTTGGCAACCACATAAAACGTAAATGCTTTATTGTGTTCATAGCCAAATTTCAAAATTACTTTGTATAGATTCATTTCTTCTCTCCTAATGGTGATGGTGCTGTTTCAATTTCTTGACTTGTCCAGTTTTCGCGACTCAGATGGTCGTCGTGTATCCGCAGATAAAGACATCGCCGATAAACTTGGTTGCAACTTTTCCTTTGTTCCCTCAGCAACTCCTCAACTTGTTCTTTGTAGATTTCAAGAATTTTAATTACCAGTCCATCTACAAACGCTTGATTGTCATTCTTTGCCAACCAATTTTCCTTAAATTCTTTTTCATCAGCATTTGGATAGCAAGTCATCCAATAGTAACCATAAATCGTTTCTTTTAGCTGTTCTTCGTTCATTTCTCTGCCTCTAATTGTTTTTTAATACATTATTAAATCTGTCGTTTGCAATATTGATGGCTTCCATATCCGTTAAATTATGTTTGCTCGCAAATTCCTTTACGCGGTTTTTCCATTCGCCAATAGTTTTAAGTTTGGCAATATCATCTTTTAATTGTTTGATGTCCGCCAATGTTATATCTGCTAATTTCATTTCTCCCTCGCTAATTGTTTTCCTCTTTTCTCTCCCAGATTAGTATAATAGCCAATTTTCTTCCCGAACCAATTTGTTATGCTTAACAAAACTTCTTCGTTCAGAACGTTTTGGTGAACAAGCATTCTGATGAGCTGTAGTTTGTCTCTGTCTACCTTGTTTGTTTTGGTATCAAAGTTTTTGTTTTGATACTTCTGCAATAATTTTAATTTAGTCATTTTTTGTCCCTCGCTAATTTAGTTTTTAAATATTCCATGAAGCCCTCGAAGGTTGTTTGTTTATGTTCATATATTTTTTCATAACGCTTATAATGGTTGCCCGATACTTTATAAAAATCTTTTGGATAACAATGTAACCCATTGCTATATTCTTCACGATAGACGATATATGAATTTTGGCTAAGTTGAGTATTCTTGGTTTCCTCGATTATGAACTTAAACCCGATAAGAGAACTATCCGCATAGCATTCTTTCTGGTAGGAAGTCCATTGCTGAATAAGAACTGCGATAACCATTGTTTGATATACACCAATTTTGTTTCTATAAATTTCATTACCCACCTGAACTTCCGTAAAACTTGAATCATTAGAAAATGTAATCCGGTTTGGAACCATAACATGTCCACGAGCAAGTGTGCCGCGACTTACAGTATTGTTGTCTTGCGCCGAGACCGTAATGGCAACTAAAAAGAATATCCCTAATAGAGTTTTCATTTCGTCACCTTTATTGTGTCGGGAAAGTCCATCCAAACGGTTCCGGTTGCATGGATATTTGCGTCTGCGTCTATAAGCGTATATACGTTTCCGTTTTCGCCACGTCCAACCAAGCGGCAAAGTATTGGTTTCTTTGCGCTTTTAACCCACGCCGTCGTTGCCTCTTCATTTCCAGAATTAGAGCAGCCGACTATAACGGCAAAGAATAGTATTGCTAAGATTGTTTTCATTTTATCTCCTTGATTGTCTAAACCTAATTCTTGCTTCTCGTCCCCAAGAAACAATCTGCCATTTTTCTATACGCTGAAGTTTCATTGCCCTTAAACTTGCGTCAGCCTCTTTATCGTTGGCTTCTTTTAATGGAAGTTCGGCGACCATAAACGAATTTCTTCCCCTAAATATTCTAATTGTTTTTTCTTTGTCGGTGTAATGTGCTTGGGCTATCATTTCTTTATCTCCTTAATTTTATAAATATGCACTCCGCCACGAATTGATTGTTGCCAATAAAGATCATTAAACATAAAAGGCATTCCCCTTACAACATCTTCGTTCCCGCTCCAGCCGCCAGTAACCAATTTTAACTTTTTTACTTTCTTGCCGGTCAATTCAAAATTCCCGTAATCAGTGTTCCAAAGTTCTTCGAGTAATTCCAAAAAGTCTCTTAGTCTACGCACAACGTCAAAACCATTAAGCTCTTTTAACTGTTCTTCCGTTGGGTATTCGTTTCCGGTCATTTTGTAATTCCTTTTATTATTTGGATAAATATAATTATTGTAAAAGCCATTATCATAAACCAAAAAGAAATTTTTACGGTCGCTTCTTTCATTTAATTATCTAACTCGTAATCATAAGATTTTTCAACCAAGCCTTGACTTTCCGGCGTGGTTGTGGTAGTAGAAATTAATCTCTTATTTAATTTTATCCGCGTTTCTTCGCGCCAGTCATTGTGAACATCGTAGCAAGTGCTGTAAATGTTTGCCGAATGAATTACTTTGTAAATTTCAGTTACCCACTTTTCAATATTCTCTTTCTCAAAAACTAAATCGCCGAACTCTAACAATAAATGATCCGCCAGAACTATGGCTCGTTCTTGGATTGTCCCCTTTGTAAGAATTTGTTTTTTGAATAATTCTGCTTCTTCTAAGTTGGCATACTTCATTTGCGCCTCCTCCAAATTATTATCAATCCCACAAGTCCCGCCAGTAGCCACCAACGGCGTTTCTTTGGTTTAGGCAAGTAATCAAGTTCGGTTTCGTTCATGGCTTTGCCTCATTAATTTTTCTTCAATATCTTTCTCAATAGTGTTAATACAATCTTCAAACATTGGAAAATCCACCACGCAGCTGATATCGCCCCAAAAATTTTGGACAAAAATATTGTCTTCTGTTGGATGATTTTTGTCACCAAATAGCATTAGGTTAAAATATTGTTTTGCAAGTTTCGTTGTCATTCTTCCTCCGTTTCAATTGTGATTTTTATTTTTTCGTCATGTTCTAATGTCTCGCAATGCCAGATAAAGCCTTCGTGAATTGCTTTGTAAAGGTCAGTTAATGATTTGAACGTCTTTTCATCCCATCCAAAATGATGATTTTTCCACGCTTCAATTTCAAATTTCATTTTGCTTCCAAATTTGACTTATAAGCCTCGAACGGCTTTTGCCGTCCCATAACACGTTTTAGCCGAGTTCGTTGATTGTAGCGCATCCTCGAAAGGATTTTCGCTATTTCTGGAGTTATACTGAACTTCTCCGAAATCCTTAGAGTTTTCTTCTAAATCTCTTAACTGTTTCTGTAAATTTTCTTTTAATTCCCGCAATTCCAGCAAACTCCATTTTTTCGGCTCACTCGCTTGTTTTACCAAGACTCTAAATTCTTCTGTGTTATACCTAATTAAGAACCAATTGGTATAATATTCTGGATAGGAATTGTGCCTAAAATTGCACGAAGAACATTGGCAGTTGCAGTTTATTAAATTAAATCTTGTTGCCGCGCGTCCACGCTTGATTAGATGAGAGCACGTTAATCTTTCCTTTGTTCCGCATGTAACGCAATATCTATCCCTCTTCCTTACTATAAGAGAAACTAAATCGTCGCATTGTTTGATTAGCTTTTTCCTTTCCTTTGCCGTGTTACTTCCAAGTTTAATTTTCATTTAGCAACCCCGGATTTTCGTAAATGTTGAATTTATTATGTTTTTTACTGTTGCAACTCCTACACAAAGGTTGGATGTTTTCTATGAAATCACTCCCACCTTTCGACAATGGTTTAATGTGATCTTTTGTTAATTTTTTTTGCTGCCCGCAACAAGCGCATTTATTATTAAACTTTTCTTTTAGTTCATCCCATTCTTTTAATGTATGTGAACCTTTCGCATTTTTTTCTCTTGCATATCTTCTCGATTTCAAATGCGAAATATTATCGGGATGATTTTTACAATAATTCCTATGATAAACTTGTTTAGTCTCATCCATTTTCCTAACCCCTCTATAAGCGTATTGTTCTTCAAACGACAGGACTTCTTTACGATAAATTGAATAACATTTCATAGAACAGAAGTGTTTTTTCTTCCTATTAAAATGTGATTGTCTATCACTTGATGGTTTGCCACAAGTATCACAATCAAAATAGATTTGCCGTCTGTTGGCATCTCCAATTTTCCTTTTTGTTTCTTCTGAATGTGGGCTATGTCTTGGCATCTTAAAGTAAATTGCTATTTTCGTAAATGTTGCCGATTACCTCAATTCTTGCGTTCTTCAAGGGCTGATAAATCATTGTCATATCGCCGAACCACAAAACCCCATTTTCATATTTGACTTCAACTATTGATTCGGTTTCGGGATGATTAGGCGCTAAGTCTGCAACATGATTTGTTATAACTTTTACTATATCTCCCTCATAAATTTCTTTCCCGCTTTTACCGTGAAGTCCGGTGAATTGCAACCATTCAAATCTTTCTCTTGTAGCCGTCTTTCCTTGCACAAACGATAGGGGAATCATGTCAACTTTTACTTTCTTGAACTCTATGAAAGCGTCGTTAAAATTATCGAATGGTTCCGACATGCGATTAAACTCTTTGTCCCAACACTTAAATTTTATTTCTCTCATTTCACCCTTCGTGGTTTAGTTTTCAAGCATTCTCCAAAAAATGTTTAACATCGTTTTTGTTCCTCGTTTGTTAAGTGATAGTTATACAGCCTCAAGTAATTTTTTGTAAAATGTTCTTTCGTGTTCTGGCAAATATAATTTTGCTTCATCGGCATATTGTTTATAATGTTTTCTGCAAACCGGTATTTGCACTGCCGTGGTTATAGCCGTTTCATCGCACAAAACACATTTCGGCGGTATAACTTCGGCTTCAACATTGACCTTCGCTTTCGCTTCGGTCAAGTTTGGTTTTGATGTTTTCTTTTTCATAATTCTCCTTATAAATATTTTTAGTTGTTATCGCTTCGGCAAGTTACCGGCAACTCCGTTAGTTTTCTTCGTCGCCATCATTCTTCTTAAAGTCTTGGAACATTATCCGCAAATACTCCGGGAAATCGAGTAACAATTCTGTGATCTGATATACAATAATAAAAAGCGTAATCGGGATATAGGCAATCAACATAATTATAACTTTTTGATATTTATGTCGTTTCCAATATTTTTTTAGTTTGCTCATTCCCGCTCCTCAAAAACTAACTAAAATTTCTACCCGACAACGAAAGTTGTCGGTGATGTTAATTAAAATTGTCAATGCCCGTTGCGGGCAAAATTCCATCTGTTAGCCAGACCTCCGCCTTACTTTTGCTCAAATTGTTTACAGAAGAAATCCTTGGCCGTAAAAATGTAATCCACTTTGGTTTTGTTACTAAACCACTTACATTCTCCAAGCCCTTCGTCATAAGGTTTATACTGCTTACAATTTTCGCAAGAAAGTTCGCTCGGCTGGCTAACTCGGTTTTCAACGGGATTTGCTTTTCCTTCTTTTAGTCCTTCATTGTATGCCCATTCAATCCATTCTCTTTCCGATGGAATACGATGACCCCATTCTGCTTCTTTTCTCAATTCTGCTAAATCCATTTTACTTCTCCTTTTTTATAATTATTATTTATTTCCGCATAACGCCTTGCCTATCTTATCCCAACTCACATACCATTCGTTGGTTGCTAATCCTCCGTTCAATGCAAATTTTTGGGTAAAGTGTATTGTCAATCCTTCTTTGGTTATGTTTCCAAAACCATCAATCAATAAAGTTTCCATTGTAATTCCTTTTTAGTTTTTTTGTTCTATTACCGTAAACCCGTTATTCGCCATGCCGTTATTCTTTCTGTTTGCAAATAATCAGTTTAGTACCCTTAACCCACTTGCTCATTTTGCAAGTCTTTCGCTTTTTGCAGTCTAAACAAAGTTTATTTATTTTCTTCATTTTGTGGTCGTGCCGAAAAATTAATTAGTATCAACATTACATAAAATCTTTGTCGTTTAAGCTCTGCTTTTCTGTATTCATATTCTTCATCACTTATTTCCGTCTTTATGTTTTTCAATATTATACTCTCGCTATCAAAATGTTCTTCCATTTTTTGTTTTATTTCCGCAATCTTCGACATAACTTCCGGTTTTACTCCGACCTCGCTCGCTCGGTCGGATAAAACTTTTTCTACATATTCATCCATCATTTTTGCAACGGTATCATAAAAAATAAATGGTAAATGATTTATATGGTTCGGTGGTTCACTAAATGGTTTTCCTTCATTCGATTTTTGTTTTATAAATTCTTTTGCATCCACGTTCCAATTCCTATTTTAGTTTTCAATCTTTTGTTTAGTCTTCCAATATTCTCTGCGCTTACGTGCAGCGTCCCGCTCTCTGTAGCCTTCCTTAAATTTCCTATTGCGGTCATATTCAAGTTTCCTCTGTCTGTGTCCTTCTACTGTTAATCTGATCATCGTTTGGATTTCTCCCTAAAGTGTGTAATCCGCTTTTTACATTGTTTTATTTTGCGCCTATGATAATTAATAGAGAATGCGTTATTCTTCTTTTGCAGTTCTTCCCACCCCTCTATCCAATTATCAAATTCTATAGCTTCTTTTAGTTGTTGCCGATGAAAAGACAGCCGCGCCCTCCACATTTTTAATCCCCGACCATATCTTCCACAACAATTGCTATGACAACATATTTCTCCATAACTCCACGCCAAGGCATAGCAATTATCGAGAGCAGAGATACAGGTGTGTCCGTTCATTTATTCACCCACTTTGGTAAACTGTATCTTTTCACGTCTTCTTTTTTGGCAAATCTTTCTTCACCGTAAAAATCCACTCTCTCATATTCTGTAAAAATTGGGTCTTGCTTTGAACCCATGTAATAACAGTCTTTGTATTTTTCCATAAGTTCACGGTAGGTATAAACTTTAACCAGCTTATCAAATGAAATTATGTTGGCGATTGTTGGCTCTGGATAAACACAATTCTTGATTAACGAATTAACCGCATCCTTGAATCTTTCGTCTGAAAACTTTTCTTCATCCAGCATCTGATCTAAAACGCTAAACCAACTTGCCGGAAGCTTAGGAAATGAATCCTTAATCTTTTTTGTGCCGTGAGCAAACGCCTCCGCCGTAACCTTACCAGCTTGATAAACGCTTAAAGCATTAGACCTTGTTTCTAATTGCTCGCTCGGTTGATAGTCTTGCAAGTTCGTCTGGACTTGCACCAATGCTTCTTTGAATTCCATTTTTATTTTCCCTTTTAATTATTTGATCGCTCCATCTTTCTTGGTTCAGCCACGTTGAAGCATGAGGGGTAAATTGTCCGTCATCTAACATTCCGGCGGCTTTCTGATTTTCAATTGCAATCATTATTCCATCAAAAAGTTCATCGGTAGGGTTAAGCCGGTTAAATGACTCACTTGCTTTTTTCTTAGAGGTTTTTCGTGGGTACATCTTCCAGAACAAATCAAACTTGTCAGCCACGTGTCCTTCTTTATACTTTATACTCTTTACTTTATACTCTTTACTCTTTATTGTTAGTGTCAAGCACGTGGCTTTCACGTGGCTTTCATATTGCTCGATTGTTAGAAATTCGCTTGGATTCGGATATTCCGAACCGCCTTTGTTGTTTTTTACCAAAACAGCGTTAATCCGCCCGAAAGAATCTTCTCCATATTGAAGAACCAGTTTGTCTTCAGCTAAATAAACCTTAACTAACCCCGCTTTTATTATCTCGCAAACAGCGTTAAAGACATCTTGGTTGCTTCTTGCACTTAAAGGCATTGTCCTCGCCTTAATCTGAATTGGATCGCCGTCAAATCTTCCAAAGTCATCTGTGTGTGGCAAGATTTTCAAGAAAGTAAGCTGTGCAAATTCAGAAAGACTATTTAGATGTTTGTCATAAGCTATTGTAACTTCAATCATCCTTCTCCTCGCCATTAATTATCTCCGTTTAGGATTTCGCCCGTTTATTCCAAGATTCTTTTGCTTCTTCTTCTGTTTCGTCCCAACAATCAAGCGAATGGTTATTAACCCCATTGCATTCAATTCTGTAATAGTAAATATTAGAATCCCCAAAGGTCCTTTGCTCTATTTTACATTCCGCACCACAAAATGGGCAAGGAAGAAGTTCGCTCGGCTGGCTAACTTGTGTCTCTGCCGGAACACCTTCAATCTCGTTAAATATCACCTTGTAGCCGTTCTTTGCCTTAACTACATTTGTAGTATATTTTTGTTCGTAAATTTTTACAGACTCAATATCGGGATGTATTCCTTCATCTTTGTCAATAAAACATTCTCTAACCCAACTTTTGGCTTCATCTAAAGTTTCAAATTCTTCTGTTTCGTTATTAACCCCATCTACCACTAATATCTTTTTCATTGCGACCTCAATTTATTTTGTTAATTCGTCAGTGTCCGGCTAAAAGAAACCACATTATCAAACCGGAGGCGAGGCAAACCTCCGGCTTGTTGAGGGTGTGTTTTAGGAGAAACACGAATCTTGATCATCATTTAAATTTTTCATTCTTTGTACTAAATGTAGGGCAAGCATCATATAGTCCCTTGTTTGTTTGTCCGTCGGCAGCCCATCTTCGTAATTGTATATTCCCTGCAAGGTGTCGCAACCACTACAGCTTCCATAGTAAGTATGCGTGATTATATATTCGCTTATGCTCGGCTGATAAACTGCTTCCGGTATTAAAAATATTTGTGTGCCCTGATAATCTCCATTATCAATAACGGTGATCTTTTCAAGTTCGTATTCCTTTTCCGTTAGCACCAATTCAAATATTTTTTTTACAATATTTAAGTAACTGTAGCAATATTCTTTCTGGTCCGTATTCTTGAAATACTCTTCCAATCTCGCCTTGTTTGCTTCCCATTGTTTTATTATTTTTGGTATCATTTTTGTCCTCGTTTAAATTTTGCTTAAAACGTCTAAACACAAATCTTAATCATAAAGCCAAACTCGGTTCTTCCGGCTGAAAACTTTTTTCTAATCCGTTTACCGCTCTCATAATATTCCCAACTCTCGATGTCATCTGAGCCTTTGTGTGGTCAAGCTCATGCTCAAACCTTGCCAAGAAATATCCCTCTCTATCGGAGCCTATCGGGTATTTAGCAACCCTCAGTTCATTTACGGTAATTCTTATTTGAGAATCGTCAGCTTCAATTCCGTAACGGTTGAAAAGCTCTTTCCGTATTCCAGCGTTCTTAATTTTATCGTCAACGTAATGTTGGCTGATTATTGAAAGGATTTCATTGTTCATCTATCGCCTCGCGGACTTTAATTACTTCCCCGTCTTTATAGGGCGATCTTATTAGATATTGTAAGGCGTCTTCTTTGTTTATAAAATCGGGAATTGCCAAAGACGAACATCCGCGAGAATCCTTATAGCATATCTTCCACCACTCTCTCGGTTCCGGTTTGATGCGGTATTTCGTGTGAGCATAAAAGTCGGGGTCGGAAATGTCGTCCCAACTATTGCCAATCAAAGTTTGCACCTGCTTCCCTTCCGCATACGCTTGAATAATCGGCAATAATTCTTTTGCTCTTTCTCGTGTCATTTATTCCTCCTCTAAAAATTCTGTTTGATTTGGGTCTGGCAATATCAAATCTTTCTGTGCCCACTCCATTTGTATTCTCGCAACTGCATCGGCAAACTCTAATGTAGTTGCCTCGCTTGTTCCTTTCGGGATTTCTTCCCCGTCAATTATCGAGGGCTTAAAACCAAAATACCCACGTTGAACGTAGTAATCGTGAACATCTTGCGGAGTAAAGGACTTGCCTTGTTGGTTTAGAAAGTCGGCAATCTTAGCCCATACAACAGCCCAGATATACTTATTCTGTGCGGAACTTCGTTTTGTCCGATGACGCTCAATCGTTACATCAACTCCCACTCCCTCAAAATGTCGGAATGCGTTTTCAATCGCACCTAAATCTTGAGGGAGTCCATTTGTTATTCCAGTATAAATTTTAATCGCTTTCATTAGAACGGAAGGTCTGGGTCATTTATTGCTTCGTGTTCTCCCTCAACTTGAGGAACGTCTTTTTTGTCCTCGAAGTCGTATTCAACTTTACATACATGAACCGAATTGCCGTATTTGTTTTTCTCCGCAGACTTGCCAACATAGGTAATCCAGATATGTGTGCCGACTTCAACTTGTTCAAGATGAATGTTGAGAGAAGTGAATCCGTACACCTGAACTTTTTTTCCATCCAATTTTTCGATTGAATGAATAAGTTGTTCCTTAAATCTTCCGCTTACTAATTTGCTGCCCAAGTAATATCCTTCTAAAGTTTTGTCGGGATATTTAGTTAGGTTAATTGCTGATTCTACTTTTACTTCTTGACGAGCCATATTACTTCTCCTCGATGATTTGTGATTCGTTTATTGTTTTAAGATCAAGTTCTAATGGATATGAAAGGAATTTTGGTTTCTCTTTGTTTTTCCAATCGTGCAGTTTTTTTGCACTTAGAAATTTGTCAAAGTAAAGTTCTATTTCTTCTTGGTTGATTTCGTAAAGTCTGTAACCTTTCTTGTTTGGCTTCTCAAACGGTAGGTGAACCAAGATCGCTTTCTTAATCGGTGTTCCGAACATTTCCTCAACGGCTTTTGCGTATGCACTCATTTGAAGATAATTCTCATCGTGAATTGATGAGCCGGTTTTCCAGTCAAGGATTGTTAGCTCCTTATCGTAGTTACAAAGAAGGTCAATCGTTCCGGCGTATTCGTATTTCTTTGAGTGACAGATAAATTCAACCGCTTCCGGCTTGTAGGCAATCTTACTTGAATGTTCTTTCCAGAAGGAAGCCCATCTCAAGTATCTTTCCCAGTAAGCAACAGACGTTTCTTCGGGAAGTCCTATGTCGTAATATTTTACAGTTTCTCCCAACAAGGTCAGTTCTGCAAGTTTGTGAACCGCTGTTCCGAGTTTTCCCGCTCTGTCAATAATGATTTCGGAATTGAATCCAGTCTGTTTTAACCATTCATCGTAGGCATAACCTTTATCAATTATCTGCAAGATTGTCGTTACGTTACGGTAGAACTTGCCGTCGATTTGATACCAACGTTCGTTTAAGACGTCAACCCTTTTGTTTTCTTCGTCGAATTGGTAGAACCTCATTTCTTCTCCTTTATTATTTTCCTCTCAACAAAGTCGGGCTTTATCTTACCGCCCAACTGTTCAAGAATGTCGCTTTGTTTCCATACTAATAATTGAAGTATCTCAAGGGCTTTAAATCCATCACACCATGCGTTGACGTGCAAAGTCATGTCGTCTTTGAGATACATCGTTAGCGTGTACTCTTTTATTTTTTTCATTTGTCCCATCCGTTATCAATTATTTCTTCCGTGATCGTTTTTCTCAAATCATCATACCGCCACTTGGGAAGCATTTCAAGAACTTCACCGAAGCGAAGGTTATTTAACTCCGCCCGTCTTCGAGACTGTTCTTCGCCAATGATGAAATCTTCTTGCGTCTCTCTGTCCTCAAGTCGTCTGGATATGTGATTCGCCAAGTCCCGGAACACTGGCGATAGCTGTTCGTTACGCACTCTTTCCTCCTTTTAGTTCTCTAATTTTCTGTATGTAATCACGGACGCTAATTGCGTTCCCGTTCCACTCCAAACTGTTCGGCTTTTGGCGGCGCATCCAATACCAACAATTTCTAATCAATATTCTGTAAGTCATTATTCGCATGTTCATTTCTTCAGGTCTCTAATTTGTTTTTTGATGAAAGCAATGCGTTCGGTTTTTTTGAAAAGAATCCAGTGGCGAGGATCTCTGAGGGCGACTATCCCCGCCTCAGCCCGCGATACCTCCCTTATTCGCAGACAACAGTTCCGAGAAATATTACCAGCAAACCGCTCGTGGTCTGCCCATAGACATAATCCGTTTTCCCGCGTATAATTCCATCTCTCAGATTTTTTTTGGTAGCGTTTTAATGCCTTTTTCCAAAAAGCTAATTCTTCTTGTTTTTCTTTCTTTGTCATTTTAGTCCTCCTCCCAATAAAATTCTTTCCAATACTTTTTTATTAACCAACCGGAATAAATTAATAGTCCAATCATCACAAGAAATAATATTGCTATTTCCGGTCTTGCCTCAACAAATAGAATTATGTCTTTCATTTAATTCCTCCTCAACGATTCTAATAGTTCGTCTTTTAGAAAAAAAGTTTTCCCAAATGCGTCTGTGTGATGCGGGATTTTACCCATCTTCATAAGTAGGTCAAATCTTTCCCGTCCGTAGCCCATAAATTTCATCGCTTCTTTTTTGTTTAGTCTTGGCGAAGCAATGGAGCTCATAACTGATTCTATACGGCTAAGTTGGGTTAAGATTTCGGCGGTCATTTAACTTCCTCTAATACGAACACTTCTTTGCAGCGCACTTTTGAGATATCGCGCGCGTAAACAACAAAATCTTTTATCGCCACTTCGCATTTCAAAATTTTTCCATTGTTATATGACTTCGCCAGTCGTGGAGTTGGCGAAAGATGTAGCCCGCTACCACATTGGATTGTTTCGTCTGGGTTCCAGTCTGGGCATAAAACCTTTTTCCCAACTTCATATTTAATCTTGCCCGTATAGAAGTCGCAATCCGTTTCTGGATTAACTGATTTATATAAAGTGATTTTTGAATTTTCGATTTGCTTGTTATATAAACGACAGAAACTTTTTCTGTCCCATAAAACGATTTTTTTGTGAAGAATAGAGGCGGTCTTTTCTTTCTTCTCCGGTTTCCCCCCTACTCCAATATAAATAATTACGCTTTCTTGCATCGCCTCTTTTATCTTGCAATATTCGGAATAAATTTTCACGGAACTATTTCCCCATGCTACGACGGAACTATTTCCCCACGCTACGACGGAACTATTTTCCCATGCTACGACGGAACTATTTTCCCGCGCTTCGACGGAACTATTTCCCCGTGCTACGACGGAACTATTTCCCCATGCTACGACGGAACTATTTTCCCGCGCTTCGACGGAACTATTTCCCCATGCTACGACGGAACTATTTCCCCACGCTACGACGG
>JAEHJW020003404.1_pt1 | contig 23028 bp, 24 predicted proteins | sample 9271431 | NCBI WGS metagenome assembly JAEHJW02 | reverse complement strand
CTGAGGATGATGGATTGGTTATAGCCTGACTTAACGTAACCGAAACATGCGTTGCGTCGATACGCGCTGCCGCCATCGCTGGCACAACCACTCCAGGCGACGCAACAGTCCCACCATCCATCACCGCGAAGCCGGCACCATTTGAGGCTTGCAGCGGCACAATCAGGTCATTTCCAGAGTCGTGGCTAATTGTCAGAATTAATTCAGTATTTGACGCCCGATAAACATGCACGATCTGCGGGCCTCCCTTCACTGGCAACCCGGAAGTCGGCAATGCATCTGCAGAAATCGTATCGGCGAGGCCGTTTTTAAGTGCCATTTGCCCAGCCGTATGAGCACCAATCCGCCCGTAGCGTAGCAGATCTGGTTCGTCCCGATGCTCTGGGTCGCCGCCACTAAACAATCCGGTTGTGGCATCATATGTAGAATTAAGCGGGTTCGAATCAGCCGTCTGAGCGACAAACATGGTTATATTATTTGCTGGATCAACAGAAAGATCTGCAATCGATTCGCGAACCATCTGCACGCCGTCATTTGTCTCATACGGAATTGCATTCCAAGCAAGCAACGGTAATTGGGCTGCGGTCCGATTCAGCAAACCTCTCGTCAAAGACAGCAGCTGCAGTACCGTTCCCTTATACAGTTCTTTGCTGGAATATGGCATCGTGCTGTCCTGTTCCGACCACGGCCAAACCAGAAACGCTATATCCTCTTGATCAAGGCTCGAAACAATCGATGAATTGCCCGTCAAATAATCGGTTAATGCCGTAAAATCTGGCCCGCCACCCCATCCCGAAGGGCTGGACCCATCTCCGGGATTGGTAAGAAATGTTCCGCTTCCAACACCTGGCGGAAATAGTGGCGGCGATGAATTTGAAATCGGATGGCCAGATATAACAGAGTAACGATTCGGCGATATGTAACTGCCTGACATCGCCGCCGTAAACGCATATGCCGCCGAGCCCGTGTACCAAGCAATACCTTGCGCCAGAGCAAGTGGCCCGCCAGCATTGATAAACCACGCAGCATTGGATTGTCCCATAACAAGAAGGTTGATACCCCGCCTTGCTCCCAGCACCCATCGTCCCTGCGCTGCAATTAATGTCGTAATATCTGTGCTGCTCAGCGCTGACTCCCAGCTTGCAGCCTCATGAAACCAGCACTGTGCAGACCCTTGAACGGTTCCGTCATGCAAAAATAACACTTCCGCATTGGCGCTTGCAGGCAAGGGGTTACTCACTGAGCTCGCAACCTGAACACCATCAAGCCACACATCAACACCACTGCCAGGTGTATTTCTTAAAATCACCGCATGGCTATGCCGACGCGCCAGAGTCGAAGTCAGAATCGTCTGGCTTGAGGTTCCCGGAAACAAAATAAGATTACTGCCCTCAGAGCTATCTGCTTGCAGAATCGTTGTGCTGGCACCGCTTGTCGTATGGATCAGTGGAATCGGCTGCGCATTTACATAATACGTGCCTTGCCGCCAATTTGGCCGCGTCCATACGAGATAGCGCGTCCACGCTTCGGCAGAGCCAAACTCCAGTCCCGAATGCAACAGCCCCCAATCTGGATCAAGGCTTGGCCCATAGCTAACGATGGTACTGTCCGGCGCGCCCACCGCACCCAAATACGCATTTACCCGCGGCACCGCTAAAGTCGCAGCCGGCGCACTGTCGGCAGCTATATGATACGGCATAAGTGCTTGGCCCTGGCCAGACTTATCCACCACGCTGCCTACAACACCATTCCAAGAGGAAAGCGGCGCACCGCTCGCGTCCAACAACCCGCTGGTCAACCCCGCGTCCCACCAACCCGAAAGACCCGAAATGTTCGACGGGTACGGGCCAGCAAAAAGTCCCGTCGGCACCGTTGACCCTGCAGGCAGTGCTGCGCTCAAAATTCGCACACCAGAACCGGATATCAGCGGCGATCCGGATACATTAAATAGCATTCCCATTACATTATACCACGGAAATGGTGAAGCTGCTTACCGCCGTGCTGGCTCCAGAAGTGGTCTGAACCCAGACGTAATAATTCCCCGCGGTTGCAGGCGTCGTATAATATACAGCCCATAGCGCGTTGGAATCGATGATTGATGCGGCCTGCCAGCCACTTGTCGGCGCAGCTGTGCCCGATGTCGAAAGCGCGACCTGCGTTCCCACTGCCTGCGCCGGAGAAACCGCTCCGTTCAACCCGATTGTACCAGAGCCGTGGGTATAAGTTCCACCCGGATTATTAAACCCATAAGTCACGGCTGCGGCGGCACCTACGGTGATAGCGCCAGAGACAGCCGTCAGACCACTCGTAGGATCCTGTGCCCATACATAGAAAGTTCCTGCCATCGACGGTGTCAACGTTCCAGAAATACTGCCACTATTGTTAGTAGTTGCTATCCACGTGCCAGTTGGTTCAATGCTATTACTCGTCGACAGCTGAATGTTTACCGCATCACTGACAGGCGTCACAGTACCAGTTACAGCTACGGCTGCTCCTGCCGAAGCTGTTGCAGGCGCCGATATAGTCAGACCTGCCTGCACCACAGAAATAGCCGTGGATACCGCATTAACAGCGGGCGCATTGGTCTGCTGTGCCCATACATAAACCGTTCCCGCAGCGGCCGGCGTTACACTACCAGACCATATGTCGCCGCTTACTGCCGCCGTAATCCAATTTGTTGGCGCCATCGTCGCGCTGGCCGAAAGTCCAATCTGTACTGCACTTCCACCAGGCATTACCGATCCAGAAACATTAAGGACACTGTTCAATGCAATCGTCGAAGGCATGGCGTTCAATGTCACGGAAGGTGCTATAATCGTAAAGCTATTTGATACACCAACAACTGCAGTGTTTCCATGATCGCGGACACGTATGCTATACGTCCCCGCTGTAAGACCAGGCATCATGAAGCTGTACGCGTTTGCTGAAATTACTGGACTCGCCGCAGCCGCCCATGTAGAGCCGCCATCCACCGAATAATCCAAGGCAATAGGCGCATCGTTAAAAATTCCACCGCCGACAGAAAACGCTGCTCCGGCTGCTGGCGCAGCAATCGTCCCGACGGTAATCGTCGGTGCATTTGGAGTCAGCCCTTCCCACCATACAGTCGATCCGCCAGAATAACGAATTCCTATCAGCGTTGCCTTCGCGCCTGGCGGCAATACTGTACCACCAGAGCCAGAACTTATACCTGTTCCCATTGTAACCTCTCCCGCGGAGAGGTTAATCAACGTGCACGCGAACCCAGGGCCGGTATTCTCAAAATTCGCCGTCAAAATAATCGCCGAACTTGCAACGAGTACACGATTGTTATGTGTTGTAGAATCAAGAATCGTATTCGTCGTCAATTCAACAACACCTTGTTGAACGCTTGGCAGCTTATTCTGCACGTAACTCCAAACGGAGCCGAACGTTTGCACGCTCAGGGCATTACCACCTTGCGCCACCAGAAGCTCATCACTATCAGCAACTGGCGCGGCGGCTGGTAACTCATCAATGGTCTGCCCATACAGCATCTGCCCAAATGGAATCCAAGCCAGCGCTCCATTTTGCCAAAGCGGAACATAATCCGCAGCGCCTACGCTGCTAGTTGAAGTACCAACAGCTGGCCCTTGCAACCCTGCGCCAGTTTGCCCTGTGGGCCCAGCCGGGCCGGTAGCGCCTTGCGGCCCGGCTGGCCCTTGCGGGCCTGCTGGGCCAGCTATGGCCGATACGGTCACGGCAACAACGCCATTTGCGTCTATGGAAATGCCCGTGCCGGCACTAAACAGGCCTCTCAGCAGCGCCACCGGTAACAACCCCGGTCCAGCAGTTCCATTAATTACAATATCATCGGAAAGCTCCAGGGCTGCCTGAATCGGGAAATTTGCATGATCTGCGCCCGTGGCTGCAAGCGTCCCCGCAGACAATGCCAAACCCGCTCCCAGGGGCACCGTCTCTGGCCCGCCAGTGCCCACACTTACCCGCCCCAACAGCGTGCTTGAAGGCACTTCGATAACAGGTTGCAAATTAGCTGTAATCTGCGAAACCGTAGCCGAATAAACAAGCCCCGCCTGTGAAATAGGCAGTAAATCTCCTGCCCCCACGGAAGATGCCGCGGGCAGCTGCGCAATCGTTGTCATCGAATGACCCTATCTTAGCGTTGTCAGACGTTGCGCCGCTTAAGCGACTGCAACCCAATTGGCGGATCCTGTCCCAGACTGCTTAATCCAGAAAGTTGTTCCTACGCCACCATTCAAATTTCGAAATGTCGAGCCCGCCGGTGCTGTAATCGTGTTCAGCGGCGAGCCTCTGCCAATTAATTCTAATGCCCCGGTAGATTCGGTGTCTGAAATCAATCGCAACCCACCGCTCCCCGCTGGATGTACAGAAATATCACCAGACTGCGTCTTCAGTGTCACGCTGCCATCACCGTTCGGCGAGACATAATCACTTTGTGAAAACCTCACCGCTCTCCACCCATTATTCCCCGCACCAACCCAGTCTATACTCGCACCGGCAGGCACAGTAATTGGCGCACCGGTCCAATTTGTCTGAACCGGAGAGGAGCCAGAAGCTGCGAACGTAACCGCTGTTAAACAGTCAATTGTCAATTCTTTATTCTGCCAGGCTGGCAAACCAACTTGCGCGATGGCTGTTGCGCCAGAACCATCACCGCTAATCGTTACCGTTGTATTCGCTCCATATCCGCTCCCAAACGCAGACATCTGGATCCCGATAATCTTCCCGCCATAAATCCAGGCCGAAGCCGCAGCACCAGAACCAGAACCACTGATCGCCACCGTTGCCGTCGTGTAAGCGGAACCTCCATTGGTGATTTTGATAAACGTTACGCTTCCTAAGGCCTGTGCGGCTTGGGCTGTCATAATGCCGGCAACAGGTGAGCTCGCTTGAGAAATGCTGACTGCATCGGCAATATCAGGGACTATCAGTGTATAAACACCATTTACTGCCGCTGGATTCACCGGCCATCTCGTTGTGTAATTCAAAATATTACGCCGCAAGATAATCGAATCAGTGTAGGCTGACAGCGCAGTCGTCAGGTTCGCACCTGCATTCGCAACCAGAATATTATCTTCTACACGAATATTCTGCGCGCCATCTCGAATAAGAATGCCAACGACATTTCCGCTATAATTAATCCAATTTCCTACAAGCGACAAACCAACACAGGCCAGTCCAAAGTTGTCGCCATTTCCATTGGACTCTACATTCTGAACCGTAATGCCAGCTCCGATAGAATCTTGAATAAAGTTAGATCGCGCGGTACAATATTGTCCGCCACCAATGTTCAATCCAATGTGTGCGCCATCAATATAATTATTCTCAACCTCAGTGAAAATCGAGCCACCACAATCTATGCCAAACGCGGTTGCCCCCGTAATCATATTTCCGGTAACTTTACAGTATCCCGTATCGCAAAGAATCCCCGCGCCAAACCCTACTTTCGTGCTATTATTGGTGCACAAATTTCCAGACACAAGAATATTCCTGCCTGAAATATAAATTCCATAAATCCCATTTTCGTAACAATTATTGCCGGAAACAACTGCGCCTAAAATATCCGGGTTACCGTTTCCGTATAAAAACGGCTGCGTAAATATATTGTTGGCAACAAAATTTCCTACAAGTATGCCAACCTGTGCATTATTCCAACAGCTATTCCCTATAATATGCAATGCGCGGATTTTTTGGATAAAAGTCGGGTCGCGACTATCAGCGTAGATTCCATTAATCGAATTGTCATGCGCGCGACAATTTACAACACTGACTCCATCTACCGCAAATATTGCCAGGCCAGAGTTTGCATTGAATGCAAATTCACAGTTTTCAATATGGTGATTCGTTGTGCTGGGGTCGCTGGCCAGATATGTCAGACCATTTCCATCTCCTCCACCCATGGCATTATAAAAAGCACAGTTTGTAATCTGAGACTTCGTACAGCCCGCCTGAATCGCAACCGCCAATGTGGTTGCGGCAATCGATGCATTTGCATCGAATATGATGCCATCGGCAAAAAAACTTGTGCTTGAAACACTAATCCACGCTGCCGTGCTTGCTGTGCCCGTTTTCGATTGAACGTTTCGCTTCAGATTCGACAAACCCGGAATTCCAATCAGACTGCACGTCGCACCGGAAATATCGCACTCCCCGGCAATCGCGTATGTCTTCGCACCCAAGCGAACAGGTTGCCCAGACCCGATCGCAGCCAGCAGTGCTGCGCTATCATCCGTTACACCGTCACCAACTGCGCCAAAATCTTCAATCGATACAGCATTACCCACCAATGCCGAAATCGTACGCGTAACCGTTCCGCCCTGAGCCATCGCGTTCAGTCCGCCCGCAGGCACACCTGAAATATTTCCAAGTCCCGCCATGAAGTTGGCGTACGAAACGCCCGCATTCTGGCCGCCTTGGCCTAATGGCACAATATCACTGGCGCCTGGCACGCTGCCGGCAGGCAATGGCGATATTTCAAACGGCGCTGCCGCTGCCGAAAGCGTCGATCCTGACAGCGCAAGATTGGCCCCAATGGTAATCGGCGCGGGTGGGGTTGTTCCGGGTCCAACGCCGCCCAGCAATGTATTCTGGGGCAGTGTCAGCGCCGTTTGCACACCCGCCAGCATTTGCGCGCGCGTCGCCGACAAGGTCTGTCCGTTCTGGAAAATCGCAATTTCATCGCTATCGGAAACCGAAGCCGCAAGCGGCAGCTGGCCAATCGTTGTCATAAAGCCTTACCTCAAATTATCGTAAGTGGCGTGCCTGTTGGGTCCGTCAAAGCTTGCCCTGCTGTAGTGGTCAAAGCACTTTGCGGCGCCGGAATCGTCGCCAAGGCCACCACCGGCAGCAAGATGCTGCGCGCCAATACCCGGCCGGCCGCTGTCCCTACGGTCACTGTCACGGTGTAGTTGGTTTGCACCTGCCCGCCGCTCAGCCATAAAACAACGCGCGCCCCATCCGCAGCTGCGGAAACCAGGGAAATATCGCCAGGGTTGGCAGGACTTAACACCACATCCAGCGTGGCAATGGAATCTCCAGGATTCGCGGTCAGCGCGGGCGCAATATCAAAAACATAATCCAGCGTGTCTCCGGGGTCTTTCTCGGGCCAGGCCAAAGCCTGCGGCGGCGGAATTTGAGGCCCGCGTGGTGTTGCAACAAATCCATCTATCTGCACATAACGCGCATTAGATGGCCGCCATAAATGTGTTGCCGGCGTTGTCATGCATCCTCCTCAATATTCAATAATCACAACGCCACCCGCGCCTGCGCCACCCGGATAGCCAACCGGGTTAGCGCCAGTAGAGCACCCGCCGCCACCACCGCCGCCGCCATAGGTGGCCGCGGCAATCCCTGAGAGCGGCCCGCTCGTCCCGCGTCCATTGCCCGGCCCGCCACCATCGCCGCCCCTGCAAGCCACCGTGATTGAATCGGTTCCAAATGAACCGCTGATATTCAACTGCCCTCCGTAGGCAACGCCGCCTGCGCCACCGGCATTGGCAAAGTTGATTGCTGTACCACCACTACCGCCAACGCCGCCACCAGCAGTCATATAGCTACCAAAGCTGGAAGCCCCCCCGTTATTCCCGTTGGCGTAGCTTCCAGGCGCTGCCCCTCCAGCACCAACCGTCACCGGAATTACCTGACCGGCCACCAAGCCGCTTACAATGCCAATGGCCTGAGCGCCCGCACCACCACCCGCACTGGGCATGGTGTTATGATACCCGCCAGAACCACCACCCCCCACGGCTTTTATCCGCACGGCACTTACGCCATTCGGCACTACAAAGCTGCCTGATGAAGTAAAAACCTGCATCGATGAAAATCCAGGCCTCAGGCTAGGCAGCTTGAACTGCAAGAACGGCGCCTGCGGCACCGTGGCAATGCTGGCAGTGGTAATAGCTGTCTGCCCGTAATTCACTGTTACCACGTAAAGCCCAACCCACCCGACATCCACCGCGGGGGTTGCCTGCGTACCAGAAGGCGCAGCAGCCCCGGGCTTCACCTGAAGCTGCACACGCTGCACGCGCTGAGTATTCTGCGTTGCCCCTGAATTAGCCGGCCCAGAAAAAGGTTGCGCTGGATTTGCCGCGTTCACATAAGGGAGCACAACGGGGTCTGTATCGCTTTCCTCAAACGCTGCTTCAATCAGATAGTTGATCGACTGGCCCGATCCCACCGGCGCTGAGAGACTAAAATTCGTTGCTTGCAGATTGATACCTGTTTTTACAATCTGATCCGCAACATCCGCCATCAGCGAGCCATATGCGGTCGCATCAAGCGATGAAAGTTGTGTTATGCTGCCTGGCCCCACTATCACCGTCAGAGATGCCGGCGATGTTGGTGTACAAGTCAGCCCATCCGCTACCACACCGCTGCCAAGCGTTGCGGCCGTCAACGCCGCAACGCCTATCATCGCGTTACGATTTATCGAAAGAATATCCGTATCCAGCGGAATGCTGCCCGGATAGACAATATTGCGATCCATTGAAAAACCTTCAGTTCGAGATTTTTGTCCAGGCAATGCTGGAAGTCGGAATAACAGAAGCGATCGACGCATAAATCTCTGCGTCACTCACATTGCCTGCCAGCGCCGCGGCTGAGGCATAAAACATCGGCGCCTCATCATAGCCTCCTGGCCCGGCTCCATAGCCACCGGCATGGTTTGCGGGCAAATCATTCGGCCGGTACACGGTCAGCAGAAATTGATACGGTATCGTCATGGAGCCATAGCCCCCGGCTACACCGTACCCGGCATTTACGTTATAACCGCCCGTATCACTGGCGTTCCGCGGCTCAAAAACAATCGGCGCCCGGCCGGTCAAATTCATCATGGCTTCAACCAAGCCGGCGCGGGTTGCCCTTGGTGCCAGCAGGTTCAGCCTCAGCCGTGCACTAAAGGCCGCATCGGCTTCTCCGGCCCGGCGCGGCAAAGCTGTCCCGCAGTAATCCTGCGATGCAATGTCAAGAAACACGCCTGTTGCTGTCACCAACCGCGTCTGCATCTTCACCTGTTGTAGCAATGCATAGATCCCTGACCACGCTTGCCCCAGGCCGTTCAGCACAGCTCCTAAAATGGGCGCATCATCTGAGAACCATTTTGCAGGCAGCATCTGTCTGATACGCCCTGCCATATCGGCCAGATCCCCAATCATCTCAGGACACCGCGACAACACCGGCGCGAACCGCGCCGAACGAACCGGGAACAATATCTGCCGTTGTACCATTCAGCTGTAACGCCGAGATATTCGTTACGGCATCGGAGGCGTCGTAAGCAAGCTGCGCCAACCTCGTATAGCTTAAAATTCCGCCCACCGGCAGTGCTGCAACATAAGCCCCTATCGCCACCGCAACCGCTGCAACCGCCTGTGCATGGTCGGCGGCGTTTTCCGTAGTCAATGTCATAGAAATGTTCGACTGCGTCACCACAGGCCCTTGCACCGCAAAACTGGTTCCTACCGGGCGAATCGCATCCACTGCCTGCTGCACCGTCGCAAGCAAATTAACCGATGGATTTCCCGTCCCATCATCCACGGTAACAACAAAATGGCCCATCTGGATGACTCCGGCTTGGTTCACATTTTCCATCACAGAGTAGCTTAATCCCTGCATAATCGCCGAAACAGCACTTCCAATCGCGGCATTCGTTGCCTTGGATAACCCCGCCAGATACGTTCCAAACCGCGCCCTGAAAGCACCATCGCTTTCAGCATCCAACCCGCCGGTGAGCGCATTCTGGTTTGTTACCGTGTCCACACCAGCAATCGCTGAACTCATTAAAGATATAGCTCCAGGCTGAATATTTCCTGCCATACCCGGCGCCGCAGCCACCACCAGAGCATTCACCGAGGCAATGCCTGCAGCCAGCACGTATCCACCCTGCACCGGATCGTAAGCAGAGTTACTGGTATCTGCCACCACCAAAAAACTTTGCGTATTCGATGCGGTCGTTACCGAGCTTCCAACCGGTATCAGCGCCTGTAAACTAGGCGTAAACCTGGAGAACACCACCTGGCCACTCGCTGCCACGGCTGGCAGCCTCTCAAAGCCAAAATCTGCACCAAAGCTGTCACAATCCGCGCCGCTGCTTGTCGCCAGTCTTGTCGTGCTCAGCGTCTGCACAATCAACCACTGCATCCACAGCGCCATGGCCGCATTCGCTTCCAGAATCGCACGTAGAACGGAGCCAACTGTTAAATCCAGCAATGTCGTTGCCGCGCCCTGAACAGACGCAGCCATCCCCTCCACCAGCGTAGAGAAATTTTGCAGCGATAGTTTCATTTCAACCTATACGGAAAAAGAAAGAAGCGCGGTCTGGCCGGTTACGGCATCCACATAACTTACAGATGCCATCACCGTTCCATCGTCGGATACGTTGGCAGAAACAGATGGTGCAGGAGATTGCATAACCTGCGTCTCAAGCTGCATCTGGGCCCGGATAACCCCTGAGATTAACTCAGGCACACCCGGCCGGCCAATAAATTGGCCCAACCCCGCGCCGTATGTGAGCTGCCAGATATAATCGCCCTGGTTGGTTAACAATCGCCTCAATACGCGCTGCTGCGTAAGTTCTTGCGCATCCGTAACAGCCAAATCGCCTGTCGGGCCAATCGACAAGTCGCCGCCAAACTGCAAAGATAAATCCGCCATCACACAATCTCCGATGGCAGGCCAGTTGTTCCCCCGGGAGCAGAATGAAGATGCTGGTCGTAAGCATTACGCAATGCCGCCAAGGTACCATGAGCTCCGCTCTGGTCTGAAATATCGCCGCTCACAACCAGATTCCCCTGCACATACACAGTCGGCGCATTCAACTGAATTGTTCCGTCGCTTAACAGCTTTACAAAACTGCCCGATTGGTGCTGCAACCATAGCTCACCATCGGGCGTCCCCATTGGCCTATCCTCAGATGACCACACCGCGCCCGCAATCACACCCTGTTCAGCATCGCCTTCTTGCGCCAGAATTATAACCTGCGTTCCGGGCGGCAAGGGTGCCGCCAACCCCCAGCCATTCCCCACCCATGGAGACATAACCGGCAGCCATCCGCTCAGTACATTTTCGGGTTGAACCATTACTTTTGCTGAAAACGTTGACGGATCAAAGCTTGATACAAGTCCAAACCTTACCGTTCCGGTCAATCCATCCAGCCCGCCTGCACCGGCCTTTATCATATTCCAGAGCAGATCCATTTAACCAGCCACCGCATAAGCCTTGACCATCTGCACAAACCCTTCTCGTCCGTTCAAACGCCGGACCAAAGACATCACAATATAGCTGTCATCCAGGCCAGAATTTGTGCCCGTCAACAGCAGCGCATCACCCACGCCAAGCGCCGTATCTCCCGGCATCTGGCCAAGCAGGACTTTTCCATGCTGCTGCACCGCGGCGAGAACGGAAGATGCATAATCTCCCGCCTGTGTCGAAGTCATGTTTGGTCGTACGATATTCGTCGGCATACCACTGCCAACGCTCTGCTCCACAACCCTCTTGCTGCGGGTATTCCACGACCGTACAGCAACAGCCGCTGGCAGCATGGTTACAAAATCGACCTTTAGCTGTATAAAGCTTTCAGGCGTTACCAAGCTCTCTGCTGCCATCGCCAACGGTCCAAAATTTAATGCGCCAGCAGAAACTGAGACACTAAATTGTTGCGCTTCCGCTAATCGGCACAGCAGGTTCCACTCTGTTGTCGCCCTGGAGCCAATATTCAACGCACTCCGCGCATGATCAATTTGATAGTATTGGCCAACCGGTTGCGTAGTTTTCGTTACATTTGGCGTCAATCCATGACGTAACGCGATTGCTTCTGCTACCTGACTCGCCGTCTGGTTTAAAAAACTTTCGGCAATCTCTGCGTCTATTAGTAATGCCGTCTGATCCCTGCCCTGCAATGTTGCAGTATTCGCGGCCATATCAATCTGGATATTCTCAACCTGGCCGACCAATATTGTGGCAAACCCAACCCCATCGGTCGACATCTCGATTACCACCGGTGCGTTACCCAAGGCCGCAAACGCGCTTACATCAAGCCCTGGGGACGCTCCCATTACAAACTCGGCACGAAACCGCCCGGCGAGAAACGGCCCTGGTGCCTGCACGTCCAAGTCAATCAACCCGCCGGCCGGCACGCCCGCAAGGCTCACTCGCCCCCTGGGTTGCTCAAGTGGCAACGCCACCTCCCGCGGTAGAGTTTACCTCCGGTAACACCAGCGTATTTACACCCTGCAATACCGGGTCAGAAAGATTATTTGCCTGGGCGATTCTAATCCACTGCGTTGCGTCCTGAAGATATTGCGCCGCCAGAGCAAACAGGTTTCCCCCGGCTACCACGATAACTTTACGATTCATGGTAACTCCAAACCAAGATTAGTTGCCGCACGGTTCACATAACCAGACATACCGGTAAGTGCCGCCAGTTGCGCTGAGCAACTGCCAATCTGCCCCAGCGAGGCAATCCCCTGCGTCGGCGTAGCAGCGCCGTTCAGAGAAGATGTTACCTCTCCCAGCAACGCCCCGCTCGTCGCCACGGCGCCAGATATTTCTCCTTGCGCTACCCCCAGCATCGGCAGACTTGCGGCGCTCAGGCCCATCGCTGAAACCCCTGCCTGCCCACTTAACGCAGAAGCCGCCGCCAAATCACTGGAAATCAAATTGGCAATGGGCGCCACGGCATTTGCCGCGGCTGCAAGCGGGTCGGTTACCACCACGCAGGTGATCGAAAACGGAATCAGATTCGACTTTCGATATTCCGCGCTGAATTGCGCGATCACGACAAGGTAATAGAACCCCTGCCACACCAGCGGCAACTGTGCTCCCAGTGCCCGCGCCGTGTCCAAAAGCTGCGCGCGTGACGCCGCATCCGAGCCCGAAAAAATCCCAGAAAATGAGATTTCTCCATCGTCAATGCCCAGCGCTTCAACAATCCGCCCACCGCCGATAATATTCTGCACTGCCAGGCGCTGTTTACCGCCAAAGCTTATTTTCTCAGGCACTTCCATATCCCGGAAGGCCACATCGCCCAGCGAAAGCACGACACTACTCATCTCATTCGCTCCAGCAAAGCTTCGTCCAGTTAAAAGCGCGCCCTTCCAACGTTCCCATCGTCACAATGAACGCCAGCCGCTCAACCTCGTCCAAATTGAACGCTACTTCATAAGGCACCCCGCACCGCACCAGATATAAGCAATCCGTAAGGGCAGGGTGCCGACTCAATTTCCCGCTTCAGCGGCCAAGTCTCGTTCCTCGCTGGCCAGCAATGCCTGGCCAACGGCGTCCACACCATCCTCACTCAGCCGCTCCAACGCCGCTTCAACCGCAGCCTCGTGGGCCGGAAAGGGCAGGGGCACGCCATCCACCATCGCCACCGCCGCTGCCACCCGCGCCAGCCCCATATAGGCCCGATTTTCTGAAAGCTCAGGCCCCAGCGCCTTAAATAACCGCAGCTGCTCCAACACGCCCACACGCCGCAGCTCCAGCACGCGGCCGGCCTTGTCTTTTACGCTCTCCACCATCATACTTTCGTCCGGGTTGAAGCATAGAAATCCAATTTCTGCGCCACCGGGGCGTCGCCCTTATACGAACCGGCAGACGTCAGCTTGAACACGACATTATTGAACTGATAGGTCGAAGTTGAGCCGTTCGGCTCGTTTACATACTGATACAGCGTTCCACCATTAATGGCCTGCCCGTTATGATACGCCGCCTCAATCTGCGCGATGAAATCATCCACCGCCGAAGATCCCCTATCCAGCAGAAAGCTTCCATTCCACCCCTTCGGCAGCTCAGCGGCAAGCTGCACGCCATCCAGCCTGTCCACTCGCAACGGTTGCGTCACCTGGCTTGCCTCAAACCCGGTCACATGCGCCAGATCCACCCGCCCAAATGGCCCCATCACTACAATCTGGCAATCACTGCCAACAGTGAATGTATTAAACGGCATCTTCCATTATCCTTACGTTACGCCGCAACCGGCACGGTCTGAGAACTCACCTGCACCGTCTGCCCGCCCTGCACATTCACGATGAATTTCTCGTTGATCGCCTGATACTTCACCTGCACATCCGCCTGCACATACCCCAGGCCGGTTCGGCTGGCAGGGTTGTTGCTGGCATCACACACAACGGTAAAGGGCACGCTACCATCGGTGCTGCCCAACATTCCCTGCTGCAACAGCCCATTCAAAAATGCCAGCAATGTTGCACGAATGTTCTGAAACAGCGTGGTATTCACCAACTGCCCCACATAGCCACCCATGCCCGCCTGCAAGGTCGCGGCAATATAGTTGGTCAGGCGCGTATAATTATCCCCATTCACCGCGGCAGAGGACGAACTGTTATGCCCGCCCCGTACACCCCAATACGCGCCGCCCGGCTGCGGGTTGGCAATCACGTCAATCCCCGCGCTCAGCAGCGCCGCTAAATCCGCGCTGGCATAAGAGGTTGCCGTCGCTCCACCTGGCTGGCCAGACTTCTGCGTTCCCACCACACCATAAAGCGGCTTGTTCAAGGAGGACTGCTCCGGCGACAAATTCGCCAGCCGCCCGGCCACAAATCCCTGCGGCGAAACCAATCTGGTCACCGCATTCGTCTGGTCGAACCAATATACCCAATCGCCGAACATCATTTTTGCGGCATAGGAATCTATGCCCGCCTCGCCTTTCACGACCACCGCATTTTCAATCGTGTCACCCGCTGGCCCTGTGAGAATCATGTAAACACTCTCAGAAAGGCCAAACTCCACCTGCACGCTCCACTGCGTGGCATCGTCGGCATCCGCCAGCAGCGCCATCGCGCAACCCTGGGCGCGCAACGCATACATGCCCTGGCGCGGCAGCACATCTGTGCCCACCAGCGCCGCGGCATTCACGCCATTTGCGCCATCACTTCCCGGCGTACCGGAGCCAAACAGATACACGCCGGCCACAGGCGCCGCCTGAACCGATTGCGCGGAGGCCACCACCAGCTGCGACGGTCCGCGCAAAACGCCATTGCCGGTATTCACCGCGGTCTGGACGTTCTGCCAAAACACCGCGCCACTACCAGTAATGTTGTCGAACACCTCGGGGCTCTGCCCTGGCAGCGCAACCGTCAGCCGCCAGCTGTTTGCGGCTGCCCCGGCGGAGAATGTCAGCGTCAGCGCATTCCCGGCGCTGCCGGTGTAAATAGCCGTGAAGGTAATGGCCCCCAGCACGGAAAGGCTGGCCGCCGTATCAGTGCCATCCGTTACGCGCACGCAGCGGAAGTTCGCGGCCCCCTGCTGCACGGCGGTCGCCACCTGCGTACCCATGTCATATTTGCGCGCCATCACCGGGCCGAAGGCCGCGGCATAATCGCTCATGCTGCCAATCACGGTCGGCTCACCTACCGGCCCCCAGCTTGCCGTGCCCACCACACCCAAAACATCGGTTGGCACACCATTAAGCAACAGCGATTGCGGCGGCACAATCTGCACATAAAGATCGGGCACCACCAACGCGGTGGTATTAATCGCCCCTTGTTGAACAATCGGCATGGTTCAGTTCCCCTTTGCCATTATGCGCACTACCGAGCCCGCATTGCCGCTGCCCAGAATCTTCTGCACCGTCGCGGCATCCGTAATCAGGTCTCCCCGTTTGAAACTGCCAAACGGCTTCAACACCACCAGATGAAAATTCATATTTGCCTCAACTCTGATAATTTCCTAGCACCGCGGTATTCACGGTGGCCGTCATGGTCCCAAACAACATTGCCGGCGTCTGCTGCGCCAAGGTCGTCGGATACTCGACCGTGTAGATCAAATCCCGCCGGTACAGCGCCGCATCGGCACTGCCATCCGTTGTTATTCCGTTCGCAAATCTTATGCGCCCGCAGGAACCATCCGCCAGCGCGATAAAATCATTTGCCATCAGCGCCGCGTCCGCCACCGGCACAATCGCATCGCGCAGAGCGGGGCAGGGGCACCACATCGCAATACGGAACTCCTGTTCCTGGCGTCTTATTTCCTGCAACGCCCCAGCACCCGCCACCACCCGCGCCGTAAATTGTGCTGCCTGCGGCACCGCCAGCGTGGTACCGGCATATTCTACAATCCATCCGCCCTCGCGCAGAAGCGCCGCCAGATTGCTCGTCACCGTCGCCGCACTGTCATTCGCCTGCACGGCGTAAGCATAAGTCTGTCCATCCACCAGCACGCCCGCCAGCAACCCGGCCGAACAGGTGCCAAAAAAATTTGCCTCCACCCCGTTTACGCTTGCCGCCAGCGTTCCCGTGGCGGGGGTCAGATTTTGCCAAACCCTGGGGTAGCGGGTCACATTCTTCACTGCGGCATCGGTGGTGCTTACAGAAACATGCGCCATTCCGGCAGCCAAATCAGCATCCAGCACAGGCGCTGTCGGCCAACCCCGATAAATCTTTACACCAGCGCCCACCACACTCGTGGCAGCCGTGCCTGCAGGATACAGCGCATTTGCCACAATTGCCGCCAATGCGGTTTCCACATCCGCCTGGTCCGCCATCAGCGCACCGCCTGCACGGCTGAAAGCCGCCACACGCCATCCATCTCTTCTACGGACGTCACCGCATAGCGCTCCCCGCGCTCGTTGGTCAGAATATCAGCCACCTGCGGCACAACCCCTTCCACCACCGGCAGCAACGCGGTAAATCCAGGCACCTTCGTATCGTCCGGCAATCCGTTGCGGGTCCTGTCCCCGGTACCGCCTGCCAGCAAACTCGCCGGATACCCGGAGATCAGCTTCACCTCCGTCTCTGGGCTTACCGCGCCATATCCGCTCAGCCCGGCCTGCCCAACCACTCCAGGTCGCGCCAGCGCCAGCCTGGTATTGGTCATTACCACCAGCATTGGCTTCGGCGGCTCAACGCTCGCCACAAAGGCCACACCCTCCGGCCCAGCCAGAAAATCCCCCACCTGCAAGTAAGACCAATCCGCCCACGCCTGCCGAAAAGGCACGCCAAATCCGCTTGGCCCACTCACCGCGCCGCCCGGCAACACAAAGGCCACGGCCAGCCGCATGAATCTGTTCGCCAGTTCCAGCGGCTCGCACGCCCCCGTCGGCCGGTAAGCGTCGTGCAGAAACCCCACCCGCCGCGCGGCACAGCCGGCGCCATAAGCCAGCCTGTCCGCCAACCGCACCCCATCCATGTCACACCACCAGGGTTATGCCGCCGCTTTGCGCCAGCGCTGGTCCGGGCGGCACGCCCAGAAACCCGCACAGCCGCCGCCGCCAGCCATCGAATAGATTCATTCTGTCTCGCAGCTCGTCGGGGTTATGCGTCCACGCGGCCGCACTCTCCGTGTCCAGATTATCGGAGGTCGGCGGCACCGCCGCCTCCAGCGAGGCCAGGGTCGAGATATATTGCAGCGTCACCGCAACTTCCGCCGGCGCCAGATTATTCATCCGGTACTCCAGCGTCCCATAGGCCTGAAAGAACCGCCAGGACTCAAATCCCGCCGCCCCCGCGCCATAAGCCGGATACCCGCAGAACCGCCTGATATCCGCCTTCTGCCCATCCGTGAAACTTGCAGGCAGCGTATCGGACATCAGTAAGTGTCCCCATCGCCCCGGGTGAAGTACACACTGCCCGTCCCCGCATTCAGCACCACGGCGGCATTGGTCACAAACGGGCCTGCATCCACCAGCATCCGCCCACCCGGCGGCACCGGCGTATCGCTCAGCGCCGCCACCACCCCGGCGGCCGCCGCCAGCCGGAAAAATGCAACGGAAGTACTGGCATTATAAACCAGCACCGCCTGGCCGCCGCCGGCCAACGCCACATTGGCGCTGGTGGTAGAAGCCGTCACCCCCACCGTCCCGGCGGGGCGGAATGGCTGTGTTGAACCTGTCGCCATTCTCCGTCTCCTTAGCCCACATGCTCAAGCATCACGGCGCGCTTGTAATTCGCGTTGGTCGCGGTCGGCACGGTCAGCGGCGTGGTGGTGGTGTCGGAAGGCGCACAAAATCCGCCAATCCAATACCAGCTCTGCGCGATAATTTGCTGCAACCGGTCAATCGGCTCGCGCGTCACCATCGCCACGCCGTCAATCACCTGCACCAGGCTGTCCTTGGGCGCCACGTCATCGGCGGCCATGCCGGCGAAATCACCTTCAATCAGCGCGCCCTGCCCGCACACAATCGGCCGGCGAACGTTCAGGCCGGTAATGCTCGGATGCGCCTGCACATAAGCCTCGGTGGTGGTGATGAAGCGCAGGCCGAGGAAGTCGCTTACCATGCCCTGCTGGAACACCGCATTGGCCGCGGTCGCACCCTGGAACAATTGCTTGAAATCCGCATCGGAGAACAGCTGCCTGGCGGAAACCGGGTCGAGATAGCAGTTATAAACACCCTCAACCGTCGGCACGGCATTGCGGCGCAGCAGTGCTACAGCATCCAGCAGGCTGCCCATGGTCAGCATGTCGGTCGCCTGCAACGCCGCCGTGGTCAACCGGCTGGCCGGGCGCACAATGGCGCTCGCTGTTGCCGCCTGCACAGCACTGCCCGCCACGCCATCAGCCACCGTCACATTGGCCGAGAATGTCAGCTGGCCAGAAACACCACCCGGCGCGGTCGAGACATTGGTTGCATCGGCTACCGCGCCCACCAGCGTATAAAGATCCCCACCCACCGTCACGGAAAGCGGCGCGCTGGCGGAAACAGGAACTTGCACGCCGTTCGCGAACACATTCTGGAAGCCGCGAATATCATCCACTTCAACCACCGGCCCAGCGCTGGTCAACGCCGTGGCCACACGGGTATTCCCGCCGAAATACGGGGCGAACAGCGCATTGCGCGCCAGCTCATCCAGGCTTCGCGCCGCCTGCTCGCCATTGGTCGCGGCATTCTGCAAAAACTGCGAGGCAATGCCAACACGGCTCGTCACCATATTCAGGTCTTGCGTCGCGGCGTAGAAATTCAGCGCGATGGTGTATTGCTCCACCCCCCAATTGCTGGAAACCAGCCCGTTATCCAGGTTGGTGTTGCTCGCGGCGGCCAGCGGCATGGTCACGCTCGGCTTCAGCCCGGCGCGGGTCTTGGTCAGCGTCTCGCCAATGCCCACGGCAAATTCCTCGCGGTCCGCAATCATGCGGTAGCCAAGGCGAGATCTCAGCGCGGTTTCAAACTCCCGCTCCAGAAACCCCTGTTGAATGATCGGCTGCAGCGCAGCCGGAAAGTTCTGAATGCCCATCTCGTAAATCCCCAAAATTCAGACGCAAAAATCCAACCGCGCAAACCCCGCGCGGCAAACCCATTACTTTAACGACCCGTTATTTCAGCGGCGTCTTAGCAAAGCCGCCCTGGCGCTCAGCCACTCATCGCGGCTCATCTCGGTTGCCATCCTTTGGCGGGGCGGTTCCGGCCTCGGCGCGCTTGCGGCGGCCGAGGATGATTTCCCGCCCCCGAACAGCCATGGCTTCTCCCGCTTCAGTTTCGCCAAAACCGCTGGCGCATCCTCAACGTCGCCCCGCTCATTCACCCGCAGCGTCTCGGCGTCGATCAGCTTCAGCCCATCCAGATCAACCATCCCGGCTTTCACCGCCTCGGCTTTCAACTCGGCACGGATAATCCGCGTCTGCGCTTCCGCCTGCGCCCGTTCCAGGGCCGCCTCGGCCGCCTCGGCCCTCAGCTGCCAGTTTTCGCCCGCCGTTATTTCATCGCTCATGGCGCGTCCTGATCAATTGCATTCAACTCCGCCTCAACATCATTCACGAAATTCGCCGCCGCCATGGTCTTCACGCCGGTCTCTTTGGACATTTGCCCAGCATTCACCAGCGTCGCCACGGCCTGCGCCTCCTTCAGCCGGTCATCGGCGGAAAGCGGATACCAGCGCGGCCACCGCAAGCTCAGTCTTTGCGTGCCATCCAATGCGCCCACCGCTTCGCCCCGCACCGTCAGCGGGAACATTTGCGAGGCCCTCACCACCATGCCGGCCAACGCCAGAATCCCGCCATCGCCATAAGAAATCCGCAAATTATCCGCGAGCCAGATCAGCCCCTGGTTCATCAGCTCCAGCGCCCGGCCAGATTGCGGGGCGGAAAGTTTCTCCACGCTCGCCCTGTTGCCATGCACGCTCTCCAGCGCAAACTCCCGCAGCGTCCGCACGTAAGAGATCACCGCCTCCGCCGCCGTCCCGCCAATCTCCAGCAGCTTCGCGTCGCCCTTTTCTGAAACCACCAGCGCGTTGCCGGCGCCTTTCACAATCTCGCTGTCGCTGGTGGCGGGTTCCTTAATCAGCAGCGTCGGGTCAGAGCTATATTTCAGCCCCCGTCCTGCCTGGCTCAACTGGTAATCGATCTCGATATTCGTATCGATCGCGGTGCGGAATGTGCACGCCCCATCCACGCCCTCGCCGCCCGGCAGATTCTTAATCCACACCAGCGGCACAAAGCCCAGCCCATGCGCCACGCTGCGGCTTTCATCCACCACCGGCCGTGCCATCAGTTCGTCCACCGGCCAGGGCAGAAACCAGGTCTCGGTCTGCGCGTCCCACACGCGCTGAAACCAATAGAGTCCCGCCGGATCCACATCCTCATAGCCCTGCGCGGCCAAATCCGCTCCAGCCACCTTGTAGCGTTCAGTCACGCGCGCCAGCGTATCCGGCGCCTCCACGCTCCACACCGGCGTCAGATACAGGCTCTCCAGCACCGAGAAGAACACCCGCCCACCCAGAACCCGGAACAACACCGCCACCGAGCCCACGGCGCCGCGCAGCGCCGCGTCGATCATCACCTCATTCAACCGCGTCTCGGCAAATATATCCGTCAGCACTCGCGCCAATGCGGCGTCCTGTGTCTCTATCGCGGGAAAATGCCCCGCGCTGAACAGCAAGGCCACGGAATCTTCCACCACCACCCGGCACAGCCCATAGCGCACAGATGGCTTGCGCAGCCGCAGCGGAATATATTCCCCGGCACCATTGCGCTCTTCATGGAATTGATAAGGCAGATTGTCATACAGCGTGCCATCCAGCACCCGCCGCAAAGCTTCCAGCCGCGCCGCGCGCGTGGGCATTTGCCCATCCACCGGAATGGTGCCGCAAATCGTATCGAACATGGATTATCAAAAACTTCCCTGTTATCGGCTCAATAGAGGCACATTCAGCCGCCGCGCCGGCGCCTGCACAAGTGTCACCAAGCTGTTCACCGCGCGCGAAAGCGCGTCGATCTGGTCATCATGAATTCCATGCGGAAACTCCCGCATCTCGGCCAGAAACGCATCATTCCAACCCCCTGCCACAATTTCAAAATTCCCTGCATCCACCTGCGTTGCTGCTGGCATCGCGCGCACCAGCTTGGCATCGCGCTCCGGGCTTGAAACAACCCTGAACCCAACCAGCCCGCGTGTGAGCATCGCAATTTGCGCCGCCCCCGCCTGTCCGGGGTCCTGCGGCAAAGAAATCATCGTCCCCACCCCATCCAGCCGCGCGGTATCCTTAATTGCGGCCTCCACCTGCGCAGGCGAGCCCTGCAACCGTCTCACGTCCAGCACCACCAGCCGGTCATCTTCGGTCATGCCCAGCTTCAGCCCCACCGTATAATCCGGCCGCCGTCCTGGCCCCGGCTGGCTTGCCGCAAGGTCCCAGGCCCGCACACTCATCTTCACATCCGGCGCCGCCGCCAGCCTGGTCACCGCACCCACACGAAAGAGCCCACTCTCCCGCGCTTTCGGCGCCTGCTGATACATGGCCGCGAAGGCCCGCTCGCCCACTTCACGGCGGCGCCGTTCCAAATCTTCCGTGCTTTGCAAGGCCGGCCACAACGCCTCGCCAACACCGCGCCCCAACTCGTCCCCAGCCTCAGCCAAAGCGGGCAGCCGCAAACACCGCCATCCGCCCTCCGTCGCCAGCAGCCGTCCAGCCAGATCATCCTCGTGCCAGCGCGTCATAATCAGCACAATCCGCCCGCCCGGCTTCAACCTCGCCGTCAATTCCGCGCGGTACCAGTCGAACAGCATGTCCCGCTGTACCTGGCTTTCCGCTTCGGCCCAGTTCTTCACCGGGTCGTCGATCACAATCAGATCCGCCCGCCGTCCGGTAATCGGCCCGCGCACCCCGGCGGAGAAATATTCCTCTCCCCCCGCCAATGAGAATTTTGAAGACGCCTTCGCCGCCTTCGCAATCTCAACGCCCAGTAAATCGCCGTGCTTCGCCAAGGTTGCCCGCACTCGCCCGCCGAAATAATGCGCCAGAGACGCCGTATGCGCCACGGCGATCACCTGCGCGCCTTTGCCCCGCGCCATGAACCAAGCCGGAAACAACACCGACCCATAGGTTGACTTGGCCGAGCCCGGCGGCATCTGCACCATCAGCCGGTCGCATGTTCCGCCGGCTACATCCTGCAAATGCCGGATCAGCAATTCATGATGTGGCGCAGGGCTCTGCCCCACATCGCTCATCGCCCGGCGGGAAAATTCCAAAAACCCCGCCGCTTCGCTTAGCCTTTTGATGAAGTCCCCGCCGTGTTCAGTAGAACCATTGTGGAAAGATGTGTACGTCAAACTGGGGCAGGTGGGCAATCATAAAATAACATAAAGTTAGAAAAACTATCTTTTTGCCAACCCCTCCTGAATCAGCTTGATCGCCTGCCCATGCCAGCGCTGCACGGATTTATGATCCGCCCCCAGCACCTCGCCCAGCCGCCGCCAGGGGAAAAGATGCCGCCCCGTTAGCGGGTGCACCAGCGCCCGCGCCCCGGCAATCCGCCGCAGCACATATTGTTTTTCGGGAACAAAAAGCAGCCACCCGAAGGCTTCATCCATCCGTGTCACCGTGGCCGCGCACGGCGCTGGCGGCTTCATTTTCGCACTCTCCCAGCCGTAGGCTTCCAACGCCGTATGCACCACATCCATCTTTGTTATGCGCAGTCCAGTGGAATACCCGCGTGAGGGCATCGCCAGCATCGCCGCGCCCGCCTCTTCCAATCGTTCCACAATCTCTTCAGCGGTCATCATAGTTCGTCTCCATCCGGAAAAGGCGCATCCGTCAGCAACCCCCAGGTCAACGGGTGCCCCGCCCGCAATGGCGGCCTGCCAGGGTCGTC
>JAEHJW020004476.1_pt1 | contig 23029 bp, 25 predicted proteins | sample 9271431 | NCBI WGS metagenome assembly JAEHJW02 | reverse complement strand
GTGAATCGTCAGTCGTGCATTCTGGTGATAGTCCATTCGTTCCTTTCCTTGAATCTGGATTGCTCTTCACAATCAGCTTCTATGATCCAGATCGAATGGACAACCTATTGAAACTTCACACTTAGGGTGAAGCCACAGTTTCTCATGGGGTGAAGCCCGCCCCGCGCTCACTCAATACTCTGATGCGATGTAACAGACGCGTCCCACGATGCGATCCGTTGGCTGCTCGTGGATGGAAAGCTCCAGAAGATGCACGGGGTGGTTATGGTTGCGAGGACGAAGAACCAGACGGTTGGCCTCGAAGTGAAGGAAGCAAATGTGCAGACGCGCTTCGGTCTGGACAGCATATATCGTGGATTGGAGCGGGCGATACCGCGCCAACGAATTGTAGTGCCGATCAATCACAACGGTTGCGTTCGCCTGGACGATAGGCTCCATGCCAGCGGCATGCTCGGCATCGGCTCGGATAGCTACAAAACGCTGCCAAGAGAGACGTCCCGCTGCAGGATGGGCGCGGGAAAGATGAAGGATGGAGTCAGGAACATCCAACATTTCGAGGACAGCGGCTGGCGAAATGCGAGGCTCCGCCATAGCCGCAGCGTGGGTAACGACCGGGACAACCTGCACGAGAGGAGCAGAAATGGGATCCAGCGGTGGTGGAGCCGCCATTTCCTGGGCGGGCAGAAGGTCGAGGATGGAAAGATGCTCTGCCGCCAGCACACGATCCATGCCGTCGAGGCTCAAAGACCGCTTGCGATTGAGGAAGTTAGAGATGTGGGCGTGGCGGAATCCTGTGGCGCGAGCCAGACTGGAACCGGAAAGAAGGCCGCGAGTCATGCGTCGCAGGATTTCAAGGCGGAGGTTTTCATGTAGCTGTTCTAAATTCATGCCGGAACGGTAACACCTAGCTAACGATTTCACATCTTTTTAGCTTAGAGATGACGGCCTGTTTCTTTCAAGTAAAGGTATTTTATGGATTTTTGCAATAGATTCCCATTAAGAAACATTTTTCTTGACATAGTTTCCCAGTTTGACTACTTATGGGAAACTTTCCGCAGAAACACAATTTTCCGCAGAAACACAATGAGGTGTTCGATGTTCGACATAATTCCCACAGCTTCCGGCCAGATGCGCTCTATCTTGCATGGCGTATCCATAGATAAGGAGACAAGCCTTTGCTCGAAAGAGATATCTGGCATGGAAATGCCTCAAACCAACCATTCGCCCTATTTTTGCATTCTGGAAATAAGGCGCTCTTTTTTAGTTCCCAAAGGGGGCATGAATACGTCCTCATCTTGAGGCCACGTTTTCTCATGGGGTAAAGCCAGGATTGGCTCGCATGAGCTTATGGAGAGGCTTCAAGCCCGTCTCCTTCCAGCTAAAACCCAGCCCTTTCAAAACGCCGACTTGTTCAGAGGTTTTTTAGACGACAGCAACTCCCAAATGCCGGAATAGAAAAGAGAAGGCGGAGACGTGCATGCTGTGCCAGAAGCAGACCAAAAGAGTCTGGATGGCTAGGCAGTCTTCGCAAACAAGCCCTGTTGTAGGCGAGGGAATCTTCGCATTCAACAAGGCGACATGAATTTTGGCCTTGGAGATGATTGATTATGAATGAATTGCATTTGCACTTGAAGGTATGTGAAGGATGTGGTCGCCTGTGGTTGCGAAATATTGGAACCAGTGGAGTCTATTGTCAACGCTGCAACACGAACCTAGCGCAATTCCCGGCTCGCCGTCGCCGTACGGGACGTCCACACAAAATAAGCCAGGTATGTGGGCAGAAAAAACAGGTGCTGGAGAATTGTGGCGGTGAGCTATGAGTACAGCCCTGGCGCTCTTTGAACTGCAAGCAGAAGGGAATGGATTCCATAAATTTAGAACTGTGGAACACGGCGTTCGCAGAAACACGACAGTCAAAGACAATTTAGATGCGGAGAGCCAGAATCGCAGACGCCAAGGGTTGGAATTCTACCGCAAATATACGGAAGCAATGCTGCGCCGCTATATGCGCCTCTCCATGCGGGTGGGAAGGATGCCATCCTTTTTAGGGCAGGACATGTTTCGAGGCAAGATGAGCACATATCGCATCAGCAGTTTTGAAGATGCGGTCATCTTTGTTCACGATATGGAGAAATGTATCGAAAAGCTGGATTCCTTTTCGCAAAAGATGATTACTCGCGTGGCGGTGCAAGAATATACCCAAGGAGAAGCTGCACATCTTCTTGGAGTAAGCTTGCGAACAGTTGTACGACGCTATGGCGATGCGCTGGATGATCTGACGCAGATACTCCTGGATCGGAAACTTATGCGGATTGAGCCAATCTATAGTGAAAAAATGGAGGGTAGGCCGGAAAATTCATAGTAAGGTGACAGGCTGCCTGTATCCAGATGCATGGCGTAGAGATACATGCGATTTTGTTATTCTAACAATAGTGATCGAGATGTTTGGCAATGGGGGAGGCAGAGATGCCTCCCCTATTGCATTTTCAGAGCACAATACTTTCATTAGGATGGAACGGCTTGCCAAAGAACACTGCACCAAGCATTGTTCCCGCGAAGAAGCGAAAGAGAAGGCAGACGCTGCCATCTTCCGAGGAAGATTTTACAAATCTTGCGCGTAGCTTAACTCTCCAATCTTGGCCCAAGATTATTCAAGTGCTTATAGATAAAGCCGTCAAGGGTGGTTATCAGCATACTCGTCTACTGTTTGATCTATGCGGAATCTCAAAGATCAATAGCAAGCGAATGCCGAAGGAGAAGAAGGAACAGTTGAGCGATGCGCTCCTTGCCGGACTCCAAGTCTATATGCAACACACAAAACGTGGCGACGAAAATCCGAGAAAAGTCGGAGAGAAGCCGATGTCGCAGGATGGCCATGAATAGAACGGTAAAGTTTAAGTTGCGGAAAAATGGAGACTATTCAAGCATGATGTCACACTCATTATGGCGCGGCGCTATGAAGATGTTCCTCTTTGCCGTAGTGGCGAGTAGAATGGTGTATGGGCAGGTACCCACCACGCTGATAGAAGACACCATATATCATGCGGATGGAACGTATGCCTCCGGAACCTTGTTGATTACATGGCCTGCGTTTGCAACTTCGACAGGACAAGCAATTCCTGCGGGAAATCTTACGGCGCAAATTGGCGCGAATGGTGCGGTATCTTTGAGCCTAACTCCGAATATTGGAGCTACGCCAGCAGGGACTTACTACAGTGTGATCTATCATCTTGATGATGGAACCGTCAGCAAGGAATATTGGGTGGTTCCGAATGTCACACAGACAACCATTACGGCGATGCGCAGCGAGGTTATGCCAGCGAGTATTGCCATGCAGATGGCAAGTCAAACTTACATCAACAATCTACTAACAGGGTATTTGCCAATTAGTGGTGGGTCTTTACAGGGCGCACTCCTTCTCAATGCCGATCCGCAGGCTGCATTGCAGGCCGCCACGAAAGAATATGTGGACAGCAATGTACAAACCATTGCTTCCGAGTTGAGTCAGAAGGTTGCAAATGCACCAACAGGAAGTCAGCTTATCTCACAGCCGAGTGGGACGACGCTGGCGATCAATGACCTGAACAACTTCTATGTGGCAAGTCAGTATCAGACTCCGGCGGGAACGGGCAACAATGGCATTGCCAACGCTATCGCGCAAGGATGTGCTGCTGGAACGGGGTGTACCGTCGTGGCCGATCCAGGCTATGCGACGACAGAGTTTCCAATGAGCTACTGGAATGGCATGGACTGGCCCACGAATACCTCGGTCTGGGACTATCGCGCTGGCACCAACTCCCTGTTTTCCCATGACCCGATGAGCATAGTCTCCGAACAAGGATTCAGGCTCGTGACGAACTTTGACGTTTCCCAGTACACGATGAACACCTGCTGTGGCGGACGGGATAACGGCCCAGGTGGATTTACGAACATCTTCACCGAGTACACGGGCAGTAACAACACCCAGAACACCTTTGGCGGCATCCCGATGGTGGGAGGCTATGGAGCCATTCGTCCGGGAATTTTCAATAGTGTGACGCGGTATGATTCCGGGCAAACCTTCGACGAGTGGCAACAGCTAAATTGTCATGGGACAGGCGACTGCATCGGGCATTTTGAGCAACTCTTCGCGGATGGTGGGATCAATCGCGTAGATGATGAAGGCGTTCACCTTGCGGATACTTCGGTGGAGGAAGACCAAGTGGTCTTTACGGGAACGATTAGCAGCGCCGCGACCACCGGAGCGACGACCGTGACCGTGACCTGCACGATTGGCTGCGCCACGCAAGGCCAGGATCGTCTGCTGCTGGACACCAATTCGGCGAAGACGATCTCCGGGACATTCACCACGCTGGCGACCGCGCCCGTAAATCAGTTCCCCGCTGCGATTACGGATGCCAACGCGAATTATCCTGTGACGACGTTTGTCTCGCTCTGTTATGCGGGCAGCGACAATGGCGCGGGCGGCGCGGCGGGATGCCCGACGAATGGAACGGCTCCGAGCGGGTACATTCCGCCGCAGGCGACGAGTCCCACGCAGCAGGCTCCCAACAGCCCGATTGTGACCAGCATTCTGCCGAGCTATCCGAATCAGCCGGGGTATGTCTGCACGAACACGACCGCGCAGTCCGGCAACTCGGCGGCAGCTTGCTATATGCCAGCCAGCGGAGTGGGTTGCCTGACCGACCAGCAGGAATATGAGACGGTCAACTACACCTACAACAGCGCGACGCAGCAGGTGACGCTGCTGAACCTGACCAGCAGCCATCTGAACGGCATGAGCTTTGGCGTGGGCGGACTTTGTGGGTATGCGGTGGAAGAAACGCGCACCATCTACCACGATGGGGGAACCCAGGGCGTGCAGAGTGTTGTACTGCCTGTGGCGGGCACGCCGACCTCGACGAGCTTGCTGTATATTTTTCAGCGGGTGGGCGAAGGCCTGCAACCCTGGCTTGGCGCTGACGTGCAGGATGACCTGCTAGCCTCCGCTTCGGCGAATGTCACGCTGCTGGCGGATGGGACGACGGTGCAGTTGACGATCACCTCCTCTTCGACGATTGGTTGCTATCAGAGCGGGCTGCCTGTGACCATCACGACGGCCAATTCCACTTACAATGGAACCTATCCGATTACGGCGACTTCCTGCGGCGCGGGGAGTACGGCCACCTTTACCTACACGCCCTCGCCTGCGCCCAGCCAGACGACTCCAAGCACGGCCACGCTGAGCTATAACAATCTGCAATACACGCTGTACCCGGCGGCCCGCACACTGAGTGTGTATGACGCGGCGACCAAAAGCGTAGATGGAACCTTCTATCTGATGCCGAATATGATGCTGTGGGCGCAGAACGATCCCGTGCGACAGGCGCATTACTACCCGATAGTTGTGACCGGAAGTGGCAATCCTTCCTATGTCGCGCATTGGACACCGGAGCCGGAGTACGGAGGCACGGATGCGGGAATTACATGGGATGGCATCCAGCGCGGCGGGGACGATGGCGGATTCGCGCTGAACAACCTGACCGTGAGCACGCATTACCGGGAGCATGGAGGAACCCAAACCGCTCCATACGGCGCTTACAAAGTGAACGGAGTCTACGGTACAGATTTCTACATAGGGAATGCGCCAGAGCAAGCCGTGATTGAGGTTACGAATTGCAAAGTGGATATTGGATGCAATGGGCCGCTGGCGAACTTTGATCTGCTGAAAAGCAACAACGCTGAGAACGCCAACGGGGGGAACGGAATCCCCACCATCAACATTGATCCGGCGAATGGCGGCAAGATTCTGATTGGCGGCGGGGGGGGAGGGCAGCCGGATAATCAAGGTGTGTCGTTGGCTCCTGTGGAGGCGGGGTACTGGATTGCGGATCAGAATGTGACTTCCCCGGTGGCGCAGGTGGGAGGCATTGCTACCAGTGCGGCGATGCCTACGCCGGGAGGCCCGCAGACGAATGTGATTGGGACGGTTGGCTCGACGACCTATAGCTACTATGTGGTGGCGCATCCGGTGGGCGGCGGTACGGTGCTTTCCAATCTGGGCGGAGAAAATTCTCCTGTATTTTGCGGAATCGGCTGCGGCGTGACCAATGGCAATGCCACGCTGAGCGCGACGAACTACAACCAAGTCTGCGCGGGAGGGCCAAACTCGCCTGCGTTGTATAACCCGGCGGTCGCCTCGTGGGACATTCTGAAGCTGGTGGGAAGCACCTACTACGCGCTGGCGACGAATGTGGTGGTGACGGCAACCAATATGGGGTGCGTCAACGATCAAGGGCAGAGCTTGCCGACGTATGTGGTTCCAGCAAGCAACACCACGGGGCAGACCACGGTGAACGGCCCGCTGAATGCAGCGACGGTGAATGCAACGGCAAGCGTGACGGCTCCCACGATGAATGCGACGGCTGGATATCAGGTGAATGGGACAGCCTTAGCGGCTTCCAACTTGAGTAACGGTACGACGGGGAGCGGGGCAGTAGTGCTGGCGACAAGTCCCACGATTTCTGGAACGCTCACTGCTACTACAGGAGTTACAGTTCAAGATACATCCGGGGTGGACAACTATGGCGCGATGAAGCTTCTTTCTCCTAATCTTGGGACAGGGATTGGGGCCGACTATGGACTTGGGATAGGGACTAGCTATTCAACAAACAATGCTGGGCTAATATATTTTGAGAACAAGGGCGGCGCAGGCTCCGCCACGAATTTTGTTAGTATAGGCGTATTTGGGAGTTCAGGAATGCAAGTCGATGGAAACAATAATATTTTTACACTTGGGTCGGTGACAGCCCCAACGGTGAACGTAACAGCGAGCGTAGCCAACAATGCCGGGTTACAGCACTTTACCCAAGCCATGTGTACGACAGGCGCAAGCGTTGGAGCCTGGTGTGATACCGCCGTTACTTTTCCGGTGGCGGAGCCGGATACAAACTATGCGTTGGTATGCACATTGAATGGGAGCGGTTCCAACTCACAGGGATTGTTGAATTTCTACAGTCCCTCGACAACGGGAGCAATCCTGAGGTTAACTTCTGGAGCTGCAGATAGTAACTCTGGAAGCGCAAACTGTATTTTGATGCACAACTGAGGAATCTTTGCGCAAGCTCTTATTGGGCACCTCCACCCTCGGAGGTTGAAGCCTGTCCCCTTGATGGCTCAAGGCGCGTCTTTTCAAAGCGCAGGCATAAGCAGAGATTCAGTAAACAATAACCGGGATGTGTGAATCCTGTGGGAGAAGAAAACTGGCTCCGAAAGGAGCGGCAAGAATGGGGCGACCGGGAACGGTTGCTCTGGCTGGGGGAGCGTCTGGATGGGCGCTCCCCACAACTTTTGGATGAAACGATTGGAGTCTGGCTATCGCGGACGCTGTTGCGGGTACGAGATCGGAGCGGACGGGATGTACCGCTGGCTCCAAATGCCGCACAGCGGGCGTATGAGGAGCGTCGAGGGCGGCAGAACATCGTGCTGAAGGCGCGGCAGATGGGCGTGAGCACCTGGGTTGTGGGACGATTTTTCCTGAAGACCATCACGCAGCCGGGAACGCTGACCGTACAGGTGGCGCAGAGCCGGGAGGCGGCAGAGCAAATTTTCCGCATGGCGCATCGTTTTTACGAGCATTTACCGGAGGGTCTGCGCGAGGGCGTGCTACGCACCTCGCGGGCCAATGCCGGACAGATGGTGTTTCCCGAACTGGACAGCGAGGTTCGGGTGGTGAGCGCGGCTGAGGAGAATGCCGGACGAGGATTGACGATCCAGAACCTGCATTGCTCCGAGGTCGCCCACTGGGCAGGAGATGGCAGCAAGGTACTGGCTGGGTTGCGAGCGGCGCTGGCACCGAACGGCGAGATCGTGCTGGAATCGACGCCGAATGGCGCGCAGGGATGCTTCTATGACGAGTGGCGCGCTGCGGAAGCGACGGGAGTGGCGCAACACTTTTTCCCGTGGTGGATGGAGCCGGAGTATGTGGGCGCTCCCGTGATCGAGAGCGAATGGACGAAAGAGGAACGCGCGCTGGTGGAGGCGCACGGCCTGAGCGCCGAGCAGATCGGATTTCGCCGGGAGCGGAGAGCGCAATTTCGCCAACTGGCGGGACAGGAATACGCAGAGAGCGCGGAGAGTTGTTTTCTGGCCAGCGGAGCGTGCGTGTTCGACCTGGAACAGGTGGAGGCGCGGATGCGGGCCGTTCATGCTCCGATAGAGAAGCGGGAGAATGGACAGTTGCAGGTCTGGTATCCGGCGCAGGCGGGGCGAGAGTACATCGTCGGGATCGACCCGGCGGGCGGTGGAGCCGATGGCGACTATGCCTGCGCGCAGGTGATCGAACGGAAGACCGGGTTGCAGTGCGCGGAGCTGCGGGCGCATCTGGCTCCACGGGAGCTGGCGAAGACGGTGGCGCGATTGGGACGGGAGTATAACGATGCCCTGTTGGTGGTGGAGCGAAATAATCATGGGCTGGCGGTGCTGGCGTATCTGACGAGCCGGGGCGAAGCGGCAGGCGGAGATCGAGTGTATGCCGGGCCGATTTACGAACAGCGCGGGCAGGCTGGATGGTTGACCACGGCAGTCTCGCGACCGGAGATGCTGGAGCGACTGGGAAGTTTGCTGGAAGAGAGGGCCGAGATTTTTTCCAGCGCGCAACTGCTGGCGGAGTGTCGCAGCTTTGTGCGAAAGAGCGATGGGCGGACTGAGGCGGCAGCGGGCGCGCATGATGATTGCGTGCTGGCGATGGCGATGGCACAGGCGGTACGGGCCGAGACAGGAGAACATTTGCGAAGCCGAGGGCGGGTCGCGTAATAGAAACGCTGAATGTGAATCTGGCCCTCATACTTGGGATGCATCCATTTTCTCCCACCCCAGCCGCAAACAACGCGGCCAGGATGGGGCACCCGAATGCAATGGTTCAGGGGCGGAAACCGCGTCTCTTCAAAATGCCAGGGTGGGGCAGGATTTCCATAATAGAATCCCGACAGAGGCGGAACGCAGAGAATCCATCCGTCGGGAGCGAGGCAGGGCGCGTGGCAGTCACAGCAGTGCAGCAGATACGGCGGATGCGCGGGGGCGCGCAGAGTCATCTGATGCTCGGCTCGGACGGCCACTTGTATGTGGTGAAGTTTCAGAACAATCCACAACACCTGCGGGTGCTGGCCAATGAACTGCTGGCGACGCGGCTGGCCGAGGCTGTGGGGCTGTCGGTACCGGCGACGGAAGTGATCGAGGTGAGCGACTGGCTGATCGCGAACACGCCGGGGATGCAGATGCAGATGGGCCGCGCCGAGGAACGGTGCGCGGCGGGATTACAGTTTGGCTCCCGCTACGTGGGCGGACTGATGCCGGGACAGGTGGTGGACTTTCTGCCAGAGGAGCAACTGGGCGAGGTACGCAATCTGGAAGAGTTTGCCGGCATGTTGGTGATCGACAAATGGACCGGCAACAGCAATGGACGACAGGCCGTCTTCCACCGCAAGCCGAGAGAGAAGCGCTATCGCGCGACCTTTGTGGATCAGGGATACTGCTTTCATGCCGGAGAGTGGAGCTTCCCCGACGCTCCACTGCGCGGGGTCTATGCCCGGAATCAGGTGTATGCGGGCGTAATCGGATGGGAGAGCTTTTCCCCCTGGCTGGAGCGCGTGGAGCGGATGGAGCCGGAGACGATCTGGGCCATCGCCGAGGCGGTGCCGCCGACTTGGTACGGTGGCGACCTGCGCGATATGGAGCGGCTGGTGGAGGCGCTGCTGGCACGACGGAGCCGGGTGCGTGAGTTGGTGGTGCAGTTTCGGGAGAGTTCGCGGGAGCCGTTTCCGAAATGGATGCGGAGGGGTGAGGAAGAGGGGAAGGGACGGTTTTTGGTGGGGGAATGGGACGACAATACGGAAGAGGAGGGGAGAAGAGGTCGATGAGTCATCCCCGCATTCCGTGTGAGTTTTCGCTGATCCGGTATGTGCCGGATCCGGTGAAGGACGAGTTTGTCAACATCGGCGTGCTGCTGCGCGAGGCAGGGCGACCTGAGTCGGCGCAGGTGCGCTTTACACGGGACTGGAGCCGGGTGCGATGCGCCGATCCAGAGGCGGATGTGGGCTGGCTGGAGGCCGTCGAGCAGGAATTGCGCGCGCGGTTGGCACAGGGGCCGATCGAAGTGGCGGCGGTGATGCGAATGCTGGAGGAGAACTTCTCCAACCTGCTCCAGGTGACGGAGCCGAAGGCGTGTCTGGCAGAGTCGGTGGTCGCCGAGATGGAAACGCTGAGCCATTTGTATGTGGAGACGCGCAAACAGGGTCGGGAGCGGCGGCGCACGGGACGACAGGCGATTGTGCTGTCCATGCGGCAGAGCTTTGAGACGGCAGGGGTCTGGGGTTTGATGCGCAAGCGGATTGCTGCCTCGATGTACACGCGACCGGGCGATCCGCTGCGCATTGACTGTGGATATCGACCGAATGGGGTGATTCGCATGTTCCAGGCGATTTCGCTGGAGGGCGATCTGGAGGCGGCCAAAGTGCTGGCCTTCAGCGCGCCACAATTGAGCGAGGGCGTGGCGCGGGTGGAGGCAGCGACGCTGGAGTTGACGGCGATCGTGGAACCCTGGCGGAAGTTGCTGGGCAAGGATGAAGAGGAATCTCTTGAAGAAGAAGGGGCCAAAGACCGCATGGAACAGTATCGCTTTGGCGTGGAGACAATGGAGCGCAGCCAGATTCGCGTGCTGACCGTGAATGATCTGGAGCGGGTGGCCGAAACGGCGAAGCGCGAGTTGCGGGTGTAGGCGAGAGATTGCAGGAGTGGGTTGGCGCAGTGGACAGTGTGGCCAAAAGATATCTGCTCTCCCACCCTAGCCGCAAAGAACGCGGCTAGGATGGGGCACCCGATAGTTTTGTTGCCATTTGAACTGAACACGCTCTAGTTGGAGAGGCCATCCCTCAGGGGCTGAAGCCCAAAGAGATTTTGCGCGGGTACCGGACGGGCTAAAGTCCGTCCCCTGCAAGCCAAATTCCAATTGACCCCTTACCAGGATTGCAGGTTGTTGAGGAGGACGTGGCATAAGCCGCGTCCTCTTTGTTTTTGGGGGCAGAACGGTTGCAGATGCTCCTTGGGGAAGTTGGGGAATACACCCCGATGGATAGGCCACATTCTCCTCAGGGGCTAAAGCCCGTTTTTGATTTGGCTTTATTTACGGCGCGGCTAAAGCCGCGCCCCTTCAACAAGAAAGGCGGAGACCGGTGAGTTGGAAGGCATCATTACAAAACATCTGGCGAGGCGGCGCGGGCAAAGGGCCAGGGACGGAACCGGGGACGAAGCCGGACAAGGTGGCTGTGGTCGCGGCTGCACAGGCGGAAGGGGCGAGCGTGGATGGGGCTAAACGTCGAACCCTGCCCATGCCGTCGATTCTGGGGCCGCTGCGGCCACCCCATGCGCTGTTGCCAAAGGCGACGCCTGCGAACCTGCGGCGTTTTGCCGAGACGCCGCTGCCGCGACGGGCGATCAACATCATCAAAGACCGAATCGCCAGCATGGATTGGCAGATTCGGCTGCGCCGGGGCTTTACGATGGCGCAGGTTCCCGATGCTGTCGAGCGCATGGAAATTCTGCGGCGGACGCTGGAGCAGCCCAATCATGGAGATTCCCTGCGCACAGTGATGGAACAGGCATTGGAGGACGCGCTGGTGGGCGGGTTTGGCTCCATTGAGATGGAGTTGACCCATGATCCGCAGCGGCCCTTTGCGTTGTGGCCCGTGGATGGGGCGACGATTCAGATCAACGTGAACTGGGATGGATCGCGCACAATGGAGCGCTACTCCCAATACACCAATCGCGTGGGGCCGGAGGCGCGCATCCCACTGCGCGATGATGAGTTGATGTACATCCGCATCAACCCGCGCTCCCATACGCCCTTTGGGCTGGGGCCGCTGGAGGCCGCCTTTGAGACGGTCAACAACTTTCTGGCGGCGCATCGGTACGCAGGACGGCTGGCCAGCAACAGCGTGGTGCAGTTTGCGCTGTGGATGAATGAAACCACGCCGGAACATCACGAACGGATGATCGCCTGGTGGCAGGACGAGATCGAGGGAACGGGCCGGGTGCCACTGCTCTCCAGCCAGGAGAAGCCAGAGGTTCTGAAGTTTACCGGCGGAACCGATGCCGAGTTGCGGCTGGAGTGGCAGAAATTTCTGGTGCGCATGGTGGGCAATGCCTTTGGCGTTCCGCCGCTGATGCTGGGACTGGAAAGCGACGTAAATCGCAACACGGCCAAAGACCTGTCCGACGAGGCCTTCCGCAGCACCATCGCTCCCACAGCCCGACTGCTGGCTGACCATTTTACGCGCGACCTGTTCCACAAGCGGCTGGGCTGGCCGGAGTTCGAGTTCGTCTTCAACGAACTGGATGCGCGCGATGAAATGCAGGAGGTGCAGATACAGACGGCGCTGCTGGCCGCAGGAGTGCTGACGGTGAATGAAGTTCGGGCGGCCCGCGGGATGAGGCCGCTCGAAGATGCGGGGGCAGATTCTCCGCAGGCAAAATCGCCTGCACCGCCCATGCAAGCGGAGGAGTAAATCTTTTCCATGTAGTGGCGCGAGTTGAAAGATACTCCCTCAGAGGCTCAAGCCCAGAGGGAGTTTGCTGGGGATACCGGACAGGCTCAAGCCCGCCCCCTTCACAGCTAAAGCCGCGCCCCTTCAAAACGCCGATGTATGCGGAGCATATAAGACGCACCCCACTGGAACACACAACCAAATCTACAACGGAAGGACAGGAGCACACATGAGACTGGACGCCATGGCAATAGCCTTGCCGACGATCCACGGGCACCCGAACCGGGTTCCATTTGAAGGGGTGCTGACGCTGGTCGATGTACCGAGTGACCGGGCACCAAGCGGAGCGCGTGGGCATCGCGTGGTGCTGACGAAAGCGGCGGCAGAGGCGGCATTGCCTTCTCTGCTGGGCATGGCCGTGGACTTCCGCCCGGACTGGGAAGGGCACGATGCCCGAACCAAGTGCGGCATTTTGACCGAGGCCGATGTCGTAGGCCAGCGACTGACGGTAAGCGGCTATCTGTACGGACGGGACTTTCCAGAGGTCGAGGAAAAACTGCGCCAGGTAGCGCCGGGGAGCATGGGCATGTCCTACGAACTGGCCGACGCGCATGTCGAGGATATGCGGGCTTCCATCTGGAAGCTGACGCGGGCGACCTTTACCGGAGCCGCCATTCTGCTGCGCGACAAGGCCGCCTATCGCGGCACGTCCTTTCGCCTGAAGGCGCATGTGGCGCGGCGACGCGGCGTGAGCATGGCTGCCGATGCGGGAGGCCGCGTGCTGCGCTTCGAGGCGAGTACCTACGGAGGGTAAGCAGCACTTCTTTAGGAAACTCTGAACACATTTCAAGAAGCACTCATCCCAAACTGGCAGCCGATGGAGGGTTGCCAACGAGGACAACCATGAAAAGGAGCAAGGCAATGGAATTGGAAACGAACCGTTCTTTGGAAGCGCTCGCGGTAACTTTGGAACGGCTGGCGGGCGCGGCCAGCACATTGGAGCAGACCGTGAATCGCCTGGAAACGCAGCAGGGAGTTCTCTCCGGCCAGGTGCAGAAGATTGTCGCCACGGTGGAACAAGGCGGAGAGATGCCGACCCTGGCTGCAAGCGAGCGCATGGCAGAGTTGGAACGCAAGCTGCACGAGGCGGCGTTGCAGATTGCCGCATTGCAGGCACAGGCGGGACACGGGCAGGCGGCAGCCACAAGCGGCGGACGCAAGACGGTTTCGTCGGCCACGACGATGCTGCTGGCCAAGCAGGGCATCTCCAACCTGGACTCGATTGAGGCAGGAGCGCTGGATGGAGCTTTGCAGAGCCTGAGCATGGAACAGCGCATCGCGGTGAAGTCGCAACTGTTTCGCGCCGGGTTGTTGGGCTAAGGAAGCTCTGATTACGTTCCACTGCTGTCCCTCAGGGGCTAAAAGCCCGCTCTTATTGCAGATACTTACGGCGGGACTAAAGTCCCGCCCCTTCAATAGCTGCGGAGATTCTCCTCCCACTCAAGCCAAAAGAGGCTTGAATGGGGCACCCGCCTATAGCATTTTCTGTCGGGGGTTTTGATGGTCGGGGAAAGAGTCGTACACTCCCACACTAGCCGCAAACAACGCGGCTAGTATGGGGCACCCGTGTCTAACATCCGCACCAACACTTTTTACCCCAGAGTGAACGCGGAGCGGAATTTTTCTTCCGGGAAGTCGATCCGGCATAACCCCACGGCCCACGGGCCAGTGAAAGGAAATCATGAACGCAAATTTCTATGACATTCACGCCGCCGCAGATTACATCGGGCCTGGCGCAATTGAAGTTCCGATCTACCAGACCGAGATTACCGATATTGTGCGGCGAAGCAGCATCTTCAGCCAGCGCATCAAGCAGGTTCCGGCAACCGGACATCCATCGCGCTACTTTGAAGAGACGGCGCACCCGACACCCAGCGCATCCACAGGCTTCGTCGATCCGCGCAACATCATCGCGCCCATCGTCAGCCCGACCCGCGTGGAGCGGGCGGTTCCGTTGAAGGCGCTGGTGGCGCAGATCAACTACAACCTGTTCGATATCGAACTGGGCAATCAGCAGAGCCAGTTCGCCTACTTGCAGGCGAAGGATCTGACCGACACCATTTCGGGCGTGATGTACACGCACTCGCTGGCGCTGTGGAGCGGCACGGACACGTCGTTGAGCACGCCAACCACGCCACAGTATTTTGGCGTGACGGGGCAGATTGCGGCAGGCGGCAATACGACCACCATCGGCACAACCGAGTCGATTGTGGACGGATTGAAAGGGACGATTGCGCAGATGGTGGCCAACACCAATTATGCGGTGCGTCCGACGGCCATCTATGCCAATCCTGTCCTGCTGGATTTGATTGATCGCGAGATGAAGACGGAGTTCAACGTGGTGCTGAGCACCAAAGAGATCAACGCCGGATTCCGCGTGAAGATGCTCATCACGCAGGCAGGCGAACTGCCGCTGATTCCCGACTGGGCGCTGGGATACACCGGCGTACCGGGATCGGGAACCGCCGTTCTGCCAGCCTATATCGTGACGGAAGACCTGATCGAATATCACTGGTTGAGCGAACCAAATCCGCGCGTCTTCCAACTGGGCGTACCGGGTTCGCTGGCTTCGCAGTATGTGGTGGTGAAGTTTGGCGCTCCCGTAGTGAAGGGCGCCAGCTATGCCCACTACCAGGTGAACGTCGATCGGTAAAACGCAATCGGCAATGGATGGGATGGCTGCATGGACAGCCAGAAGTCACCATCCGGAAGCCCTGAGGACAACGGCCAGATTCTCTGTATGGATCTGGCCGTTGTTTTTTTGCTGCGGCCGCCCATGCGCGGCTCCTGCACAACCACTGGAGAACGAAACATGGGATATTTACTGCCGACAGACTATGCAAATTTCGGTCTCCCGTCGGACACGACGGACGATTGGATTCAGGCAGCTTCCTCGCTGATTGAAGCGTACTGCCATCGCGCCAGCCTGAATCCCACGCAATATGAAGAGCGAATGCGGATGACGGCCCATGCGCAGACGGTTCGGCTGAGTTATTTACCACTGGTTACGGTGGCTCCGAATACGTCGCCGTTGATCTCTGTGCAGGCGCGGTACATCCGGCCCCGGCGTGGAGAATTGATTGATCCTGCGTATGAGCAGATTGCCTGGATATTCGGCCTGCCGGGAGCATGGAACAACTTGAATCCGGTGAACATTGACTACGTGCCCACGACAGGGGAACTGACCTTCCCGATGAACATTCTGGGGCTGCCCTACAACCAGGTGGACATCATATACACGGCGGGATTGGCCACAATTCCCGTTGCCGTGCAATGCGCATGCGCACAGATTGTGAAAAATGCGCAGACCACGCCGGGGTTGAACGTAAAGAGCAATCGACTCGACACAATGGCGATGGAATATTTTTCAAATTCACTGATTGATCCACAGGTGGCAGCGTGGCTGCAACCATATGTGTCCACACGGATGGGGTGAGCCATGAGCGCAGATTTAAGTGTGAGAAACCCGACAGCGGCACAGCAACGCATGGCCGACGCGCTGCTGCGCTCGCTGGGTGGACGTACCGTCCTGTTGCGATTGCCAACTCCGGCGCAGCCGGGCGTGAACGGAGAACAGTTGGGACTAACAACCCCGTCCTATGAAGACATTCCTCTGTCTCCGGCGGTCTTTCGCCGCGTGCGCCCGGAGATGGAAGGGGGCAAGGTCAACCGCTATGAGCTGTTGATCTCCGCCTCTTCAATTCAGGCGCAGCTAGGGCTGTTGCAACTGCCATCCGCCGATGCGCTCTTTGCGATGGCGGCGGGGGTGTTTGTGGATCAGGAACTGATGCTGATTGAGTCGGCTGCGGAGGCAGAGATGTTCGGCCAGCCGTATCTCTACCGCCTGCTGCTGGAAGGGCCGCAGAACCAGATTCTCTGAGAATCCGGCTGGACGTTCTGTCCGATGGGGCGATTTCTCACTCTCATGGGCTAACGCCCGCGATGAATTTGTGGAGATTATGAACGGGCTGAAGCCCGTCCCCCTCACGGATCAAGCCGCGCTGCTTCAAAACGCTGGTTTGTTCAGAGATTTTCTAAAAGGATGGAGAGCCAAGGATGCAAAATGCGCAAAATACGTTTTACATGACGCTGCGCAATCGTCTGGCAACGCTGAATCCGAACCGAACCATATATCTGCGCGGGATTACGCGGCCAGGGATTCTGGTGGAGAGCAATGAGTTGGTGCTGGCGGAGCCATATTCCAATGTTTTCATTTTGCGCTGGCTGGGATTGCACTACGATCCCTACCTGCCGGAATTGTTGCAGCAGATGGAATGCGAGATCGAGTATCTGACGGAAGGAACAACGGCAAATCTAGGCATGGATCGTGGGCAGATGCTGGCGGAGATGGATGCCGAATTGACCGCGCTGCTTTCTCCGAATGCGGCGACAAAGCTGAATTACGCGCAAACTCCGCCAACAGAAATGGAGACCCAGGTGTTCTGGACAGAGGCGACATTCAAACCCGTAAAGGTCGTGCGCGACCGATTGCTGCGCGCGGCGACCGTTTTTGTCTTCAGCTATCAAGAGCCGGGTGAACTATGAGCACCATAGCGCCTTTGGCCCTGACCCCGCCGATTCTGCAACGAGTACGCGCCTATTTTGCCGCTCCCAATCGCGGCGCCGCGCAGCCGGTGATGTTCGATCCGGCGCAAAATGGAGGATTCAACTTGAACGCTCCTCCGGCACCGTGGCTGGATTTGGGATGGGTGGATACGTTCGAGAGGAAATTTGGAACCAAGGTTGTTCCGCTGCGCAGCGGCGCGCCAGGGCTTCCGCTCTCGCAAGTGCGGACGGAGATGGATGCGCTGGTGACGCTGCACTTTTTGAATTGGGGAAAGCTGCAAATGGCTGTGACCAGCGGCTCCGAGCAGATGAACCTATTGGCAACCACCACAGGCGCAGCAGCCAACGGGTCGGGCGGAGCAGCAGCAGCGGCGATTCCCGTACAAGGCGGCAGCACTCCAACCTTTGTGGCGATTGCGGCGAGCCAACTGGCGAGCTTTGCTCCGGGGCAGATGATTGTCGTCGATGTGAATTACACGGGGCAGACGGGCTATGTGGGGAGCGGCGCGAGTGGCGCGTATGTCAGCTCCCCGGCTGCGGTGAACAACGATCCGAATTACATTCGGCGCGTGAGCTTCAATGTAGCGCGAATTACGGCGGTGACAGGGTCAGGACTCGAACTGGCCCAGCCCCTGATTGCGGGAGCGCCAACGACCGCAATGTTTGCCCAACCGCTCCTTGGATTTGTAGACCGCGAGGGAAGCAATTTCTTTCAGGAGTGGTCGGCGCTGTTTGTGATTCCCGGCGAGCAGGGAGATCGCATTCTGCTGCATTATCCACGGTTGCAGATTGCCGCGAGCGGCACCGAGTTGATGCAGCCCCTGGCCGCGCCACTGACCAAGGTGGACACACTTGCCAGGGTTGCGCAGGTGGCGCATTTTCGCGCTCTTCCAGTGACCGACACCAACGATAGCGTGCAGGTGCTTTGCTTCCGCAGCTATCTGCCAGCATCAGCGACGAACCTATGGTGATCGTCTGGGGACGCTGCATTGCCTTGGTGTCCCTCAGGGGCTGAAGCCCTCTGTCATTGCGGGTACTTACGGCGGGACTAAAGTCCCGCCCCTTCAAAACGCTGATTTGCGCAGAGATTCTCTGAAAGAAGGAGGAAAGATCGTGAAAGTCACCATCGACAATCAGAACGGGCTGGGGCCGATTGATTACTCCGCAGCCATCTGCGCGAACAAGGCGACGGAACATGCGGTGGTGATTCAACGCCAGATGAACCAGCCAACCCTGGCGAAGCTTTTGCTGGATTGCGCCAGTCATGGACTGCCGATCCCGGCGCACAATGCCGCGGTTGTGATTGAAGCGGCGAATGGAACCCTTCTGTTTACCGGCTATGTGCCGACCCAGGCTGAGCCAATGTATGCAGGCTACGATTCGACCGGCGCGCGCTACCTGATGCAGGTACATGTGGTGAGCGATGACTGGCTGCTGGATCGCGTCGCTCTGCCTCAAACAGCGCCGCTGTTAGGACAAAGCGCAGGCAATATGGTGCGCACGCTCACGACACGCGTGAGTCCGACGCTGGTAGATCTGAGCGGCGTGCAGGATGTGGGTACGATTGGATTCTTTGCGCCGCAGCCGAATCTTTCCTGGTCAGCTAATGTGGCGGCGCTGGCCAATCAGGCGCGGGCAGCGTATCGCGTTCTCAACGGACAACTGACACTGGCTCCGGTTGGTTCGACCGTGCATGTATTGAGCGATCAACAGGGCACGGTGGACTACAGCAACCTGACGGCGAGCGCCGCAAAAACGCTGGTGAATGATGTGACCGTAACTGGATTGAGCCAGCCGATGGAATACGTCACAGAGTTGTTTGAAGGCGATGGCGCAACGGTGCAATTTCAGTTACAGCGCGAGCCGTTTCCTCTGCATCGCCCCGTGCTGCTCGATGAGGAATTTACGCAGCCGACGCTCAATACCGCGTTGTGGCTTGTGAGCGATCCGGGCAGTTATCTGAACGTGAGCGGCGCTGGACTCATGCTGAACGGAGGATCAGGGCTGGATGGAACCACCACGCTGACGACCATCGATCCAGTGGAACTGGGTGGAGAGGTCATCGTCGAGGCTGGATTTGTGCAGGTCAACAGCGGCAGCGATGGCGTCCTGTGCGGACTCTACAGCGGCATGGTGGGGATTCCCAATTGTCTGGCGGGATTCCGCGTGCGACCGAGCGGCGGGAACACCATCATTGTGCCGTTGGTCGAGGGTTCCGAGGTCGGAACGGAATTTACCGTGCAGGCGGGACACAACTACATCCTGCGCATCCATGTACACAGCACGGAGTTGCAGCGCCTGATGAACAGCTATTTCTCCTACGGGAGCAATGGGCCAGCGGTTTATGGTGGCGGCATGGTGGCCTCGCCGCTGCAATTGCTGTTTGAGTTGCAGGACATGGCGCTGCTGCCCTACGTGAACATCGGATCAACGATTCTGTACGACGGCGCGTTGGCCATGTCTCCGGGGCTTTGCTATTTTGGCTGCGTCAACAGCCTGAATCTGCAAGGCAGCGTTGGATATTTCAAAGTGCGACAGCCGGGAACAGTGTGGGTGGTGAGCACGCCCTCTGGCGGCACGCCGTTTACGCGCCGGATTGGGCCAGCCATTGATGGCGCGGATTGCAACGTAATGCGGAATGGCTTTCTACATTTCTACAAGCTGGGAACGCCACAGCCGGGAGAAACCATCAGCGTGACCTATCGCGTGGCCGCGCCCTCCGTTGCGCGAATGGCCAATGCAGCCAGCATTGCGCAGGAGGGAGTGAATGGCATTCCGGGAGTCTCACAATGGATCGGGCGCGTGGTGCATCCGCCTGCGCGCAGCTCATTGGATTGCGAGAATGCCTGCCAGGCATTATTGAATTTCTCCGCCAATCCGACAGCGGCCTGGACGGGAAAATACAGCTACTACAATTTGCAGGATCAACAAGACATCTGGCCCGGCGATGCGCTGGATTTTCAATCCGTAAATGGCCTGAATGAAAACGTGATTGTACGCAGCGTAACCATCGCCGCCACCAGCAGCTCCCCGGAAGTGCTGAATTACACGGTGGAGTTTGCCAACGATTGGGCCGAGACGATTTCCATGAAACTGACGAATACCATCCCGGTTGATGTCATCCTGCCAACGGTGCCGGAGACCGCGCCGGGGGCATATTTGCAAAATCTGAATGCATTGCAGGTGACTTCCATTACGGCAACGGCCATCACGGTGAATGCGAACGTGACGCCGCCGCAAAATGGCGGGTTTGAAGTGCGATGGATGGATCACAACTTTGGCCCCAATGTGCATGAGGATTTGGTGCTGCGAAGTCCGGTGCCGAACTTTACCATTGTGCGCTCGGAAGATCAGCAGCAATTTTTCATTCGCATGTATGACGGCTCAACTCCGCCGCTGTACTCGCGCATCTCCGCAGCCATCTTCACCGATGTACCCACGCAATAAGCGGCCATCCCGACCGCTGCAATCAAGGATTCCCTATGTATGAATTTGAAGCAACCGTACTTGCCGATCTTGCGGCGCTGAAGAGTCAAATGGCGGCATTGCTTGGGCAAGGGCAGCCTGGACGCCTGACCGCGTTGGAAGATCGGCTGGAGCGGCATGAAGTGTATTTGCAGCGCATCAAGGGATTCGCGGGCGCGCTGTTTGTACTGACGACGATCATTCAAGTCGCCATTGATTATCTGTGGCGTTGAGAAGTTCGCCGACAACCCATAAAGAATCGAGATTGGAAATGAAATCTGGAATGCTGATTTCGCAGTTTTCAACGGAGGCCGGATTTGGATCGTCGGTCATTCGGTATCTCTCCGACAGCACCGTGTCGCATGTCGATCTGGTAATCCCGCAGGACATGTGCATCGGTGGAATACAACTCAAAAAAGGCTGGCTGCTGGGAGCGCGCCTCCACGGCGGCGTGCAGCAACGTCCGCCCGGATATGCCAGGTTCACGCGCGCGTTGCGCGTTGGCGTGGAGGTTCCCAACGTTGAGGCTGCATACGCCTTTGCCGCCCGGCAGATTGGAAAACCCTACAACAAACGCGCCATTCTGGACTTCTTTCTGCATCGCGAGCGAATCTTCACTCCCAACCAGCCTGCCTGGTTCTGCGATGAATTGAATTACCAGATTGTGGCTGCGGGCGGACGTTTACTGCTGGGCACGGAAAATCCATTGAAGCTAACGCCACAGGAGGAACTGCTGAGTCCCTATTGGCAGACGGTGCAAGTAGCATGACACTCCACGCGATGTTCCAGATGATCTATGACCACAGGTTTGTCCTCAGTTTTCTGGCCTGGAGCCTGCTGTCGAGCGGAATTGCGACATTGCCGGATCCATCGCAGAGTTTCTGTTTATATGCGTGGCTTTATAGCTGGGCACACCTTTTTTTAAACAATCTCACACCGTTTGCGCCAAAATCCGCGAACGCAAACCAACACTAAGAAATGGGGAAAAGATTATGTCAAATAAATTCGTAACGTTTTTGGATCATCTGGGGCACATGTTCAAAGTGGGGGCGGAGAAGGCGCTGGCCGTCGAGGCCAAGCTGCTGCCAGCGGAAGAGACCGTCGCATCGGTCGTTGGAATGTTCGATCCCGCGCTGGGCGGAACCTTTGAGGCGATTCTCGGCAGCGTGGTGAAGGTGGAACAGGTGGCCACGGCGGTGAGCGCCTCGACCGGAACCGGACAACAGAAGCTGGCGACCGCGCTGCCAGAGGTCGAACAGGCCATTCTGAGCAATCCGCTGTTCAAAGGGAGAACCGTGGCCAATCTGCCATTGTGGAACACGGCGATTGAGCAGATCACGAGCGCGTCGGCGCAGATATTGAACTCTTTTGCAGCGACCAGTCCGACCACGGCCGCTTAATTTTTCTGTATTCCAAAATTCCTCGCGTCCGTGTGTTTCGATTGGAGATATCCAGTCGGGATGCACGGATGTTCTGGGCCAGGGAATTCTCTTTTTATTCGTCTCTGCGTTGCGTTTTCTTTACCAATCGGTACAGAATTCCATTTTGGTACAAACGCTTTGGATCAGGACGACCACTTGCCCCGATTGTGCCGTCGGTACGGAGGTACTGATGAATACGGGCAACTTCATTGTTTTCATCTCGATACGAAACCATTTGGCTCCGCGTGCAGAACGGCTCGTTCGCAGCCGTTAATGAAGGATGACGATCCTCCAATACAACCGCTGCGAGTTCTCCCAATATAACCCGTTCCCAATACTGACCTTCGTTGAAGTATTGGCGTAGCTGTTTAGTCCCGGTATTTGATGGTGCATACTTTTCCAGAGGATGGAAGGAGGCACTATGGGACAGGTTCTACACGGGTGCGCCACGACGACAGAGGCGGTCCGTCGAGCGATACAGCATAGTCAAGAGAGCATGAGGGCGCTGGCTCGGCGGCATGGCATCAACTCGAAGACGGTGGCCAAGTGGAAGAAGCGCGAGTCCACCGCAGATCGCCGCACCGGGCCAACCGTTCCACGATCAACCGTTCTGTCGGTCGAACAAGAAGCCATCATCGTAGCGTTTCGCAAGCACACGCTTCTGCCGCTCGACGATTGCCTCTACGCACTCCAGGCTACGATCCCTCAGCTCACCCGCTCTTCCCTGCATCGGTGTTTGGAACGTCACGGCATCAGCCGCCTGCCCGATGTGGAGGGGGACAAGCCCAGAAGAAAGAAGTTCGACGCGTATCCGATCGGCTTCTTCCACATCGACCTGGCCGAGGTCAGAACCGCCGAAGGCAAGCTCTACTTGTTCGTGGCCATCGACCGAACCTCGAAGTTCGCCGTGGTTGAACTCGTCGAAAAGGCCGACATGCGGGCCGCTGCGGCCTTTCTTGAAGCGCTCGTTGCAGCCGTTCCATACCGCATCCACACCGT